>SL_8KL_010_SEDDRAFT_10002334_pt1 | contig 16060 bp, 6 predicted proteins | sample SodLakKL_010_SED_4_FD_11160 | JGI IMG/M metagenome (IMG submission 11160)
AAATCAAACCTGCCTCTATAGTCTTACCAAGTCCCACATCATCCGCGATTAAGGCTCGTTGTCTTATCCCGTCCATCACTTCGTTCACGCAGGCCAATTGGTAGTACTCAAGTCGAACTAAAGAAGTTGAGATACTAAGGAGCTGATCTTGTTTGTAGCCCAATTGCAATCGAACTGCGTCTGTCTTCATATCAAATTGGTTGGCAGATATTGCTTCATGATTTGGATTTATCTCAGAAGATTTTAATTCTGCTAAGGGCTGGTAAGAATGTGATTTTCGTTCAATAGAGACGTCCTCAGTACAGATGTTCTTTGTACTGCCGGCGACCACGACTCTTAAATAAGGTGTATCACCAATTTCTTTACAGCTAATGACTTCTGCTTCTTTTCCATCGATAATCACCTTTTCTCCAGGATCAAAATTTTCGGGCATTTTCTATCATTCCTGTTTGACAACTAAGAAGTTCAAAATGAATTCCTGAGGAAGAGCACCGCCATGATAAAAACGTGAATCAGAGATACCTTGTTTCCTAAACCTCTCGAAAGGATCAACTAAGGTGATCACTTTTGTCTGAAGATAAGGGAGATCTGACTCTTCAAATTTTATACCATATTCCATTCTTTCTAACTGATCACCAGCCACATATCTTCTGGTAACTGTTTCAGCATCCTCATTGGACGAAATTCTGCTGAAATCGGTCTTTTTGGGCAACAAAACGAAGCCATGGTCAGCCACCACAAAAGCTCTCTCTAAACCTCCTTTTTTTACCTTTTCACTTATCAACTCTGCTAACTGGGACACTCTGTTCTCCAATTTCCTTTCGATCTCTGACATACCTTTTTCTCCAATATCGTCAAGTTCCTGATCAAAATAAGCTATCCTTGTACTGGTCCAATTCCTTTTTTCTTGTTTTATCTCCCATCCTTCTTTCTCTAAAATATCATTTCTACCTGTTGTCTTAATCTTTCTTTTACTCTTCATGGGAACTAGATCTCCGTTTTGCATCTTCAACTCGAAGGTTTCAGGTCTACCAGGAGTAACAGCAGCCATTCCAAATTCGGTATCAGATGGAAGCATCCCTATCCTTGTCTCTTCACTCACCTCCAAGCCATCCTCTCTTAACTTTTCAGCTAATTCCCGTGATAATTCATATCTTAGGGCATCAAGGTAAAACACAGCTGTTGATTCTCCTGAAGCTAGTTCTTCTTTATTATCCTCCCAAAAGTGGAAAGCCTGTTTGTTGTCTTTGAAAAAAGAAGGCTCTGTAATAAGATCGCGAGTGTGTTCTGATAATCGTTGAATGTATTCCATATATCGCTTTTCCACCAGTTTTTCTCTAATATTTTTAAGATCTTCAGAGCTATTATGATCAATTTCGAGCTTATTCTCAGGCTCTCCCGAAATTATTATCTTTCTCACAGATTGATCGATCTTCCAAAATCCTGAGTTTCTATCACAATATGAGTCGATGAGGTCCTCTTCTTTATTTAATTCCTTTCGCTTTTCATACTGTTGTGCTAGAGAGGTTAACTGCTTAGCCTGGAACCAAACCTTAGTGATGGCAGCGTTTTCACCATAAGCTTCTCTAAGTGCTTTATGTCTAATCTCTACATCTTCTTTTAGCTCTTCAAAATCCTTTTCATCTAATCTTCTCTTCCAATCCTTCCACAATCTAGATTCTAAAGCCCCATCGACAGGACATGAGCCAATATTCCAGATATTTTTATCATCTATGTCATCTACAACTTCCTTCAGATAAGATTCTAAAAATATCTCTTCTAAACCTGAGTTTTTATTATCCGTTAAAACTTCTTTCAATACAGGAGTCCCAGGCAAAGTTGTGCCTACCTGCTTTAATGATTGTGGAAGTTCAGAAACATCTAGTCCTTCTGAGACCATCCACTCAGCCACTGCCCATTTTCTTGCTTTCTCCACTACATCTTCAAATTTGTCTTCGTCAGAGATCAATTCTAAGCCCCTTTCTATGAGTTTTTCCTTTATCTTTTTAAGCGTATCACTGTCATCTTTGAACTGGTCCCATCCGTTTTTCAATATATGCTCTAAAGGTCTTCCTTTGCCTTGAGTGATGATCTCGGATTGAAGATCTTGAAAAGTTGGTAGATAACCTTTCTTAGTCAATTTTTCTCGCAATATTTCGGCTATATCCTGATACTCATCACTTTCCACATCACCATCATAGATATCCCATGCTTTTATACCTTCATAGATGTCAGCAGCTAGCTGATGAGCTGATAGCTGTAATTCTCCACCCGTTTCTTTCACATCTTTAAACCACTGACGTCCGTTTTTGGGTTCGGGTATGTACCATACTTGAGATTCATTTTTTTTATCTAAAGTCTTCTCACGGAGTGATAGAGGCCGTCCTTCGTCGGCACCTAGAAAAGTCAAACTCAATTCATCACAGGCTTCTTCGATGACAGGTTTCAAATTACCTCCAGCATCCCACCATACAATCCGAGGATATTTGTCCTTACTTTTGGTTATGACACTCTTAAGCTTTTTCTGAGCTACTTCTTGTAAAGTTTCTTTAGCTTGACCGCCTCTCATAATATCACCTTGTCATCTACAATTTTAGGAACTATATTCTTGTTAGCCAAAGGTTCTATGTTGATAGCAACTCCATGTTTTTTCACAGGACTATACCCTCCAGTCATCACTTCGCTAATCGCTCGATCCTTCCAATCACTTGGAATAGCTTTCTCTAATTCCTTACAATCTTCTATGATCTCTTCTCCTAGTTCAACATCTTGGTCAGTTTCCACTGCTAATTCGGCGAAAAGTCGAAGGTGTTCAGCCATACCTTCTCTAGGTTCTCCATCCTCTAAGTATTCCTTCCCTTTACTGAAGTAATAATTCATGAAGAATATACCGTTGCTACCGTAGTGAGTAGTACCAGTTAGTTTATCAGCAAAGTATGGAAACAGATCATAAAGATGAGCCTCAACAGGTGTAGAAGCGTCTTTAGAGTAAGCTCTAAAGGCTTTTTCTAAATCTTTCAGTGCATCTATCCATTCCTCTTTATTATCATCAACTCTATCAAAGAAAGTGGGGCTGAAAGTATCTTCAAGCCAATCATAATCTGCGGTTTCCCTGAGTTCATCTAATGTGCTCAGTCTTTCTTCCAGCCGTTCACGGAATTCTCTCACCTTAGGAACGAGTTTCTCAGCTTTTTTCTGGTTCTCCTCTGACCACTCACGTTCATGCACCTGACTTAACTCCTTCATCTTTTGTTCTAGTTCTTCTATCTGTCGTAAAGCACTCTGACATCTGTTGTACTCATCTGTTGCTTCTGCCTGCTCTGCTGCATCTAGACTAGGATCTGAACGACGACGATCGGCAGTGCTCCCCTTTTCTCTCAAAGCTGATTTTCTCGGTTCCAAATATCTAGATTTTAGAGTATCGAAAATGTCTTCGTTTAACTGGTGATAGTCTATCAAACAAGAAAATCCAGTACCCTCTGGGTCTGACACTAATCTATCGGTGGTTAATTTCCAAATGATCGGAGTGTTCTCGAACTCCTGCAAATGGAATTCAAACAATTCATTCTCGAGCCAATGTCTTATATTTGGATAGGCTTTATCGCCTGATTGTCTATTACCAAGTATCTGGTCTGCTTCGGCAAGCCGTTCTTCTGCGTATTCGCCCCAGATCTCTTTAAATTTTTTCTTTGTCCTTATCAATAAATCTAATTCTTCCTTTCCGCTTTCTACCAGTAGTGGGACAACTCCATCTTTATCATCTTGAGCTATTTTTAAAACTAGGTGATGAAGTAGTTTTTTTATTAGCTGAGAGAGTTTAGGTAGGTCTGGTACTAAATCGGCATCTCGTGGATTTTCACCCATCCTCAGATCAATTTCAGTTAGAATCCCTTTTTGCTGGTCTTTATCAATATCAAAATAATCAAAAACTTCTTGATTTATTTCTCTATTTTTTTCATTTACTAGTTTGCTTAATTCTTCCCAATATGATTTTATTTTTTCATATATTTCAAAGATTGAAACATTTTTTGGAACTGGTTCTGGTTTGACAAGGCTTAATGTGTTAGCAAAATTTCTATGTGAATGATTTTGATGTATATTCAATGGCATATTAAAATTTAATACCTGAAGAACTAATGGCTCAATATAATATGGTGAGGTAAGTTCATAGCGTCTATAAGAAAGAATGAGTCCTGCGATTTCTTTTGCTTTATCTCTTAGCCCACACTGCGTCTCAATACCTTCATCCCAAGGAAGTTTAGAGACTTCACTAATTTCCCACATTCTTTCTGGGGTTTGGCAAAGCATTAAATAAGTCACTAAATTACTATTTAGATAGGAAATAAGTGACCAAATATCTCTTTTCTGAGTAGGAGATATTACAGGTCCTTTATGACTAAAAATGGAGTTCTCATTCAAATACCCAAATCTACGTCCACTCTTGGTTTTAACAGCATTATAAGTTATTGATTTATTAAAATAATGTTGCCTATTTTGAGGGCGTGATCCAGAATAACGTTTAATCTCCTCACCATTTTCTGACCACCAAACTTTATGTCCTATCTTAGGAAAAATCCATGAATACTCTCCTCCTTTAGAAAAGGGAATCCATTCATTATTTTTAGATTCCCAAAAATACCTTACGAAACGAGAATCATCACCAGTAGCCAATCCTTGTTTTACTACACCAAGGCTTTCTTTGCTAACGCCTGCATTTTCAGCATCTAGTACAACTTTTGACTCATATATTGACCGTAATTCTTGAGGAACCCAGTAAGTTAATGGAAATCCGGGTATTTTTTCAAATTCGGAAGCTTTACATGTATAAAACCTTTGGACGGAATCAGTATTTTCTTGAAAATTAGAAAAAATTGACTTAAGAAACTTTTCTTCTTTTTCATGAGTGTCAGCATCATGTAATCGAATAAATTTACCAGTTGGGTCCTCATTTTCTGATTTATTTGAGCGGACCACTGTTCCTGCTGTATAAACAGTTGCATTATCAAGTACACCTAGGCCATATTCAGCTAAAAAATCAAAAGAACCTCGTTCCTTAACAAAATCTCCTCTAAATTTCTGGAAAGACCTTTTAAACATAAAGGATCTAGGAACAAGCATTCCAATGTAACCATTAGTTGTTGATATCCTTTCACATAATTCAAAGAAATTAATATAGTATTCAGGCCCATATTTGTAATTTTCTTTTACATATCCCTTAACATAGCGAGGCATTCTATTTCGAGCACCATATGGGGGGTTCATAAGAGATACATCATATTTTTGAGATAAAATTTTCACTAGCCGAAGAAAACTTTGCAAATCTTGAGCTAAAAATTTTCCGTTTGAATGTTTCTCCTCTATTTCTTTATGTAAAGCGTCCAAAAAAGTTCTAAGAGATTTGTATTCCTCGCCTTTGAATTGTGAAAGGTTCGATTGAGTATTTTCTTCTAAAAATTCTTCTGATAGTGTTCCCTTAACATCTAATAAGCTACCTAATCCTGGTATTGTTTGAAATTCTTCAAGTATATTCTCTAAAACCTTTTTTAGTTCAGGCTGATCTCCTGCGACTTCTTCGAAGACCTCTTCAGCCTCTTCAACGTCAGCAATATGACTGTCAGCACAAACTATGCCTATTTGTGGAATAGTAAATTCATCGTTACCTTCATCTTCTGCACGAGAACGTCCTTTAAGATATAGATTAAAAGCAGCTAACTGACATGCTCTCAAATCAAGGTCTACACCAAACAAGTTATTTTCCAATATTTTACCAGGAATTTCTCCACGATCAACATCTGTTTCTTCCCACCAAATCCTTTCTAAAATATCAAACGCATATAACAGGAAATGACCGCTACCACAGGCGGGATCCAAAACCCGAATATCAGACGGATGCTCGAAATCTGTCGCCTCCCCTTCTTCTTCCGTCGGTACCAAGTAAGTACAGAGTTCTGTGATTGAAGGTGCATCTTCAGGATGAGTTGAACGGTTCTTCCGATCTTCTACTGAAAACATATCCTGCTGTTTTTTTATCGTGTCCTGAAGACTTCCTTTATATTCCAAAAACAGTTTACCTAAACTGTTGTCAGTCAGCATCCGAACTACCCAGTGAGGAGTATAGAACTGATTTGCCACGGTTGTATCTTCTGGATCGAGTCCTTCATTCCTCGCTTTTTCTCTCACATCTTCCAGATCAGGTGCATTGTAATACTCATATACCCATCCGAGCACGTCATCCGCCAGCCAAAGATCATCGTCGATCTCATCTAATAATTCACATAGATCTCTAAACAGATCTATTTTAGGATCTAGAACACTATAAGGATCTGATAGATCAAACAGTATCTCTATCTCTTCGGCCAACCTATCACATTCTCTTTTGTAGGCTTCAATTATAGCTTCATTATCATCCATAAATTCCTCTTCAACTAACGGGTCAGCAGCAGGAGTTCTACTCTCTCTGAACTGTGTAATCTCCCTATCAACGAAATCACGAACTTCCATGCATCTTAGAGCGGCTAATCTATTGACTAGAGTATAGCCCATTCCTTTGATATACAAATTTATCGCTTCCTTCCAGGATTTATCCTCCGTCAACTCCCTCTCAATCGCAGTTACTAACTCCTGTCTTTTTTCCTCTGTAACTTCGTTTTCTGGTTTAGAATCTAAATCAAATTCTTCCTCTAGAACATGCCTATAATAATTCTCAACACGTTCTCTCATCTGATAGACGACTTCCTCAATCTCCTCACGTTCGGATTTATCCAATTGAGCTTTATTATGCAACTTTTCGCTTTTTTCCATCTTCAATCCTCCTCAGATTGAACCAAAACGATATCATCATCCTCTACTTTTTCCTCAAGCTCTTCCATCAACTCTTCAACTTTATCTTCACCATTTCCCCCGTCTCCACTATCATCAGTAACAGGATCTTCTGCTTCCTCTAATAGTTCTTTAACTCTATTGATCGAAGGATATTCTTCGCCTTCAACTGTTTTTTCTAATCTTTTAGCAGTGGCAGATTCAGGATGCTCTTCTTTCACCGTTTCATGTGCCTCTTTTAATCTTTCCCAAGCTGTACCATCTCTTCCATCTACAAGCAATCTACAGGCTTTTCTAAATTCTATTGTTTCAGAAACTACCTCCTCTCCATCTATATCTTCCAATGCCAATTTTCCTTCCTTCACTTTATTGACTATATTTTCGATAGATTCGAACGATGATTTATGTTTGAACTCACATTTTACCTCATCAAAATGATCAGAGAAATCATCTATGTTCTTCTCTAACCAGTCTTTCAAAGATGAAAACGCTTCATCCACTTCATCAAAACTTTTTTCTTCCTGAGTCAACTGTTGATACACAGTAGTCAATTTATTTGTTCTAGATTTTTTAACCTCATTAACCAAACCTTGAAGGTCTTTTGGATTTTCTAACTCATCGATATTTCTCATCCTCCCAACGATATCACTACTAGGATATCTTTCCAACATAACTTCCTTTTTTTCTTTATATTGCTTCCAGAGGGATGGATCATCTGCCAAGAATAACTCCTCCCCTTTATTGAAACGTTCTGCTTGGTCTAAAATCTCATCAGAGAGCAGATTATCTCTATTCAACTCATCACCTTCTAGTGCGGGTTTGAGAGTTTCTAACAGTCCATCTAAACCTCTATCATCCCCAAAATTCAATTTTAGTTTTTTGTTAACTTTCTTCATATCCTGGTAGTAATTTTCCACCCTACTGGATATCAAACCCTCCATCGAATCTGGATCTCTCCCTGAGTCAATAAAGCCAACCAAATTTTTACAAAGACTTTCTAGCCTCTCAACATCGCCCTTATCCACTCCTCCACTCGTTCTTAGTTCTATATTTTCTATTTTAGCTTGAGTCCCAACAGCTCTGCCCATATCAGCAGGATCTATGATCGTTTCTCCGTCTTTTTTCATACCCATTATTTTCGAAGTTGTCAAACAGAGGATGACAGCTTTAAGAGCTTCTAAAGAACTTCCTTTGTAGTCTCCATCAAGACCCCTTATCTCATTTAGTAAAGTCTCTCCATTTACTACCGGATTACCCTTGTACTGTTCGATCAACTCTTTAGCCCATCCTCCTGTGATTTTAGTTTTTACACCCTTGCCTATCAGCATCTCTTGATCTTCATCTCCTAAAGGCCATGCGTTCCTATCTCCATTAAAAAACTGAGCCATTTTCCTAGCATCGTCTATCTCTCGTAGACCTATGGACAAAGATTTTCTATCCGGGAATTTCGATCTTATCTCGCGGAGAACTAAATCCTCAAAATCTTCTTCATAAGAACCTAGGGAACTACTTTCAGTAGTAGTATAAGTCTTGGCATTCTTCAGTTCTTTCTCGATCCTCTCCTCTACTTCCCTCTCTAGTTCTCTCTCCTGCTCTTTTAGTTCTCCTAGTTCTGACGTCTTCTTCTTAAGGACGTTTTTAGAGGCCATTAATCTCTGCAATCTATCTCTTAACTTCCTTGGTATTTTAATAGAGATCAACACATCCTCAAGCCAATTCTCTTTATTATTAACATCTCGCCAATGATCAAGCCCTTTTTCTAAGTCCTCCTCAGAGCCAGCTAGAACTCTAACAACCAAAGAATCGAAAACTTTCCTAGGATTTGGATCTACTTTATCCTCCAATATCGAATATCTATAATATAATGGGACCTTCCTTTCATTCCTAACATCCTTTTCCTGACGACTTTCCTCTGCAAATAAAAATCCTTTATCATCCTGCTCTCGAATCAGTTCTCTTACCTTTCCTTTCATGCGGTAGGTAGAGATATTTCCTAATTCCTGATCGATCTCTTCAGCAGCATCTAAAGCTTCCTCGGAAAGAAGTTTGTGTATTGTCAAACCTTCTCTTTCTTCCTGATGAATATAATGTTTTTTATCAAGCACCTTTAATGCATGTTCTACATGTTCTCTCAGCTCTTCAACTTCTTGATCAACTTCTTTTTGAAGTAAAGTTGTTATATTTTCGATTGTCGCTGGAACCTCATCCAACTTGTTCAACATGAACAGAGTCTTGCCAACATCGGCGACTTCATCGCTAAAATTCTCTTCCAGCTTTGCTATTTTGTCTTCGACCCATGTATCAACATGAGGGGTTTCTTCAACTAACAGATCGTAAAGAACATCCCATGAAACTAATTCTCCAACTTCTCGTTCACCCCATTCAAATCGAGTAAAGAGTGACCGGACCAATATCAGAAGAGCTCTCCCCTGGATGTACTCTCTCTCTATCGGCTGGCCTTTTGTGATGAGATTTTTCATCACTAAACGCAGAAGAGAAAGATCAAAATGTTTGAAAGGATATGTTTCCATCAATTCACTATCAGAAAAGATAGACTCATCGAAGACTCGTAATTCATAGTCCTGATCATCCAATAACTCTTTCAGTTCATTTTTGTATCCTTCGTCCTTTCTCAACCATCTATTTTGGGCTATTACCTCAGTTTCCGCAGCCTCCAATCCAACCTCGTTTGTGTACCAAGCACCTTTTTCAGCTTCACCTTCAAATTCTTCATGTATCTTTTCTAATGACCACTGGCCTGTACCAATTACAGGAACATTGGGACCGTCGAAAAAAGCTTCCATCATGTCTATGAATTCCCTGTATCGACTTTGGTTTTCTCCAACAAATAATGCTATCTCGTCCAGGCCAATCAAGAACTCGAGGTTTTCACCTGTTTGTTCTTCTTTCATCTTCATGAACTCGGTTAATCTCTCACCTAAATCTTCAGAATCGAAGTTTTCCGGGTCAACTGTTTTCTCTGCAACCTCTATCTCCTTCTTGATATTCTCCTTATTATCCAATGGGGTGTTTTCAACAGCATCACAAGCTGGCAACACGTTATAAAGCCATTTTCTGATCATTCCCTTATTATCTATAACATCCCTGAATTTTTTTCCTTCATATTCTTTCTCTTGGATTTCCTCCCATAAATCATACTTCACATCCAATCTCCAAACAAATTCGAGCAGCCATCTAGGGTCTGTAGGGTACTCTCTCCTCCTTCCAAAAGCTTCATAGACTATCAGAGGTATAGGTGGTTCTTGAGTGGTATCTCGATCGAGAAGATTAAGGAATATAGGTTCGAGTCTGTCTATATCTGACTGTGATAAAGCACTTCTAAATTCTTCAAAGCCTGAATATCTCTTAGATAATTCCTCAGCAAGATGCTTTCCTTCCTCTATCTCACCTGTTGCAAGTCCAATAAGTTTCATAAGAAGAGTCTTACCAGACCCAAAAGTTGCATGAATGTAAAGGAAACGAGGATCTGTTCGATAAGAAGTATCCAATAAATCAGACAACTCAGATAACACTTTTCTAGCGCTTTCAGTTTCATAAAATTCCCTAACATCTCTTTCAAGATGTTCTCTTGAATTGACTTTTTCAACTTCTTCTAATTCTCTAGTTGGATCATCTTCAAAAATATCTTTTATCTTTGTCATTACAGCATCCCCTCCTCTATTTTTTTATCGATAGTGTGTGCTGGATAGTAGTGTTTAGGCCTTTCACCATACAAACTTAATCTACCAGCCATCGGTTCACCCGGGAACAAAACACCGACAGTATTTTTTGCTCTGCGTCTAGCCAATTCATCTAAGATACTAGAAGCTTTTGCGAAGGGGAACAATGATCCAATGTTCAAAAGTAGAAGAACATTGCTTCTAGAGTCAAGGCTGTAATCTTCCTCTATCAGATCAACTATATCTTCGGTTAGATTATCCTTCAGAGTCTGTTCTATGTTTTTTGAAGAAGTGAGTTCAACAGGAATATCATTCACTATTTTGAACACTTCTGCTTTAGGAAGTAAAGTATCCATCCAAATACAATTTATCTTCATATCATCCCCATTTGCCTTAGCCCAGCTTTCCAGTTCATGAGCAGCTTTGTGTTCTAGAGATGGTTCAACAGTAACGATGACAAAAGGGTTTCTTATCCCTTTCTTCTTTTTGAGGGCAAAGTCTTTGATTCGGGCTTTGAAATCTTTAACCGGATCTGTCATTTTATCACCACTCCTTCTTCGTCAGATTTTTTAAGCTCTATTTCACCTGTTCTGCCTTTATCTTCAATGTAATTCCTGATTTTATCCCTATCATAGTCCCACAATCCGACAATCTCCCATTTATCCACACTATCTCCTACCATTCTTTCTAATCTTTCTACTTTATCGTTTAAGTCTTCAAAATCGACATCCTCTAACCCTATATCATCAACAGAAAAGATCGATCTTTGGATATCTGTATTCTTCAAGGAGCTTGAGTCCCCTGTTACAGTTTTTATAATATCATTCAAATCATTAAATTTCTCATAAAAATGCTTCAATGGCTTTATCATTTTTTTATGAAAACCATCTAGTACTTGAGGATATCTCTCTGAATAAAGAAGCCAATCCATTTTATCCACTTTTTCTGCTATCAAATTCAACTTATTCTCTTCACAATAAGAACTCCATTCTTCATCGATTTTATCGATCAATTTGGTCTCTGATCCTATGAGATCAACAAAGCGTTGCCATCCATCCTCACTCCACCAATTAAGTGATTGAGCATCTTTCAGATTTTCTCTAATATCTTCAGCTATTTTCCAAGTATCCCCCCCGATCCAATCCCTATCCACTATTTTGAATAGAAGTTCCAATCGAAGAATGTATTTCACTTTATTACTAAATCTATCTCTTATATCTTGAACTTTTTCTTTTTCTTCTTTAGTAATTTCGATTATATTATCCCAATCAGGACTATCTGAATCTATCCTATCTTTTCTCTGTTTTGCTCTTGACTCCAAAGTATCTAAATGATTTAGGAGATAAGATAACAAATCAACCAATTCTGAAGTTTCCAAATCCTCTTTGTGCAACTCTACATCTGTTCTCACATCTTCAATTATTTTGGATATTTGCTCGTTACTATCTCGTAATTTCACTATGCCTTTATCAACAGTTTCGGTTGTTTCCAAAAATCCATTTTCTTCCAACAAAGTTTGGAGAGTAGTCCCTCCAGTAGCTTCCGTCAACCGTATCTTGTTCCAGATCTCAGGTTTGAGCACGTCTTCATTTTCTTTAGGTGCTCTTTCTTCATCGATCGGCCTAAAGTCTTTTCTCCCGCTACATAACCCCCATATCACAGCAGCAAGAGCTTCTTCACAGCCCTCATATTGGGGTTCTTCCTCTTTCAAAATATCTAGCAACCTATCGATACTAGTATCACCGTGTTGTTTGATTCTTTTTCCAACTACAGATCTAACCTTATTCTGTATTTTCCCACCATGTGTACTCTGATCTTCAGTAGGCACTTCTATCTTCTCACCCCAATCAGGTAAATCATGTGTTATACTTAGATCTCTCAATTCTCTCAAATTTCTTCGATTGATCTCGTTCATCAAAGGATGATAGTGATCAGGATATTTTTGATTGACAGCCTCTTTAACTGCTTTCTCAAAACTTTTGAACTCCTTCTCTCTAACTTTCAAATCAGATTTTTCTATAGACTGTTTCAATCCTTTAATTACTTGTTCTTTCCTTTTTGTCAAATCATCCTGAACCTCTGGAGGTTTCTTCATCTCCTCTGAGCCCTTACTTAAAGCCCACCAATCTATTATCCTGTCTCTCAACTCGCTTCTCCCTTCTTTCTCTATCTTCACCAAAACCCCTCCCTTTTTAGCTTGAAAATCGTCACTGTCAAAACCCTTTATGTTAATTGGAATTTCTAACCCTGCTGATTCACCGAATTGAGTTTCTAATTCAATGTCAGATATCAAAAAATTGTAAAGTACTTGGTACTTATCTCCACCTTTAAAGTCAATTTTCAAAGGGAGATTCAATTTCTCGATAATATCTTCCCATAAGTACTTATCCACATGTGAAACGATGCTATCCCAATCTGGATTCTCCTTATATCTTTTCGTTCTTTCATAGATATCTCTTTCCTCAGGGTCGGTAAATCTGTATCCTCCTTCATCTTCTTTTTTGATAAATTGTTCCATTCTCTCAATAGAATCTCCTACTTTACCAGATACTTTTACCCTACTAGGCCCCTGTAAATCGTACATAAGCCCAACAGCCAGATTCATCTCCGCATTCCCTTCTTCTAGAGGAATAAAAGAAGGTACTTTTCTCAGTAGAAAAAGAACTTTTGCAACATCTAAATCGATTTCCTTAAGTTCACCCTCATTTACTTTCTGAGAGATCTCTTCTATCACTTTTTTCTCTTTAGGGTGTGTATCTTCTATTTCGGCTTCGATCTGATCGTAGAAGTTAACTAAGTTTATCAATTTATTTCTATCTATGCCTTTTAACCATCCTTCTAAAAGTCCATTTGTGATAGCCAGTAAAGCTCTAGCAGTACCAGAAAATATGGATTTCGCTGAATCGGAAGCCTCTTCTCGCATATTCCTCAATATCTCCATGTACAAAGAGGTCGAGTATGGAAGGAACGGATAGTAGTCTATAATTTCCTTTTTAGAAAACGAATTAAGGCTGGGCACTGTATCCTGTCCTATACCTGTAAATATGAAGGTGTTTTGTGGATCAGAAGAATCAGGGAGTATCTCTTCTTTTATAACCTCCTTACCTTTTTCCGTTTTTTCGAGAAAACGATTTTTAACTATCTCACTAACGTGACGACTAGGTAAGCTGTAACGATGAGGAAATCGATCTTTAGCGATACTGAAGGCCGGAACTCTAGCGGCATATTCACTTTGAACTTCCTCTATACTTTCCTGTGCAGTCGCCACAAGCTGGATATTACCCTTACCTATCTCGTCTATTTTTTCAGCTAAAGAGTTTAGTTCGGTCAACCTATCAAAATTGTCACCGACAAAAAGTGTGACCTCATCCATCAAGACTACGATTTTAGTTGGTTTATCATTCGACTCTTCTATCTCATTTCTCCACTCTTCCAATTCATATACAGCTCTTGAGGTATCGATACCAGAAGGCTTTAAATCCTTTAGACTCTCTTCAATCCCTATCTCTTGTTTGATTAAATTGGGAAGCACTACCTCAGCTATAACTTTGTACTCGCGGACGTCATCCCAATCATATTTTTCATAGTTGGGAATTCCTTCATCTTTCAATATCTCTTTAACCTTTTTATCTCGATTTTTCCAGTTCCCTTCTTTTTTATACCATTTCTCGAAAAAAGCCACATCAAGGTCCTTTGACATATCCCTATGATCGAACATCTCCTTTATTAGAATCTTAGATAGGCTCATATCTTCTTTATCTTGATATTTAAGGAGGTTGATCGAAACTGGAACAAGATTATAATCTTCGTTTGCTTTTTCCCATTCCTGCTTAAAGTCTTCAAGGCCCGAATTATTTTCTCCTTCTAAGGAATTCCATATCTTCTGATGATCATGTCTTCGGATGAATTCTGAATCCGCTAGGTAACTCAGCACGGAAAGTAGATGACTCTTACCGCTACCATAATACCCATACAGCCAATGATTGGAACCCTTTCTCTTTTTCTTTGAACTTTCTGAGCGTAAATTTTGGAAGAAATCTATCAGGAACTCCTTAGATTTTTCAGTAACATGGTATGTTTCTAATGCATGGTTCTCTGATCCAAGTTCTTCATCTTTCTGTCTATCTATCCTTATCGACTCTTCCAAATCTTTTCCTATTTCATGGGTGAAGTATTCTTCAATCTCCATCTATCTCACCAACTTTGAAAGGGTTTTCTTTCGGTTTCATCCTCTGCTTTCCTTGGACTTCATAAAGCTCCCAATTATCATACTGACTTAATTGGGAACTCAAGTCTTTCCAATTTTCCTTAGGTTGAAAAAGATCTATCCATCCTATCGGTTTTTCTAGCCAATTTTTTTCCATTTTCTTCCATGAATAACCTGAAGCAACCTGAAGTGGAACGTTTCCAATTAATGGGGGCTCTCCTTCTAAATCTTGACGAGATGGTATAACTCCTATCTCTCTCATCACACCCCTAAATCCAGCAAACCATCTTTTCAGAGTTGCTTCCGAATATGGAAGTTGTTCTTCATCGGTGAACCTAAAATCTTCTAACAACTCAGCTAGCTTTTCATTTCTGAAATCAATTTTTTGCTCATCGTTGACTTTTTGGGACAACCGGTTTATCAGAAACCTCACCAGTCCTTCTTTTTCTAGGATGTAAAAATAAAGCACTTGTGCTTTATCCCTTTTCCCTTCACAAACCTCTAGTATCTCAGAAAGATGCTTTATTGAAGGAAGAGTATCGTTTCCTGATAGAAGTCTCTTTTTTAGAATATGAAATACTTTTTGGGAACTGTGTCTAGATCCTCTATCACCGAGTCTCTCATCATGCCATATTTCTTTCACTTTTCCCCATTCTAGATGTTCCGCGTACAAATGTACAATCTTCTCGGTTTTTTCTATGTTCATTCCACATCCAGTAAGATCCATTGAAATATCATCTTCTGTATATTCTTCTTTTAATGGACCAAATTCTGTTATCTTTTCATCCCCTTCATGATTACGATGCGCTCGGGGCTAAATGCGGTGATATGTACTTATTTCTTTTGATTAAGAAGTTATTGAAGTTCCATATCCACTATAAATCTTGATTGTTAGAATTTTCTAGAGTTAAAGATTATCTAAACGATTTTTCGATAGCCTATTTCTACCAAATAAATTAGTACTTACTCTCTAACAACTCCAATATTTTCTCTCTATTTTGCCAACTAATCCTAGCTACGCCTCTCTTTTTAAGTACATTAACATTTGAGTAATCCGTGAAATTTTCAGCAAATCTTTTTCCAGTGACCAACCAAATTTCTCCATCTGTTACCTCGAACCAATTAATCGATAATAGATATTCCAAATATCTAGTTGCAACAAATAGAAACGTCAAAGAACTGTCCTGAACGACTTTTTTCATGTTATCTGAGAAATTACATCTATTATCAAGCTTCTCTAAATCTCCTTGAGTTTTCATGTATGCATCATAAGGAACTATTTCCTCATCCTCTTTTATCAAACCATACCTCCCTGATATTATGTAAAGTTCGGAATTATACTCTTCTTCTATTT
>SL_8KL_010_SEDDRAFT_10002335_pt1 | contig 16058 bp, 14 predicted proteins | sample SodLakKL_010_SED_4_FD_11160 | JGI IMG/M metagenome (IMG submission 11160)
AATAACCCCAGCTCAATTAACACTGATCGCAAGGCCTCTTCCATAAAAAAACTCTCTTATTAAGAGACCCTTTCCTTACTCTGCTCGGTTTTCAAAGAACGCTGCCGCCTGGAATCTAACTCCCAAGCACGACCTTTTTATATTAGCATGGCCCCCCCATCTTGTCAAACCTTTTTTAAGCTTTTTTTAGGTTTTTTTTGGGGATTTTTGAAAAGACCCTTACCCGCTTCAAAACAGACCCGGGTATTTTTAACACTAGGGGGATAAACTTTCGCTTTTTACTCGATAACGGCTTCGTTTAGCCTGATCCTGTTCTGAGTTTATAATCGGCCCCGGGATGATAACCGCCGGAAGGCCAACTGCAATACTCGTCTTGCCTGCCGCTTAGCGCGGCTGCTCTGCCTCAGCTCTCGGCCTGAGGGTGGGAAATAAAATGACATCCCGGATAGATATATTATCGGTGAGCAGCATAACCAGCCGGTCGATACCGATACCAAGTCCTCCGGCCGGCGGCATGCCATACTCAAGGGCGTTGATAAAATCCTCATCCATAACATGGGCTTCATCATCACCGGCTTCGCGCCTGGCCAGTTGCTGTTCAAAGCGTTCGCGCTGATCGACCGGATCGTTCAGCTCTGTAAAAGCGTTGGCGATTTCCCAGCCGGCGATAAAACCTTCAAAGCGCAGGGTCAAGCGGGGATCGTCTTCCTCTTTCTTGGCCAGCGGTGAAACTTCGATGGGAAAGCCGGTCACAAATACCGGCATTAACAGCTGCTCTTCGCAGAATTCTTCAAAGAACATATACAGTATTTCTCCCCAGGAAAGCCCTTTATCCATTTCCAGTCCTGCTTCTTTGCCGGCTTCAAAAGCTTCTTGATCATTTTTAAGTTTCGAGAAATCAACCCCGGAATATTTACGGACCACTTCAACCATACTTTCCCTGGGCCAGGGCGGGGTCAGGTCCAGCTCTTTTCCCTGGAACATGATCTGGCCGCTGCCGAAAACAGCCAGGGCTATTTCATAGATCAGGTTTTCCGTCAGTTCCATCATGTTTTCATAGTCGGCATAGCTCTGGTATATCTCCAGGGAGGTAAACTCGGGGTTGTGAATGGTCGAAATACCTTCGTTTCTAAATATGCGCCCGATTTCAAAGACCCTGTCCAGGCCCCCTACCAGGAGCCGCTTTAAGTGCAGTTCAGTGGCGATCCGCATGTAAAGCTTCATATCCAGGGTGTTGTGGTGGGTCACAAAAGGACGGGCCAGGGCTCCGCCGGCTATATTCTGCAGGATCGGGGTCTCCATTTCCAGGAAGTCCCACCGGTGAAGTATTTCCCGCATGGCCTGAATAATCCGGCTGCGGTTAATAAAAGTTTGTTTAACTTCCCGGTTAACAATCAGATCTACATAACGCTGGCGGTAGCGCAGCTCGACATCTTTAAGGCCGTGCCATTTCTCGGGCAGAGGTCGCAAGGCCTTGGCCAGGTAAGTATATTCGAAGCACTTGATTGTAACTTCGCCCCGCCTGGTCTTAAACACTTCCCCGGCCACACCGATAAAATCGCCGATATCTACCAGCTCAAAATTCTTATACTGTTCTTCGCCAAGCTGATCAAGACTCAGGTATATCTGTACCTGGCCCCGGTAGTCCTGGAGGTGGGCAAAAGTAGCCTTGCCGTGGGAGCGAATACTCATCAAGCGCCCGGCCACAGTCACCTGCTGCCCTTCCAGGGACGCAAAGTTGTCAATGATCTCTGTCGAATAGTGGGAGGCTTCATATTTAGGGCCGAAAGGTTCGATTCCTCTTTGTCTCAGTTCTTCCATCTTGCTGCGCCTGACCTGCATCAGTTCATGTAATGGTTGTTCTTGTTCCATGGTTTAACCTCCCGCTGTGCTGCTTATTTTCCTGGATCTTATTCAGATCAGTCTACCGCTTCAATTTTATACTTCAGAGTGCCGGCGGGCACCTTAATTTCGACCTGGTCCCCGATAGTGCGACCAATCAGGGCTTTACCTACCGGAGATTCGTTGGAGATTTTCTTTGCGGCCGGATCCGCTTCGGCAGTGCTGACGATGGTATACTGCTCTTCCTGATCCATATCCAGATCCTTGAGCTTTACCGTCGAGCCAATGACAACATGGTGATCATCTTCATCGCTCTTCTCCAGGAGCCTGGCCCGGCGCAGCATCTTTTCCAGGGTAATGATCCTTCCCTCGACAAAGGCCTGTTCGTTCTTCGCATCTTCATACTCGGCATTGTCGGTAATATCGCCGAAGGATATAGCTTCTTTGATCCGGTCAGCTATTTCTTTGCGTTTAACCGTTTTCAGGTTATGCAGCTCCTGTTCCAGTTTATCCATCCCATCCCTGGTTAAAAGTAATTCTTCGTTATATTCCGTTCCTTCCACTGCCGTTTGTTCATTTTCTAATTCTTCGGCATTAATATGTTCAGTCTTTTTCGTATTAGCCATTCCTGGTTCCCCCTTGCGTATAATGGTATTTCTTATCGGCTCTCAAAACTCGTCCTGCTTTAGCGGGTCGATCTGAACTGTCTGCATAAATAACGGCTTCATAGTCCAACGAAGCCTTAAAGATAAAGATAGTGTCAAGGCTGCCTCGACACTTTTTCAGGTCAATCTTAAATATTTGCTATATTATAAGGCGTCATTACCCGGATGTCAAGCAAATATACCGGCTCAGGAATGCTCCCGGCGCATGCAGATTACCGGCTTAGCGAAGATGGACAATTCTCGGTTTTAAGTCCATTTCTTCAAGTAACTGGTGATACTGGGCCTCACTCAATTCCTCTTTGCCGCCGGCCATGCAAACAAGCAGCGCTTCCATAACATTGGTGCCGAAAGAACGGCCCTGCATTTCCGGTGTAGTGGTAATCAAAGTTTTTACCTGGCGCTCCTTTAAAAAATCTACATCTGCGGCGGTAACGGTATTGGTGACAATAATTTTACCGGGCAGTTCGGCTGGCATGTAGCGATGGATAAAATGAAAGTCACCGGCTATGATGTCATTTTCCAGGAAGTAACGGACATAGCGGGGCTTGTTTATAGTCTGCTTGTTCCCGGTAGGGTAAATCATGGTAAAAGGCAGCTGTCCCACCAGGGGGGCAAAAACCCGGGCGATGGCGGCTAATGATGTCAATGAGTGCAGGGGAACGGGCACATTGAGGACATACAACAGGTCGCCGTAAGTCATTTTGCAACCGGCTTTCTCAAAAGCCTGGGCCATGCCGAGACGGTCCATGGCCGACATCAGGAGCACCTTTTTCGGTTCTTGAAAAAGATCCGTGTCTTCCATCAACTGCTCTATGGAGCGGCGTTCCAGGGTATTTTTAAGGCCGGAACCGTCGACAATGGGCGTTTTTTCTGCAGCCCGCGATATCCGCCTGGCATCCCTGAACTCATAGCGGCGATCAACGGCGTAAATATAGAGATCCATGCCGCCCAGGCCGAAAGCATCCACCACGCCGTCAAGCTCCCTGATTATATCCACCATTTTATCCATGTCGCCGTCGGTGCCGATCCGCTCAATCTTATACTGCTCTCCTTTAAGCTCTACGGTTACGACATGGTCCCTCGATGATGAGCCCAGACTAATTCCCACTATGCGTTTCAAGATGTTTATTCTCCCTTCGCTGCTTTTCTGTAACCAGATCCAGGGTTTTTTTCAATTGCTGTGGATCCAGGAACCGGTCCTCCCGGATCGGGGTCGGACCGAGGTTGATGTAGATGATCTGTATATCGAGCAGGGCTTCAGCCAAATGGTACCAGCGTTCAGACGAGATCATGATCAGGGTATCAAATTCGCGCAGCCGGGCTATTAGCTCAAACATACGGTTGAAAAAGTCAAGAGCCTGCTGGTCGCGGACCATTTCCCACCGGTCCCGGTTGTTCAGCAGGAGATAAAAATCAAGCCCGTAGGAACGGCAAAGATCGGACAAAGCCCCGCTATTTTCGAGGGGAAAACCGATCACGGCCACCCGGTTGCCCTTGCGGATCTCACCGATGGCTTCCAGGCGGGAAACAAAGCTGCGATCGAGGTGCAGCCGCCTGGCCGTCTCCTGCTGGGAAACGCCCTTTTCGCGCATTTCCAGGACTTTTTCTACAAGCCGAGCCGCCCTGTCCATGCTGATCGTTTTTTCGCCAACCCGAAATATCCGCTCTGACTGCATTTCGCCTTCCCCGTCCCTGTGCACAAGATTGTGATCGCTACAATTTTAGCACTAATGAGGCGCAGGAGCAATGAAATTATCAGCAGGGCGGGGGTAACATTAAGCGATCAACTTTCCAGCAACCGGCAGTATTCCCGGAGGACCGCTTCCATCTCTTTATAGCTTGCCGCCCGGTTCAACTGCCGGCGGGCGAAGGCCGCGCCCGGAAAGCCTTTTATATAGTAGGCCGCATGCTGGCGCATCTCCTTTACAGCCACCGCTTCCCCCTTAAACTGGCAGAGCAGGGCCAGGTGCCTTAAAGCCATATCAACGACCTGATCAGGGGACGGCGGGGCGGTTGGTTTACCGCTTTGCAAAAGGGCCAGGGTGGAGGAGAAAATCCACGGATTGCCGCCGGCTGCCCGGCCAATCATAATGCCGTCGCAACCGCTATAGGAAAACATTTCTACCGCCTTCTCGGGCGAAGCAATATCCCCGTTACCGATCACCGGGATGGAAACAGCCTCCTTAACCTGCTTAATAATATGCCAATCGGCATATCCACTGTAACCCTGATCGACCGTGCGACCGTGAACGGCGACCGCTTTGATCCCGGCCTCCTGCGCCCGGCGGGCAATTTCTACGGCGTTGACCGAAGCCTGGTCCCAGCCTTTGCGCAGTTTTACGGTTACCGGGCAGGAAACAGCCCCGGAGACGGCACCGAAAATCGCACTGCACAGAGCGGGTTGGCGAAGCAGGGCTCCGCCTTCCCCGTTACGGGTGATCTTCGGCGTGGGACAGCCCAGGTTCAGGTCAATAAAATCGGCGCCGTGCTCCTCCAGCCTGATGGCCGCCCGGGCTAAAATTTGCGGGTCTGAACCAAACAGCTGAAACCCGATCGGCCTTTCTTCTTCACTATAATAAAGGAGATGGTGATGTCGGCGGTTGTTATAAAGAAGTCCCTTGGCGCTGATCATCTCAGAGTAGAGCAGCGGGCAGCCCTGTCTTTTGGCCAGGAGACGAAAGGGATGATCGGTTATGCCGGCCATCGGGGCCAGGGCCAGGCCGGGGTTGACTTCGATGGGGCCAATTTTTAAAAGCAATTCCTCTGACATAACCTGTTTCTCCATCCTTTATCCTGCCTGTACAGCAAACGAAGGCAAATAAAATGCCTTCCGGTTAAAAAAGTAACATTATATCGCTTTCAGGCTCCCATGCTTATTCCCCGGGAACGGCGCTGTTCCATTAAGTCAACAAAGGCCTCCAGCCTGGTCTGCACCCCGGCCAAACCGGTATGCTCATCGATAAACAGGGTCAGGACCGGGATGCCGTATTCCTTGCTCAGGTGGGGCACAATGCTTTTGGCCACGATCTCCGGAATGCAGGAAAAGGGGGCCAGCTGGACCACGCCGTCAAAGCCGGTCCTGGCATAACGGATAATGTCGCCCACACTGTTCTGGCCGTGCCCGCCAATTTTCTGGGCCAGGTAGGGCATGGCCAGGTTGCGGCTGCCCATGTCGCCCCTGGTCGACAATACATCGTGCCGGGTATAGCTGGTCAGGTAAATGCTGCGCTGCACTTCCACGCCCAGGTGACCGAGCTGTTCTTCAATAAAAAAGTTGGCAAAAGGCTCAAGCTGCACGTAAATCTCGCCGATAACTCCGACCTTGAGGGGCCGGACAGTATCATCAGCCGGCACACTGCGGATCAGATCCCTTGCTTCTTCGCCGGCTGTGGCGATCTCAGGTTCAATCCGGGCAGTGCTCATTATTCCCATGGCCTGGTCGAATGCCCGGCTGGTCGCACCGGGTTTTAACTCCCGCGGCCTTTTTTTCTGGGCCGCCAGTTCGAGATCATCATAAACCGCCAGTTTTTTATAGGCTCTCCTGATTGTCTTCCAGAGGTAGGCCCAGGAATGGGGACCTTTCAATTTTTTCAACTGGGCCAGGAAATGAGCAGGCTTCCGCAAGGGGGGCCAGAAAAAAATAAAATCGAAATCATAACCCAGGTCCTTCAGGATGCGGCTGTGCAGTTCGCCGTACAAACCGGCCCGGCAGGGGCCGTAGCCACCCCCGCTGATCAGGGTATCGGCCCCCCGCTCCAAACCTTCCAGGTAAGTGCCCAGAACGATTTTAAAAGGAATGCAGGCAAATTCAGGAGCATACTTGGCTCCCCTGGACAGCGTCTGACGGGTGGGGCGGTGGGGGGTAATCGGTTCGTGGCCCAGGTCCTCTAAGATTAACTCTATGATCGGGGTTAAAGTCCCCATATGTCCATAAGTGGCTTTCAAGGCATCAGGCCTCCCTATCCGGTTTCTCAGGCCAGGTAGCGCCGGGCCAGTTCTTTCAGGAAAGCAGTCTTAAAATGGAGGCTGGCCACATCTATCCTTTCATTGCGCCCGTGAATGGTAGTCCTGGCTTCGCCGTCAAAATTTTTATCCATATGGCCAATACCGAAAGCCGGTATCCCGGCGGTCCGTATATACTTAGAATCAGTTGATCCCGTCGAAACGACCGGCAGGCAGATGGCATCAGGCCGGCCATTTCCAGGGTAATCTTTTCCATCAGCCGGTAAGCCGGCTCCTCAAAGCTGGTAAATTTTGGCGGCTGGTATTCACTGAATTCTATTTCCACATCTTTGCCGATGATCGGACGCAGCTGGGCTTCCACGTATTCGCAATCCTGGCCGGGCATAATCCTGATATCGACACTGGCTTCACAATAGTCGGGGACGATATTGGTCTTGGTCCCGCCCTTGATAATATTCGGTGAAACGGTCATCCGGGTCATGGCGCGCAGGGCTTCGACAAAACTTTTTTCCAGGGGCATTTCTGCGAGCAGGTTGTCAATTTCAGAAGCCCGGACCAGGTTTTTATCGAGGCCAAAGAGCTGGGCCAGGTCATTTAACAGTTTTTCCACCTCGGGGATCAAGACTGTTTCCGGCCAGTAATTATGCAAGCGGGTTACAGCCCGGCTCAATTTAACCACGGCATTATCGGCTAAAGTGGGGATCGAACCGTGCCCGGACTTGCCCCTTGCCCTGAGAGTACACCAGGCAGTCCCCTTTTCGCCTACCTGGAGAAAATAAATAATCTTGCCGTTTTTTTGCACCGGCTGATCGGCGCCTTCGTTCACGGCAAAATCCGCTTTTATTTTATCGGGGTGATGCTCAAGGAGATAGCTTACTCCCAGATGCCCGCCCTTCTCCTCATCCGCCGTAGCCGCAATGATCAACTCACCATTCAGGGGCGCTTTTTCTTCAAGCAACTCCAGGGCCGCCGAAACCTGGGCGGCCATTAAATCCTTGCAGTCGAGGGCGCCGCGGCCATAAACCACACCGTCTTTAATCTCCCCTGAAAAGGGCTCAAAATCCCAGCCATCACCGGCCGGAACCACATCGGAATGGGATAGATAAAGGACTTTCTTCGGACCGGCACCGATGCGGATTACAAAGCTGCCTCTACCCTCCTCGGGCTCAATCACCTCTCCTTCCACCCCGGCCTGGTGAAATAAATCTTTTAGATAAAGAGCCACCGCCGTCTCATTACCCGGCGGATTGGTGCTGTCAATGCGGATCAGGTCGCTCAAGATCTTTTCAGGTGAGCGGTCCATGATGTTACCTCCCTTTATGGCCCTGTTTAAATCCGTTTAATCGTAAATGGCCTTTTTTATTATTGAACCTCTTTTAGAAGATGGCAGGCAGCATAATGATCTGGCCCGACCTTTTTCAGAACTGGTATTTCCTGCCTGCAGATATCCTCCGCCAGCGGGCAGCGGGTATGGAAAGTGCAGCCCGGCGGCGGGTTGGAAGGACTGGGCACGTCCCCTTTAAGGATAATGCGCTCCTTTTTATAGCTCGGATCCATGACCGGAACAGCCGAAAGCAGGGCCCGTGAATAAGGGTGCATCGGGTTGCTGTAAAATTCCCGCTTGGCTGCTTCTTCGACTATGCGCCCCAGGTACATCACCCCAACCCGGTCGGCCATATGCTTAACCACACTCAGGTCATGGGAAATGAAGAGAAAGGTCAACCCGAATTTTTCCTGTAAGCTCTCCAGCAGGTTCACAATCTGGGACTGGATAGAAACATCAAGGGCCGAAATCGGTTCATCAGCCACAATAAATTCCGGCTCCATGATCAGGGCCCTGGCAATACCAACTCTCTGGCGCTGCCCGCCCGAAAATTCGTGGGGATAGCGGCGATAATGATGCTCATCCAGACCGCATTCCCTCAATATGGAAATTACCCTTTCACGGCGCTCATTACCTCTGGCAATACCGTGCACTTCCAAAGCTTCACCGATCGCTTCGCCAATACTCATCCGCGGATTCAGGGAACTGTAGGGATCTTGAAATATGATCTGCATCTCCTGCCGCAATTTCCGCAGTTCGTTCTTGTTCATAGCGAAAACATCCCGGTCTTTGAAAAACACTTTTCCCCCGCTTGGATTAAGCATTCTCAGGATGGTCATGCCGGCGGTCGATTTACCGCAGCCCGATTCACCCACGAGGCCGTAAGCCTCGCCGGAGCGCACCTCCAGATCGATTCCGTCTACCGCTTTCACGTAGCCGGTAACCCTGGAAAAGACTCCGCTTGTGATCGGGAAGTATTTTTTTAATCCTTCAACACTGAGCACAGTTTTTGGATCCGCCATTTATTTCACCCCTCTTGTTTTCTGATCCTGGTACAGCCAGCAGCGGACCAGGTGCCGGGGTTTGGATTCCAGCAAATCGGGCACTTCCCGGCTGCAAATATCCATGGCTTCCGAGCAGCGGGGGTGAAAAGCGCAGCCTTCAGGCATATCGCTGGGGTTGGGCACATTGCCCGGGATATAATCAAGGACTTCCTTTTCCTCTTCCAGCCTGGGCTTCGACCTGATCAAACCGCTGGTATAGGGATGAAGGGGATTTTTAAACAATGACTCCACGTCACTGCTTTCCACCACTTTCCCGGAATACATCACCACTACATGATCGGCCATTTCTGCAATAACTCCCAGGTCATGGGTAATAAATATAATAGAAGTGTTGATCCGGTCTTTAATATCTTTCATCAGCTCCAGGATCTGGGCCTGGATGGTCACATCTAAAGCTGTGGTCGGCTCATCGGCAATCAACAGCTTTGGATTGCAGGACAGGGCCATGGCAATCATGGCCCGCTGACGCATACCCCCGCTGAGCTGGTGGGGGTAATTTTCCAGGACTTCATTGGGCCGGGGAATGCCGACCAATTCCAGCATCCGACCCGCCTCTTTCCAGGCTGCTGAACGATCCATCCCCTGATGGAGATGGATCACTTCCGTGATCTGGTTCCCGATGGTGTAGACAGGGTTCAGGGAAGTCATCGGTTCCTGGAAGATCATGGCTATCTCGTTACCCCTGATCCGGCGCATATTTTTTTCGCTAAAAGTAAGCAGGTCGCGATCTTCAAGTAAGATCTTGCCTTCTTCAATTTTTCCCGGGGGATAATGAATCAGCCGCATGATGCTCAAAGAAGCCACACTCTTCCCGCAACCTGATTCTCCCACCAGGCCTAAAACCTGGCCCGGCTTAACTTCGAAAGATACACCGTCCACAGCCCGGACAACTGCATCATCAGTATAAAACGTGGTTACTAAATCCTCTACCTTAAGTAAATAATCCATCTATAACCATCCATCCTTATCAATTCTATCTTTCGTAACGCTATAGCAGGTTTCCGCTTTAACGGTAACGCCTCGATCTTGGATCCAGGGCGTCACGCAGCCCGTCGCCGAGCAGGTTAAATCCAAGGACCATGAATAAAATGGAGAGGCCCGGGTATGTGGTCAGAAAATGGGCTGTGCGGATATATTCCCGCCCGCGGCTTAGCATCGCGCCCCATTCAGGATCAGGCGGTTGGGCGCCTAAGCCCAAAAAGCCCAGACCGGCCGCCCATAAAATGGCCGTGGCAATTTGGAACGTGGACTGGACCAGGATCGGGCCCAAACAGTTGGGCATAATATGGCGGACTATGATCCGGCCATCGCCGATGCCGAGGCTCTTGGCCGCAGCCACAAAACCCTGTTCTTTAACAGATAAAACTGAACCGCGCACCAGGCGGGTATAGATTGGGATAGAGGCGATCCCGACGGCAATCATAACATTTTCAACACCCACCCCCAGCACGGTCACAATCACAATGGCAAGCAAAATACCCGGAAAAGCAATCATAATATCTATGAGACGCTGGACAAAAAGGTCAAATTTCCCCCCATAATAACCGGACAGGGCCCCGATCGGCACTCCAATCAAAAGCCCGATCCCGACCGAGATCAAACCGATAGCCAGGGAAATCCTTGAACCGAAAATGATCCTGGCCAAAACATCGCGGCCCAGCCAGTCCGTCCCCAACCGGTGCTCACTGGAAGGCGCCTGCAGGGTGTTGCCAAAATCGGCCCTGATTGGATCGTGGGGAGTCAAAAAGGGCGCAAAAATAGCACACAATAAAAACAGGAATAATATGCCCAGGCCGAGCATGGCCAGGCGGTTGCGTTTTAAGTGGCGCCAGACCTGGCGCAGTTCGGTATCCCGTTTGGGAGTGGGCAGCTTGCTGATCTGATCTACTCTTCTTTCCGGTATTTTAGCCGTTCCGTTTTCTTGTTTCTCCATGGCCTAGTCCACCTCCTTTGACCCATAGGTAATCCTGGGATCAAGGTAGGCATAGATAACATCAACAACGAGGTTAATCAGCACGAAAAATACAGCCAGTAAAAGCACCGCCCCCTGCACTACCGGGTAATCCCGGTTCAAAATAGAGTCAACCATTAAACGCCCGATGCCCGGCCAGGAAAAAACAGTTTCTGTAAGCACCGCCCCGCCGAGCAGGGTTCCGAACTGCAGACCCATGACTGTTACCACGGGGATAAGGGCATTCTTCAAGGCATGCTTATAAATAACAATTCTTTCCACCAGGCCCTTGGAACGGGCTGTAGTTATATAATCCTGGCCCAGCACATCGAGCATGCTGGAACGGGTAATCCGGGCAATCAGGGCGGTTGTCGCCAAACCAAGGGTGAGGGCCGGCAGCACCAAATGGCGCCAGGTTCCAATACCCCCGGAAGGGAGCCATCCCAGGTTCACAGAGAACAGCAGCTGGAACATGATCCCCAGCCAGAATACAGGGGCGGCCACTCCGATCAAGGCGGCCAGCATACTAAAATTGTCGAATAAGGAATATCTTCTTGTAGCCGAAACAATCCCCGCACTCATTCCAAAGGCAATAGCTATAGCCATAGCTGCCGCCGTAAGCATTAGGGTGTTGGGAAACCGCTCCATCAGCTCCACCGTGACCGGCCGGCGGGTCAGGGCTGAACGCCCCATATCACCCTGCACCAAATTAGTCATGTAAACAAAATACTGGACATGCAGGCCTTCATCCAGCAGCATTTCTCTACGAACCTGTTCAACGTACCTGGGGCTGGCATGAACCCCGGCTATGGCCCTGGCGGGGTCGCCAGGAATAAACCTGACAATAGAAAAGACCAGGATCGACACACCGATAAGCACCGGGATAGCCAGCAATAATCTTCTAATTACATAACCATACACCTGAGGTCAACTCCCTCAATACTGTAAATATTACTGCTGAAATAGTTCTTCTCATAAACCGGGGATCGGGCGGCAGAAAGTATCTTTGCAACACTTCCGCCCGATCCCCTTTATAATTCAGTTCAGTTAGTTAAATCCGAGCTCACAACTACTTTTAATCTACCCTGCTTTATTGCGGCTGCAGGTTGAAACCGATGTAGATAACGCGGACGCTGTCTTCAAAGACTACATCGATATCTTCTTCGCCTTCCAGGCGCTCAATTTCAGTCGGCGGAACAGCCATGATAGCATGGGCTTCGCCGGTTTCGACCATAACTACCCTCGAGCCGCCCTCGGGGACAAACTTGAAGGTTACGGTATCGAGTTCAGTTACATCGCCCCAGTAGTCTTCGTTGCGTTCCATAACAATCTCCTCGCCGCGGTCCCAGGATACATACTTGAATGCTCCGGTTCCGACGGGAGCTTCTACAACCTCGTCTTCTTCCAGCTCTTCCAGAGCAGCCGGGCTGTGCATTCCGATGAAGGAATGGGACAGGTGAGAAATAATCGGCGCGAATTCTCTTTCCAGGTGAAGCTTGATGGTATATTCATCAACTACCTCCACTTCCTGCACTTCTTCAAGCAGGAAGGCATAAGCAGCTTCATCTTGGCCTTCGAAATCGCCCTTGGCCAGGAAACGGTCCAGGTTATACTTAACAGCGTCGGCATTGAAAGGCTCACCGTCGTGGAAAGTAACACCTTCACGAAGTTCTAAAATCCAGGAAGCGCCGTCTTCATCGGGTTCCCAGGAGGTAGCCAGGGCCGGTTCCAGAGAACCGTCAGCAGCCAGGTAAACCAGGGTTTCAACCATATGCTCGGCCACGGTTGCCGCCGGTGCGGAGGTCATTTTCAGCGGATCGAGGCTTTCAGCTTCCGCCCCGATAGCGATGATCAGATCCTGCTCATCTTCATCGACAATCTTAGCATCCCAGGCCAGAATGTTTTCCAGCGGGTGGTGAATCAGACCTTCAACGTTTGAACGGACGGCGTTAACCTGACCTTCATTGTGCAGGAACAGCCAGGGAGCATCTTCCCAGATCAGTTCGATGGCCTCTTCATAAAGCCCTTCACGGACATCCCGGTCCGGGGTAACGCGGGCTTCTGCGAGCAGTTCATCTACTTCCTCGTTGGCATAGTAGGAAGCGTTGTTGTACCATACTTCTGCAGTCGGCCACTGGGTGGAATGGAACAGGGCATAAGTGCCGTAGTCGGCATCAAGGGTTACCGTTCCCCAGCCCAGCATGTATGCATCATGTTCGGCCATTTCAGGCGGGACCAGGACGGTTTCTAAATAGGTGCCCCAGTCATAGGTGGTCAGGTTGGCGGTAACGCCAACTTCGGCCAGCATGGCCTGGACTGCTTCGGCCACGGTGTCATCCTGCGGATAACGGCCGGTCGGGTGGTATAGTTCGATTTCAAAACCGTCGCCAAAACCAGCTTCTTCTAACAGTTCCATGGCTTTTTCGGGATTGTACTCATAGGGTCCAACTTCAGTATAGCCAAAAATAGCGGGCACAATCGGAGCCGATGAAGGAGAACCTACACCCTGGAATATTGTTTCAATAATCGCTTCTTTATCCACGGCGTAGTTTAGGGCCTGTCTGACCCTTTTGTCTTCAAACGGATGAACCTCTTCTACAGGCTCATCCGGATCATCAACCGGCTCTTCAACCGGTTCTTCACAGCCGGCCACAACAAACCCGGCCAGCAAAGATAAAACTAACAAGCCAATCAACCACTTCTTCACTTCTAAAAACCCCCTTAAAATGTTTTTTTACGATAATTATTGGTATGCACTTGTCATTTTTGGCTCATTTACCACCTCCCGAAGCGGGATAAGGTTGGGTTATCTTTTCTAAAAACGCAAAAAGTTAATCCAGTTATTATATACTAGCCATTAATAGCGCCATTTGTCAACAATCTGCAAATAAATTATTCTTGATCTGTAAAACCTTCTTACAGCTATTTTTCGCTGTTTATTTCACAACAATCCCGGGTCCGGCAGGCAGCTGATCCCACCTTCCGCACCTGCCGCCCCACCGGGCCAGGAGCTTACCGTCCAAAGACAAATTGACAACCTCGCAAATGTTGGGACAACCATCACACTCAAAAGTGCCGGTCTGGTACTCAAGCTCGCTGAGGGCAAACCCCCTAAACGATGTGGCGGCTTTATCCTCTACAGCCAGGCGGGCCAGGATCGCCGCGCCAATCGCGCCCATAACATGGTAATATTCAGTAACGACAACCTCTAGATCGAGGGCTTTTTCGAATGCGGCCCTGATTCCCGCATTGGCGGCTACTCCGCCCTGGAAAGCGACCGGGGCCAGGATTTCCTTGCCTTTGCCCACATTATTGAGGTAGTTGCGGACCAGGGCGTCACACAACCCGCTGATAATATCCTCTATCCCGTGACCCATCTGCTGCTTATGAACCATATCGGATTCGGCAAAAACGGAGCAGCGCCCCGCTATATGGACCGGGTGCTTGCTTTTTAAAGCCAGGGCCCCAAATTCTTCGATCGGTATGCCAAGCCTTGCCGCCTGATGATCCAGAAAAGAACCCGTCCCGGCGGCACATACCGTATTCATGGCAAAATCGACCACCACGCCGTGGCGGAGAACAATAATTTTTGAATCCTGCCCCCCTACTTCCAGGACAGTCTGGACTCCGGGCACGAACAGGTCCGCCGCCATAGCATGGGCGGTAATCTCATTTTTGATTACATCGGCTCCAACGGCCACCCCGACCAGGTTGCGGGCACTTCCCGTCACCCCCACACCGGCGATAACTGATCCGGCTGGCATTTTTGAAGCCATTATGCCCAGTCCTTCCTGGACCACCTTGATTGGCTGTCCCCTGGTGCGCAGGTATTCAGAGAAAAGTACGCGGTTATCTTTATCCACCAGGGCCAGGTTGGTGCTAACAGAGCCAACATCTAGGCCGAGATATATTTTCATCATCGCTTAACCCGCCCTGAACTTATTGTTTTTAGCCCAGAGCATATCCACAAAAGCTTCCAGGCGGGTCTGGACACCTCCTTCGCCGGTATGTTCATCAATAGTCAGGCTGAGAAAAGGGACAGCGGCAGCTTTCGCTTCCAGCTCCAGGGTCTTGTCTACCATAGAATCTGGCCCGCACCCAAAGGCGGTTACATGGATGATGCCGTCAATATTTTTTTGATCGAGCAAATATAAACCGGCCCAGCATACCTGGTTGCTGTAATACCAGAAAAAGTTCTGCGGTAAGACCTTGGCATAGCGGCGCATTGCCCGCAGGGGAATTTGCTCATAAGTCACCACTTCAACACCCAGTTTATTCAACTTCTCGTAGACACCAGCGCTGATAAAGGGGTCGTAAATTGCGTAAGGGTAGCCGAGCAAAGCCACTCTGGCCCGCCCGGGACGGCTCGAANGCTGGTTTAACCGCCCCCGTGCAGGTAAAGGAGCCTGCCGGGAACCGGAAATCACCTCAAATGCTTCTACAGGCTTAAGGCCCTTTAGCAGCAGCCGCTGATATTTTTTCTGCTTGATGATTGCAGCCAGGGCGGCGTAAGCCTGGATCAAAGGGTTCTTCACGCCTACAGCCAGGGCTACCGAGCGAAAAAAGCGCAACAAACCACCCGGCAGACCTTTTAAATTGTACCTGACATCGATTAAGGCAGGTATAATAGCTCCGGAATAACGGACCATGTCCGGAAGGCCGAGAAACTTGGGACAAAAGGTGGCTTTACCGTCGGCGCTAACCATGCGAGGGACAAAAATATAGTCAACCTTCCCAATCAAGTCCATTACATGGCCCTGAAAAACCTTAATAGGAATGCAGGCATCATTAACCGTTTCCTTGATGCCATCTTCCAGGATTTTCCGATTGGTGCTTTTTGAAACCACTACCTCTACACCCAGCTTCTCCAGGAAAACCCTCCATAGAGGGTAAAAAGTATAATATGAAAGGGCCCGCGGGATACCAACTTTAATTCGCCTTTTCATTGTCCTCACCCCGGTACTTATAATAGCACAAAACAGAGAAAGAGAGGCAACTAAATCATCCCCTCTCACTAAACTGATTGCTTTATATTCGACACCGCAATCTCTACTCCTGCTGCAAAATCAACTGCCCGCAAAAAATGCGGGCAGTCAGTTTTGATCTGTCATAGCTTGTTCAATCCTTCACATTCATAATCATATATTCCCAGTTTTCCCAGGGCTTTAAAAAATTCCTTTTCAATAATTCTTAAACCTACTTATTACTCTGCTTTCCTGCGCGAATCGGTAAGAATCATCTGCACCACC
>SL_8KL_010_SEDDRAFT_10002336_pt1 | contig 16054 bp, 12 predicted proteins | sample SodLakKL_010_SED_4_FD_11160 | JGI IMG/M metagenome (IMG submission 11160)
CAGGAAAGCCACCGGGCGTGATTTAATTGAGTGGGCTGAGGAAGTTGAAGCAATGGGTGCGGGAGAAATCCTGCTAACTTCAATGGATGCTGACGGCACCAGGGATGGTTATGACACCGAGATGTTGGCTGCTGTCACTAATGCTGTTGATATACCCGTAATAGCGTCAGGCGGGGCAGGCACGTTAGAGCATATGTACGAGGCTCTAACCGATGGGAATGCTCATGCGGTTTTAGCTGCCTCCATTCTGCACTATGGTACTTTTACCATAGCAGAAATAAAGGAATACCTTGCTTCAAAAGGACTGCCGGTCAGACCGGTTGAGAATAAATCTGAATAAGCTTGGAGAGGGGTTTTTACGATGAAAGAGCAGGGTACTTTTCGAGTTAAAAAAGGTATGGCCCAGATGCAAAAAGGCGGAGTAATCATGGATGTAACGACCGTCGAGCAGGCCAAGATCGCTGAAAAGGCAGGAGCTGTTGCCGTGATGGCCCTGGAGCGGGTTCCGGCAGATATCAGGGCTGCAGGAGGAGTTGCCCGGATGGCTGATCCTGAAATGATTATGTCCATAATGGATACAGTAACAATACCGGTTATGGCCAAGGTAAGAATCGGCCATTTTGCCGAAGCGCAGATTTTAGAAGAAATCGGGGTTGACTACATAGACGAAAGCGAAGTTCTAACCCCCGCTGATGAACAATACCACATTAACAAGCATTTATTTAAAGTGCCCTTTGTCTGCGGAGCAAGGGATCTGGGTGAAGCCCTGCGCAGGATTTCCGAGGGTGCAGCCATGATCCGCACCAAGGGAGAACCGGGCACCGGCAATGTTGTCGAAGCTGTTCGCCACATGCGTAAAGTTATGGACCAGATCCGCCAGGTGATCAGTAAGGCTGATGACGAACTGGTTGTTATGGCCAAAGAAATGGGCGTTTCGATAGAGCAGCTGAAAGAGGTACGTGAAGCCGGTAGACTGCCGGTGGTAAACTTTGCCGCAGGCGGTATTGCCTCACCGGCCGATGCTTCCCTGATGATGCAGCTCGGTTCTGACGGTATTTTCGTCGGGTCCGGTATTTTCAAATCGGAAAGCCCGCAGAAGGTCGCCGAAGCTATTGTTCAGGCAACCCTGCACTTCGATGATCCAAAAGTTTTATCGGAAGTTTCGAAAAAACTGGGCACCGCTATGCCCGGCCTGGAAATGTCAACCCTTACAGAGTCGGACAGAATGCAGGAACGAGGCATTTAGAAGATGAAGATTGGGGTTCTTGCCGTTCAAGGTGCTGTAACCGAACACTTAAACCACCTTAAGAAATGCGGGATAGAAACTGTAGCCGTCAAAGACAGTGAAAGCTTGAATAAAACCTGCGGATTGATTATCCCCGGTGGTGAAAGCACAACCATCGGCAAACTAATTGAAATATTCGGCCTGGCACCTGATCCGGGAGAGAAACCGGCAGGGAAGCCTGGCCGTTTTCGGTACCTGTGCAGGAATGGTTTTGCTGGCCCGGGATATAATGGACGGAATTAAAGGCCAGCCCAGGCTGGGCCTGATGGATATTGAAGTGCAGCGTAACGCATTCGGGCGGCAGCGGGAAAGTTTTGAAACAGAGTTAGACTTCGATACTCTTGAATCTCCCCTGACCGCTGTCTTTATTCGAGCACCGATTGTGAAAAAAACCGGCCCGGAAGTTGAAACCCTGGCTGAACTGCCCGAAGGCATAGTCGCTGCCCGGCAGGGGAACCTTCTGGTTACATCATTTCACCCGGAATTAGCTGATGATCTAAGGATACATCAATATTTCATCGACATCTGTAAAACAATCTAATGGTCAACCTATTTATTTGCTAAATTTGTTAACGGTTACCTGTTAAAGAATACTTCGCCAACCAAGCATTAAAAACAGGGGCAAAACAGTCCTTACTCCCACTCGATTGTGCCGGGAGGTTTAGAGGTAATATCGTAAACCACCCTGGCTATGTCGGGAATCTCACCGGTGATGCGCAAAGATGTCCGGTCGAGCAGGTCGTGGGGCAGCCTGGCCCAGTCTGCAGTCATGGCGTCCTCCGAAACTACCGCGCGCAAAGCAATAACCGGTCCGTAATGACGGTCATCACCTTTAACACCCACTACCTGAACATCGGTAAGCACGGCAAAATACTGCCACATATCCTCATTTAAACCTGCTTTGTCAAGTTCTTCCCGGAAGATGTAATCTGCTTTCTGCAGCAGGAATAATTTTTCTGCAGTTATATCGCCAATAATTCGCACTGCCAGGCCCGGACCGGGGAAAGGCTGCCGCTTTAAGATATTATCGGGCAAACCAAGCTCTGCTCCGACCAGGCGCACTTCATCTTTAAAAAGTTCCCGCAGCGGTTCGACCAGGTCAAAGCCAAGCTCTTCCGGAAGCCCTCCGACATTGTGATGAGACTTAATTACGGCAGCACCGTTTACAGTTCCACTTTCAATTACATCGGGATATATAGTGCCCTGGGCCAGGTAGGTTATATCCCCCATCGAGAGGGCATTTTCCTTAAATACCTTTATAAATTCGGCCCCGATGATTCGCCTTTTTTCCTCCGGATCGGTAACGCCGGCCAGGGTTTCTAAAAACCTGTTAACAGCATTAACATGGATAAACTGTCCCTGCAGCTTTTCACTGTATAGTTTCACCACCTGCTCTGCCTCATCAAGGCGCAGTAAGCCGTGATCGACAAAAATAAAAACTGCTCGGTCTTTTAGAGCCTTGTCCAATAGAAAAGCCACTACAGAAGAATCAACCCCGCCACTTAATGCGCAAACCACTTTATCTTTTTCCCCTACTACTTCCCTGATTTTAGAAACAGCATCATCAACGAAGCTGCGGGGAGTCCAGGTTTTTTCGCAATTACAAACGTTAAAAAGAAATTTTCTTAAAACATCGCTGCCGCCGGGAGTATGAAATACTTCGGGGTGAAATTGTAAACCATAAATTTTCCGCTCTTCATCACCTATTGCTGCCAGGGTTTTGTTTTCAGTGCGGGCAAGCACTTTAAATCCTTCGGGCAGCACTGATACTTCGTCCTGATGGCTCATCCAGGCCGAGCAAGAATCAGGCTCCAGGAATGTTTCATCACTGAAAAGCGGATCTTTTTGAACTATCTCAAAAGAGGTGCGGCCAAATTCGGAACGTTTTCCCCTGGTTACATCTCCGCCCAGTTCTTTAGCCAACAGGTGCATACCGTAACAAATACCCAGGATGGGAATACCGCCATCAAAGACCGCCTCGTCACAATTTGGTGCATTATCCTGGTTAACGCTGGCCGGGCTGCCGGAAAGTATTATTCCGGCCGGCTGAAGTTCTTCTATCACTTCCCAGGAAGTATTGTAAGGTAAAAGTTCACAGTATACCCCTGCCTCCCTGACTCTCCTGGCAATCAGCATGCTGTATTGTCCGCCAAAATCTAAAATAACTACTTTTTCCTTCATGCTGCCAGCATTTTCATTTAAAAAATGATCCATTATCAAGCACCTCTATTTCTTTTAACGTGTATTGGAAAAGCAGGAGCTGCAATAATCACTTTGCTTCTTACCAAGGACCTGGTATAAATCATCCGGTTCGGCAAAAGTCACGCTATCTGCACCGATTTCTCCTGCCAGTTTGTTGTAATCTGCATCAGGAAAAGCAAGATCTTCTGCTACCGGGATATCAATTCCATAATAACAGGGGTTCTTGTAAGGCGGAGAAGCTATACATAAATGCACTTCAGCTGCCCCGGAGTTCTTCAGCAGGGATGTAAGGATCCTGGCCGTTGTTCCCCTGACCAGTGAATCATCTACTATGGCTATTTTTTTATTCTTAACCAGGCTTCCGATAGGATTAAACTTTAAGCGGACTGCCTGTTCCCTATCTTTTTGATTAGGAGTAATAAAAGTGCGGCCAAGGTAGGGATTTCGATAAATGGCCCATTCAAGGGGCAGTTTCAAAGCTTCAGCCAGCCCCATAGCCGCTGATACCCCGGAATCCGGGGAAGGGATAATTATATCCGGCTTCACAGGAAGTCTGTTTGCCAGTAGCGACCCTATAGCTTTACGAACACTGTGAACATTATGACCATCAATAATACTGTCCGGCCTGGCAAAGTAAACATACTCAAAAATACAGAGCGACCGTCCAGCCATATTCTCCCCGGCATATGTAGAATTTATTCCTTCAGAACTTACTGAAACTATTTCCCCCGGTTCAATTTCCCTGACAAAGTTAGCACCAACGGTATCTAAAGCAGCCGTTTCTGAAGAAAAGACCACAGCATTCCCAAGCTTGCCCATAACTAATGGCCTGTAACCACCTGGATCACGAAATGCAACCATCTTATGTTCATCAATTGCAACTACGGCATATGCACCGCTGATATGGGACATCGTTTTTTCTATAGCACTGACCAGACCCTCTTTCCTGTAACGGAACAGGTAACTTAAAATTATCTCCGTATCGGAAGTTGTATGAAAGATTTGACCTTCCCTCAGCTGCTGATTACGCAGGCGCCTGGTATTGGTCAGGTTGCCATTATGCGCCAGAGCAATGCCCTTCTTATCATAAGAACGGGCCAGGAGCGGCTGTGCGTTGGCAGCACTGCTGGATCCGGTGGTTGAATAGCGTATGTGGCCCAGTATGGAAGCCGCCTGAATTGACTCAAGGATATCCTGGGAGAATACCCTGGCAACCATACCCATACCCTTTACGCACTGCAATCCTGCCGGAGTGTTAAAAGCCATCCCGGCACTTTCCTGGCCGCGGTGCTGCAGGGCCAAAAGGCCCAAATAGGTTATATTTGCAGTATTCTCGGGGTTGTGATAGTTGTAAACCGCAAAAATACCACACTTCTCCTGCGGGCGCGATTCAAAGTGGAATTTGTTTTCAAGATTATTTTGCACTTGTTTGATATTCAACAGAGGGGTAAAATGTCCTTTATAGTATTAAAAATATCTTTCTTATTATAACACTTTATAATGGTTTTATTCCTAAATAATGATAGATTAATTTTTTACTTGACAAAACCTTAGTTGGACTATATACTAACGAACATAAGATTTTTGGGCAATGGCGCCCGCAAGTACAGCTTATTAAAGCTGACTGGCGGGCGTTTATTTTTTTATAAATTAAGAGATAGGAGTGGTTTTCATGTCAATGACGAAAGAAGAAATTATGGGAATGGTTAAAGAATCGAAGGTGAAATTTATTCGCCTGCAATTTACCGACCTGTCGGGACAGTTGAAAAATGTAGCAATTACTACCGAACAGCTGCCCAAAGCGCTTGATGGAGAACTAATGTTTGACGGATCATCAATCGAAGGCTTTGTGCGTATTGAAGAGTCGGATATGTATTTAAGACCTGACCTTGATTCTTTTGCTATCTTTCCTTTCCGGCCCCAGGAAGGAGGGGTGGCCCGTTTAATGTGTGATGTTTATACACCGGAAGGAGAACCATTTGCCGGATGCCCCCGAAGTCAGCTGCGGAGAATGATTGGCCTTGCTGAAAAAGAAGGATACTCTATGAACTGCGGCCCGGAAGCTGAATTTTTCATGTTTCACACCGACGGAAACGGCGCCCCCACCCTGCATACTCACGACCAGGGTGGCTATTTCGACCTGGCCCCGACTGACCTTGGTGAGAATGCCCGGCGTGATATGGTTTTAAGTTTAGAGCAAATGGGCCTGGAAATCGAAGCGTCCCATCATGAGGTTGCTCCCGGCCAGCACGAGATTGACTTTAAATACAGCGATGCCTTGCGTACTGCAGACGACCTTTCTACATTCCGTTTTGTAGTGAGAAATGTGGCACAACGGCACGGTCTTTACGCTACTTTTATGCCAAAACCAATAGCCAATATTAACGGATCCGGGATGCACACCCACCTTTCACTTTTTAAAAATGGCAAAAGTACATTCCACGATGCCGAAGCACCTGATGAATTGAGCCAGGAAATGCTCTATTTTATTGGCGGCCTGCTTAACCATGCCAAGGGTTACACCGCAGTTACCAATCCCCTTGTCAACTCATACAAGAGGCTGGTTCCAGGATATGAAGCACCTGTTTATATTGCCTGGTCACACCGTAATCGCAGTCCGCTATTAAGAGTGCCGGCCAGAAGAGGTATCGGGACGAGGGTAGAACTGCGCAGTCCTGATCCATCCTGCAACCCGTACCTGGCATTCGCCGTGATGCTGCGCTCTGGCCTCGATGGCATACATAATAAAATGACTCCGCCTGAGCCGGTTAATTTAAATATCTACACAATGACGGATGAAGAGAAAGAAAAGTATCAAATTGAAAGTTTACCGGGCACTTTGTACGAAGCGATAAAAGAGCTTGATAAGGATCCTATTGTCCAGGAAGCTTTGGGTGAACACATTTACGACCGCTTCCGTGAAGGCAGGATGAAAGAATGGTTAGACTATAGAATACAGGTTCACGACTGGGAAGTTAAGCAGTACCTGGCCCGCTTCTAAGCAGTCAGAAGCAACTCTACGCAAATCTTGACCACGGTGATACCGGTGCCGTACCTGTTTTGTCACAATTAGTGTGATAAAACAGGTACGGCACCGGTTGTCTCAGGTTGAACCTTCCATTTTTAGTTAAACTCATAGTATAATAAAACAAATTTATAACCAGGAAGGCTCGCTGATGGTTGACACCCGCTATGATTACTGCATTGGAACCGTAAATAGCAGGCTGCAAAAAACGCTAACTATAATGCTTGCAGAAGCCGGGTTTTATTCAGCTGGTACAGCTGAAAGCACCCCTGTTTTGTTGCGCAAACTTAGAATAATCCAGCCCTGGCTGGTTGTAATTGATACTGCTCTTCCTCCGGGCAATATAGAAGAACTGGCGGAAATCATAGAAAATGATGCATTAGCTGCCTGCCTTTTCATTAATACTACCGGCTCAGATCTTGAACGCTATGTACAGCTAACCTGGCCTGTGGAAGCGCCGGTTCTATCAGCTGTTGCCGGGGCGGTATGCAGCGAATTTGGTCGTAAAAAAAAGCTTCAACAGGAAGTTGAAACCCTTCAGAAAAAGCTTAACGAAAGAAAAATCATGGATAAAGCCAAAGGTTTGTTGCAAAATCTATACTCAGTAAGCGAAGAAGAGGCCTTTCAATTCCTTCGGAAAACCAGTATGCAAAAAAGGTTAACCATGGCTGAAATGGCAGACCTGGTTATTAAAGATCCTGACCTTTTTTCTTCTTCAAAGCAGCACCGGTAAAGTCCTTAAATAATGGGTGGGGCCGTGTCGGGCGTGATTTGAATTCAGGGTGAAACTGCACTGCTACAAACCAGGGATGTTCTTTTAATTCAATCATTTCAACCAGATCGGCTTCTTCATTAATACCGCTAAATACCATTCCCTTTTTCTCCAGAACAGGAATATATTCATTATTAAATTCGTACCGATGACGATGCCTTTCGTGAACAACCTTTTCTCCATAAGCAGCTTCAGCAAGAGTTCCTTCCCTGACAGTACAGGGATAAGCACCCAGCCTTAAAGTGCCGCCAATTCTTGTATTCTCTTCCTGACCAGGCAGGTATACGATAACCGGTCCCGGTGTTTCAGGATTAAACTCCGTGCTATGAGCACCCTCGATACCTGCCACATTACGGGCAAATTCGATAACTGCGCACTGCATTCCCAGGCAAAGACCCAGGAAAGGAATTCGTTTTTCCCTGGCGATCTGAACAGCCCTTATTTTTCCTTCCATGCCCCGTTCGCCAAAACCCCCTACCTTCCATGCCCCGTTCGCCAAAACCCCCTGGGACGAGAATTCCGTCAACACCATCTAACATATTATCGGCGGTTCCCGACTCTAAAACTTCGGCCGGAACAAGAATAGTATTTATCGATACATTATGAGCAAGACCAGAGTGAAAAAGGGCTTCATTAATACTAATATAGGCATCGCGCAGTGATACATATTTACCAACGAGGGCAATGGTAACTTCTTCTTTACAATCAGCGGCCTGGCAAACCAGGTCGCGCCATTTTTGCATATCTGCAGGCTTACAATCAAGGTTAAGTTTTTCAAGGGCTAACTGATCCAGGTTCTGCTCCTGCAGTAACAGCGGCACTTCATAGATGACATTTGAATCGAGATTTTGCACTACTTCTTCAGGCTGGATATTACAGAAAAGGGCTATCTTTCTTCTTAAATCTTTATCGAGGGGATGATCAGCACGACAGACAATTATATCCGGTTGAATACCGATACTGCGAAGCTCTTTTACACTGTGTTGGGTAGGCTTGGTTTTAAGCTCCCCGGACATTGACAGGTAGGGAACCAGGGTAACATGAATGAATAGAACGTTTTCCCAGCCGATCTCATAGCGCAGCTGACGGATTGCTTCCAAAAATGGCAGGCTCTCAATATCGCCGACAGTTCCGCCAACCTCTGTAATAACTACATCCAAATCACGATAATTATCCAGCCTGGTGATACATTTTTTTATTTCATCAGTTATATGAGGGATAACCTGGACAGTATTACCTTCGTAGTCGCCTTCCCGTTCTGCTTCAATGACAGACCAGTAAACTTTACCGGCAGTTACATTGTTATCACGGGTCAGCGGCTCATCGATAAAGCGTTCGTAGTGTCCCAGGTCAAGATCTGTTTCTGCACCGTCTTCGGTTACAAATACTTCACCATGTTGATAAGGGCTCATTGTTCCGGGGTCATAATTAATGTAAGGGTCAAATTTCTGGATGGTCAGCTTTAAACCCCTGTTTTTAAGGAGACAACCCAGAGATGCAGCTGTAATTCCTTTTCCCAGGGATGAAACTACCCCGCCGGTAACAAATATATACTTAGTCATAAGAGCCCCCTTATTGCCAATGGTTTAGTATTAGTCTGGCTCAGCAACTGCTGCAGCTGCTTTTAGTTCAGCCGCCACAGCTTGAGGAGGTGGTTCCACCACCAGAAGAACCACTACCCGTCCGAAAAAGTGAAATTACTTTTTCCGCTTCTTTACCACAGGATGGGCAGGGCAAACTGTTTTGCATACTGCTGCAAAGTTCTTCATATTTTTTATTGCAATCAGAACAGAAAAATTCATATATAGGCAAAACAGCACCTCCTCGATTTTTATTAAGAATATTATCACTCCGCCGCTAAGCGGCTTATTAGGTCCGGCCCTTCAATCTTTTTCTCTTTTTAGCCCGTCTTCTTTTTTTGCGCTGACGTTTTAACTGCTTACGAGACTTTTCTTTTGCCATAGCCTGAAACCTACCCCTCCTTTACTTGACTTTCAAAAAGCGTAAAAACCTATTGCTAATTATAACACTGCTTTAGTTGCGAAAAAAGACTTATTTTGCCCTTATCTCAAAAACTTAACAGAAAAAAGACATTTATTTTTTTTTCAAGAAAGTTAAACTCTTTGATTTTGAAACAGGAATAATAAAAACCAAAGAGAATCAATAAAGATAGTCGTAACAATGCATTAAACATATGATCATTAAATTAGGTTAAATAATCACAACCTGCCTGGGAGGTCCTGCCTGATGGAATTAAGCCCTAATGCCCGTATTACATTCGAAAAACGCTACCTGATAAAAGATGAAAAAGGGAACCCTCTTGAAACTCCCGAAGACCTGCTGCAAAGAGTTGCCGGAAACATCGCATCTATAGAAAAAGAACACGGCCTTGAAGACAAAGAAATAGAAACAACCAAGAACAAGTTTTACAGGATCATGGATGAAACACGGTTTATGCCAAACTCCCCTACCTTGATGAATGCCGGCCGGGAATTACAGCAGTTGAGCGCCTGCTTTGTTCTTCCACTTGAAGATAGTATGGAAGGCATCTTTACTGCCCTAAAAAATATGGCCCTGGTCCAAAAAACAGGCGGCGGCACGGGCTTTGCTTTTGACCGTCTGAGGCCAAACAATGACTTAGTTCGCTCTACGAATGGAGTTGCCAGCGGACCGATATCCTTCCTGAAAATATTTGACGCCGCTACCGAAGCTGTCAAGCAGGGAGGCACCAGGCGTGGTGCCAATATGGGTTCTCTGACTTACAACCACCCGAATATTTTAGATTTTATCTGCTGTAAGGAAAATGAAGATGAAATTAACAACTTTAATCTATCTGTCACCGTATCCGATGAGTTTATGCGCAAAGCTACCGGAGAAGATCCGGACCCTCTTTATAACCTGATTAACCCACGCACCGGTGAAATATATTATGATCCAGAAACTGGTGAGGAAATTAAACTTGACGCTACCGCTGTTTTCGATATGATCGTTCAAAAAGCCTGGGGAAAAGGCGACCCAGGCATTATTTTTATCGATCAAATGAATAAACATAATCCAACCCCGCATATTGGAATATACGAAACTACCAATCCCTGTGTACCAGCTGGAACTTTCGTGCATACTATTGAAGGACCGAAAACAGTCAAAGATTTAATCGGCAAACAAGCAGCCCTGATCGTAAATGGAAAACCTTACTTAACTACTGAAAAAGGCTTTTTCTCAACAGGGATTAAACAGGTTTTCTCTTTAAAAACAAGAACAGGCTATCATTTAAAAGCTACAGCTGATCACCCTGTACTGAAGGTCGTTAAGAAAACCAGGAACATGCTGGAAAAAGAGTGGACTGTAATTAACGAGCTCAAACCAGGTGATGAAATCATTATTCATAATCATCGCAGCTTTGCAGAGTGGGATGGCCTTTACGGTGAAAAAGAAGGTTACTTAACAGGCTTACTGGTTGGAGATGGCACCTTAAAAACTGACAAAGCCCTGCTTTCTGTCTGGACAAAGCCAGAAGAACAAAAAGAAACTTCGGTTATGGGAGAAGCATTAGCAGCGGCTAAGACGCTGCCCCATCGCAGTGATTTCAAGGGTTGGCAAAAGGTCAGTGGCAGAAATGAATACAGGTTAAGTCTTGCAGCAATTAAAAAAGTTGCCCTATCCCTCGGTATGACCCCGGGTAACAAGGAAATTACCCCTTACCTGGAAACTAAAACTTCTTCCGCGTTTTCCAGGGCATTTTTGAGAGGATTATTTGATGCAGACGGTTCAGTTCAGGGAACTCAAAATAAAGGGCTTTCAGTAAGGCTATCTCAAAGTAACCTGGGTCAGCTTAAAGCAGTACAAAGAATCCTGGCCCGCTTTGGAATAAACAGCACAATATATGAAAACAGACGTATGGAAAAATACACTTCTCTACCAAACGGCAAAGGTGGTACGAGCAGCTACAAAACCAGGTCACAGCATGAGTTGATAATAGCTAACGATAATCTCGAAATATTTAAAGATATGATCGGTTTTTATGACAGTAATAAACAGTCTCGTCTTGCTACATTGCTCGAAAAATATCGCCGCACCCCAAACCGCGAACGATTTACTGCCGTAGTTGAGTCGGTATCGCCCGAGGAATACGAAGAGGTATATGATGTTCAGGTTCCCGGAATCAACGCTTTTGATGCTAACGGACTGGTAGTGCATAACTGTGGCGAGCAGCCACTGCTTCCATATGAAGCATGCTGCCTGGGATCGATAAACCTGGGCAAATATGTTACAGGGAAGTCCAAAGTAGATTGGAACAGTCTTGCAGAGGATATAGAAACAATAGTTCATTTTCTCGATAATGTAATTGATGCCAGTAATTATGTTATACCGGAAATTGCTGCCATGCATAAAGAAGGCAACCGTAAGATTGGCCTGGGTATAATGGGCTGGCATGACATGCTGGTCAGGCTGGGCATTACTTATGATAGTGAAGAAGCTATCGCAACTGCTGAACAAATCATGCAGTTTATTAATACAAAGGCGAAAGAAAAGTCTACTGCCCTGGCTGAAGAACGCGGAGTCTTTCCTAATTTTGAAGGTAGTATTTATGATACCGGCAAAGAAGAAGACAGGGTGCGCAATGCTACCCGCACAACTATAGCTCCAACCGGCACGATTTCGATCCTTGCCGGGGCCAGCAGCGGCATTGAGCCCTATTTCAGCATAGCTTTTATTCGAAAAAATATCCTGGGTGGTCTCGATTTACCTGAAGTAAACCCCCTCTTCCTCGAAATTGCCAGGCAAGAAGGCTTTTACAGTGAAGAACTGATCCAGGAAATTGCCCGTAGTGGAAAAATACCAGAAGGCTCAGATGTGCCTAAAAAATATAAAGAACTATTTAAAACAGCAATGGAAATAGACTACAGCTGGCATGTCAGGCACCAGGCTGCATTTCAGAAGCATACTGATAATGCTGTCAGCAAAACTATCAACCTGAAACAGGATGCTACGACAGATGACGTAAGGTATGCATATATCAGCGCCTGGCAGGCCGGTTGTAAAGGGATTACCATTTATCGTGATGCTTCCAGAGCAAAGCAGGTTTTAAATACAGGCGACGGCAAAACCGCTGCCGGGGAAACCCTAAAACCAATTAAGCGGCCTAAAACATTAAGCGGCAGCACAACCAGCGTCAGAACCCCCATGGGAAACCTTTTTGTAACATTAAATTCCGCTGATGATAGGCCTTTTGAGTTATTCGCTCAAATAGGTAAAGCCGGGAGCGATGTTGTTGCCTTTACCGAAGCAATTGCCCGCCTGATATCCCTGGCCCTTCGTTGTGGTGTGAGCGTAGAGGAAATAGTTACTCAGCTGGAAGGTATCGGGGGAGCCCGTTCAGTCGGTTTTGGACCAAACAGGATCATGAGTGTGCCTGATGCCATCGGGCAGGCTCTGCGCAGTCTGGCCCAGGCCAAGCCAGATTCGAATACCGCTTCTAATGGTAGTTCCCTTGAACTTTGTCCCGATTGCGGCACCTGCGCCCTGATCAGGGCAGAAGGATGCCTGAAGTGTGAAGCCTGCGGATTTACTGAATGCTAAAAATTAATAAAACCTTTTCAAAAAAAAAGGAATTTTTCATTTATGTTAGAATAAGTAATAATTAGGCATTTAATCAAACAAAGTGCAACACTGTAAATACAACAATCATAGAACTGTGACTACGTTGCGTAAACAGGGAGGCGTGAACGATTACACAGAGTCATAACCAGGCGGTAAAAGATATTGAAACTATAATTGCCCAGGTTCAGGGGGTAGTATCAGGAAAAATCATTACCAAGGGTAATGAAATAAAAGAGATCCATGTTTTAGCCAACTCTGCGCGTTCTCCCAAGCAGGTAGTGAGAGATATAGAGTCAGCTGTCCTTGTCCAAAAAGGTCTACAGCTGGACCACAAAAAAATTAGCGTAGCTCAGCTTGAATCCGGTATTGCCCTGCCAGTGGAGAATGGCATCAGGTTTTTATTTAGAAGCATTACTTTTAAATCTGAGGGCGGAAGAGCTGAGATAATTATTACTGTTGATGCCAGCGATGAATCATATACAGCGGGTGTTTCCGGTCCTAATACCAGCCAAAACCGGTTGAGAATGGCTGCTTCAGCAACCCTGGAAGCGGTAGAAAAATCCCTTGGTGTAAAACAGATCCTTTCTGTTAGTGACACACAAAAAATGCACCTCTGCGGGCAGAATGCCATAGCAGTAGGTGTATGCTTGCGTTCAGGCAGTCAAGAGGATTTACTGCTGGGCACAGCAATCAATAAAGGGGATGACCTTGAAACTACAGTTCGCGCCACGCTTGATGCTATTAACAGGCGCATGAGTGTTTTAACCGACAACTAAAGTTTGAAGCCGGCAGCAGTTAAGTTTTAGGCATTTTTGCATTTTGAGCGGATCACGAGCGAAGCGTCGCCAGCGGCTATAGCGGAAACCCGTTGAGCTAACTGGCAAAGGGGGCTATATCATGAAAATGACCCTGATTAAGGCGCTCATCGCATTAGCTGGCATTATTTTTGCTGGCGCTGCAGTATTCAGGTGGTAATAATTTAAACTGGCTGCCGGTTTCAATTAACAATCGATACAAGGTGATCTACAATGGACAATAAAACACCCATAAGTGCACTCATATTTGTTGTCTTACTTGCTTTATTTGCAACTCTATTCATTATTTACACTGCTATCATTGTCGATTGGAACCGTATAGAACTACTACCTACTTTAATATTTTTAGTACTAATAGTTCTTTCAGACTCATTCCCTGTAAGACTGCCAAAAGGCGGAAATGTATCAGTAAGTTTTGCTGCGATAGTCGCTTCCATTTTGTTGTTCCAACCTTTGGTAGTAATTATAATTACTATTGCAAGAGATCTTTTTTTGATAACACATAAAGAAAACCGCATTAAATACATTTTCAATGCCTCACAGCTTGCTATTTCCGCAGGATCGGCTTCTTTAGTTTACCAAATGGCTTCCAATGATGTTTCGACCTTTACTTCCGCCAGTATTCCAGCTTTTATAGCATCTATATCTGTATTCTTTGTCTTGAATATGATCTTTGTTACCCTGATCCTTTCATTCACTCAAAAGCAAAGCCCCCTGGCTGTCTGGATGGTTAATATTAAGTGGGCTTCATTCACCTTTCTAAGCATGGCCCCTCTTGGTGCTTTGATTGCTGTTATATATATCAATATCGGATTTTGGGGCCTGGTCTTATTCCTTTTGCCCTTGATTATTGCACGACATTCTTTCCAATCTTATATGAGTATGCGTGAAGCTTTTCTTGATACGATCACAAGTCTTTCACTAGCCATTGATGCAAAAGATCCTTATACAAAAGGTCATTCTTCACGTGTAGCTGATTATGTAACTGCTCTGGGCGAAGAATTAAAACTTCCCGCAGACAGAATGGAATTTTTGCACTATATCGCAATGATCCATGATGTTGGAAAGTTAGCAGTTCCCGAAAACATTCTTAAAAAAGAAGCCCCTCTAACTCCCGAAGAAGAAGGTATTATGAAGAAACACTCTGAGGAAGGGGCAAAAATAATTAAAAATGTTAAATATTTCGCACCCGGATCAGATATTATTAAGTATCACCATGAACGCTGGGACGGGTCAGGTTATCCCAACCAGCTCAAAGCTGAAGCAATCCCCCAGGATGCCCGTATTTTATCTGTAGCTGATGCTTTTGATGCCATGACCAGTGATCGGCCCTACCGTAAAGCTATGAAGCCACAGGTTGCCCTGCGGGAACTACAGCTTTGTTCCGGTGCCCAGTTTGATCCGGAAGTTGTAAATGCCTTTGTAACGATTTTCCCCAGGCTCTGCGAAAAATCCTATAAAGGAAGCAGCGACCTTGCCAGTACTACCCGTGAAGCCCTTACGCGCACTTAATCACCCGATTAATTATTAACACATTTTCGAATGTTAACTTGGAGGTTTATCATTTGCTCTGGGAAGCGATAATTCTGGGTACTATAATCGGATGGCTTCGGAAAGGAAGATTAAAGCACTTAAGCCGTTTAAACCTGGAAGGTTGGCCCCTGGTTTTGGTTGCCGTCCTGATCCAGGCAGCAATCTGGGTTGATTTTACAACTTCTTTTCAGTATCTGAAATCTTTTTACTCTTCTCTTTATATACTATCCTTCATACTGCTAGTTATGTTTTTTTTCATTCAAGGCAGCCAACCGGGGTTCGTCATTATCGGACTTGGCATACTGCTTAATACCCTGGTTATTGCCGCAAATGAGGGCATGATGCCAGTCGATAGCACCAATTTACCTTCCTATGTTTTTGAAGAATTGGCTTCCGGGGAAAAAAGTCCTTTTCATACACCAATCGATGAAGATACCCGCCTTGAACAACTTGGAGACCGCATTGCTGTGCCCTACGACCGCAGTAGGCTGCTTAGTATTGGTGATATCGTCCTGGCAGCTGGAGCAGTTGTTCTGATCCAACAGAATATGGTAAAGATGAGACCAGCGAGAAGATGGCGCAAATAATTTAATGAAGTATTATTTCTTAAAGTGTTTTAAGGAAAAAACCACCATTGCGGTGGTTTTTAAATTAGTTAAATCTAAGTTATGTTAACTGGTGCCGGAGCCCGGAATCGAACCGGGACGACCATGTTATGGTCGAGGGATTTTAAGTCCCTTGCGTCTGCCAGTTCCGCCACTCCGGCGAAAGGTGGAGGCGACACCCGGATTCGAACCGGGGATAAAGGATTTGCAGTCCTC
>SL_8KL_010_SEDDRAFT_10002338_pt1 | contig 16052 bp, 12 predicted proteins | sample SodLakKL_010_SED_4_FD_11160 | JGI IMG/M metagenome (IMG submission 11160)
GAGAAGAGATAATCCAGGCTATTAAAAAGATTGCTAGAGAAGTCAAGGAAGAAAAGATAGAAGTTGATGATATAGACGAAAAATATTTTACCAAGAGGTTATACACATCAGATTTCCCCGACCCCGATCTGATTTTAAGAACTAGTGGTGAAGAAAGGATATCGAACTTCCTTATCTGGCAGTTGGCATATTCGGAACTATATTTTACAGATGTTTACTGGCCAGGTTTTAGGAAGATAGATTTCTTAAGAGCTATCAGATCTTATCAAAATAGAGAAAGAAGGTTCGGGGAATGATCCCCGATATTGTTTCAATAGTCTTTGCTTTTTTCATCCATTAGTTTTCCGTCTTTTGAGAATAACTGAACTTTCAATGGCATGTTACCTACGGCATGGGTCGAACAAGATAAACATGGATCATAACATCTGACCACGCTTTCCAGCCTGTTCAGGATCCCCTCTGGAATCTCCTCTTCGTGAGAACCATCTATGTATTCTTCGGCAACACTCTTTACACTCCTGTTAATCGCAGCATTATTGTGTCCCGTAGCTACGATGAAGTTAGCATCTATGATGATTCCATTTTTATCAGAATTATAATCGTGTATCAGCGTTCCTCTCGGAGCTTCTATCACTCCAATACCTCTATATTCTCTGGCTTGGGTTGGTACGTTGATCTCACCAGTATATATTTCTTCATCTTGTAACAGTTCTTCTATCCTTTCAACAGTATGAAGGGTTTCTATAAGTCTAGCTAAGTGATAAAACAGAGGACCTTTTTTGATTTCATTAGTACCGATTTTTTTATAGCGTTCCCATGCTTTATGGGCTAGTTCAGTACTTATGCCATCGATCAGATTTAATCTTGCTAGAGGTCCAACTCTATAAACACCGTCCTCAAATCCTAGTTTCTTGTAATATGGGAATTTCATGTAACTCCAATTCTGTGATCTTTCACCGATCACTTCATCATACTCTTTCGGATCAAATTCAGTAAGTGTTGTTCCTTCTGAATCCACTAGACGAAGATTACCATCATAGAATTCTAGTTGTCCATTTTCATCAACCAACCCCATGTATCCGGTTTCGTGTGAAGCGAATTCTTCGGCGTCAATTTCTATATCTTCGTATATGTTGTACATAAAGTCTATAGTGTCAAGTAGATAAGTTTTTAGATCATCGACCTTTTCTAGGAATTCCTCACCCTTCTCTCTTATCATGTTCTGATTCACTCCACCGGGTACGGCCAGCTCTGGATGAACCTTTTTACCACCAAGAGACTGTATCAAGGTCTGTCCAAAACTTCTGAGAGATATCCCTCTATCAATAAGATCTTCGTTTTCTTTAAGTAATCCAAAGATATTTCTCTCCTCTGGCGATGCATCAAAACCCATTATAAGATCGGGACTAGATAGATAAAAGAAACTCAAACTGTGTGATTGAAGTATCTGAGCCATATGGAGGAGTTCTCTTATCTTGTGGGCACTTTTTGGCACTTCTGCACCAACTAGATCATCACATGCCTTAGCAGCTGCAAGTTCGTGACTCACTGGACATATCCCGCATATCCTAGCAGTCATCTCTGGCATCTCCCAAAGGACCCTACCTTGAACAAATTTTTCGAAGGCCCTGAATTCAGTTACATGAAATCTAGCGTCCTCTACTTTTTTATTATCGTCAAGATGGATACTTATTTTTCCATGACCTTCAACCCTTGTTATAGGATTAATTTCTTTTATTTCTCCCATTATATACACCTCTAATATCTCAATTTATCTTTATCCAACTTTGGTATTTCTCCTTCAAGGAGTTTTTCTAATCCGTAACGAATTATTTCTGCAGAAGGAGGACATCCAGGTATGTAAGCATCTACTTTTATGACCTCATCTACACTCTTGGCTTTCTTGGTTAGTGTCGGTATTAAATCATCATCTGGGACCACACTGTCTTCGTCACCTTTTTCTACATAGCACTCTTCTAGGATATTATCAATTTGTCCAAAATTTCTCATAGTCATAATTCCACCAAAACATGCACAGTCACCCCAAGCTACCAGGATATCACAGTTTTCTCTCATCTTTTTAGCGACTTCGACATTTTCGTCGTTAGTTATGGTACCCTCCAATATTCCGATATCCACTTTGCCTATGTCTTTGATATCCATTATAACATGGCTAGATTGAAATTCAACGAGCTCAGCTAGATCTTTAACGAACTCGTCAACATCCAGAAAAGACATATGACATCCGGAGCATCCACACATACAAGCCGTAGCTACCTTTGGTTTGTTTTTCCCCATCTTATTCACCTCTTATCGGCCAACTCCTCAAAAAATGCTATCTCTGATCTCATTTCTCCTTTTGGCTCCATGGCCAATTCAACTTCCTTCTTTTTTCCATTTATATCAATCGTAGTTCCGTTTCTCTCGAATGTACTCAATGATGGGATAACAAGATCAGCCTTATCTGTAAGTTCAGATTTTTTAGAGGATTGAACAATAGAGAATTCAGCATTTTCTACAAGTTTTATCATATCCTCATTTTCTTCATCTTCACCAGCTAAAATATAAGCTACCTCTGGTTCTTCGTAAACTCCTTCAGTTTCAAGACTTCTGATATATTGGTTTGAGGCCTTATTCAGACTGATGACGTAGCTACCTTCAAGCTTTGCCAGCTCAAATATATGCCTCAAGGACCATCTGTCGATAATTTCACAGCCGATGACAATGATGTCATAAGAGGCTTCTTCAAGAAGATTAACGATCTCCATAACATCTTCGGGATGAACTCTTAAACCTCCTAATATCGAAGAAACACGAGATAAGTCTTCAATAGATGCCTTACCTTCTTTGATGACTTGATTAACTAGCCTTGTCAACTGTGTTTTAGGCGACTCAATAGTTATGGATTTATCTGAGTGATTCCAGAATCTGTCTTCATATGCATCGATAGTTATCAGTTTAGTTCCTTTAGATGCAGCTCTTCTGATATATGAGGCCAATACGGGATGTGTATTATATATTGATGTGTCGTAAAGAAGGATGTTTTCAGCTTTCATAACCTCTGTTATATCATTTATGAAATGACCTTCGATCATATTTATCCTTCTTTTCACTTCAGTTTCAAATCTGTATCTCTTGGCACCTACTACATCAAACAGTGCTCCGTGTGCCCTCATAGCTTTAGAAAATGCATCTAAGATTTCACAAGTAAGTCCACCACTCGCAAAGGCACTGATTTCATTACTATTTCCTAGTATACTAGCTGCCTTCTCTAACCCCTCTTGCAAGCTTAATTCAGATTCTTCTCCATTTTCCCTGTAGATAACGTTACTTATTCTTTTACCTCTATCAACGAGGGGTTTGAATCGACCCCTCTCACATAATTGTCCTCCTGATTCTTTATCAATGTCGGTACCTTCTATCTTCACAAGATGTCCAGTGCGAGTATATACATCAGTACAACATCCTATACTGCAGCTCAAACAAGTAGATTTTGTTAGTTCACATTCATCCTTGTTTCCCTTGAACAAACTGTGCTTGTTGGAGAGTGATCCAGTAGGACAAACCTGCATACACATGCCGCAAGATGTACACGTAGATTCTCCCAAAGGCACTCCTGAGTCCACAATCACTTCATTTGTAATACCTCTTCCTCCTAAATTGAGCGTTTGATTTCCTACAACCTCATCACAGGCTCTTATACATCTTCCACACCTAACACACCTGTTTGTATCTTTGACTATGTGATTATGAGAAGAGTCTACATCCCAATCCGGGAACATCCTCGGGTACTCAAAACGGTCAATTTCGTATTCATACATTAAATCTTGTAACTCACAATCACCGTCAGATTCACAGAACATACAATAGTGATTTTCACAACGATAAATTAGTTCCAAGATCATCCGTCTGTATTTTCTCAACTTTTCTGTTTGGGTTTTAATATCAAGTCCTTCGTTGACTTTTAGTCCGCAAGATGGTGTTATCTGTTTACCATTAACTTCTACAACACATAACCGGCAGGCCATCAGGTTTTCTAGTGCTTCATGTTGACACAATTTTGGTATATCTATATCGTTTTCCTCACATGCTTCCATGACGGTCATTCCCTTTCTGGCGGATATATCTTTACCATCAACATTAAATTTTACATCGCTCATTCTTTACCACCTTCCGAAATGGCTTTCACGGGGCATATCTTTTCACATTCACCACAAGAAATACAGACCTCTGGATCGATACTGTAACTTTCCTCACCACTCGATATTGCATCTACGGGACAAACTTCAACACATTTACCACATGTGACACAGAGATCCTTATCAATAGAGAATGCTTTTAAAAGTGCTTTACAGGTACCTGTTGGACAGGTTTTTTCGTAAACATGTTCTTCGTATTCATCACGGAAGAATCTAAGTGTACTGAGTACTGGGTTAGGACTGGCTTGACCTAGACCGCAGAAAGATGTATTTTGGATAGTTTCAGCAAGATTTTCAAGTTTATCAATATCTTCTGGTTCACCATCTCCTTCAGTTATTTTTTCTAATATATCAAGCATTCTTTTTGTACCCAATCTACAGGGCGGGCATTTCCCACATGATTCTTCCTGTGTAAAGTCTAAAAAGAACTTTGCCACATCGACCATGCAGGTATCTTCGTCTAGAACAATGAACCCACCTGAACCCATTATCGTTCCTGCCTCACTCAGGGAGTCATAATCGATGGGTGTATCGAGGTACTCTTTAGGTATTACACCTCCGGCAGGCCCTCCTATCTGAACGGCCTTGAAGTCTTTTCCATCGGCTACACCACCTGCTATATCTATCATCTCCCTAACGGTTGTACCCATCTCCACTTCTATAAGACCTGTATTTTCTACATCTCCAGCTACGGCGAATACTTTAGTTCCAGGACTCCCCTCTGTTCCTATACTATTGAACCATTCTGATCCATGAATTATAATTGCAGCAATGTTCCCAAGAGTTTCGACGTTATTTATCACGGTAGGTTTTCCCCATAATCCTGATTGAGCTGGATAAGGTGGACGGAATTTTGGTTGTCCTTGTTTTCCTTCTATGGAAGAAAGTAAGGCTGTTTCTTCACCGCAAACAAACGCTCCTGCACCCACTCTTAATTCTACGTTGAAATCAAAACCTTGGTTGAAAAGATTTTCACCAAGATATCCAGCGCTTTCAGCGTCTCTTATAGCTTTTTGCAGATTTCTGATCGCTAGAGGATATTCTGCTCTCACATAAATATATCCTTGGTTAGCTCCTATTGCATAACCCGCTATCATCATACCTTCGATGATGCTGTGAGGATCACCCTCTAAAACACTTCTATCCATAAAAGCTCCAGGATCACCTTCATCCCCATTACAAACAATATATTTCTGGTCTTCATCTTCTTTAGCAGCGAACTCCCATTTCAATCCTGTAGGAAAACCAGCACCACCTCTTCCACGTAAACCTGAGTCTTTTATCTCTTGTATTATTTCACTTCTATCCATATCCATAATAGCTTTTCTAGCCGCCATATACCCTTCTACTTTTAGATAATCGTCAAGACTACTTGGATCTATATCTCCCGAGTCCCTCATAACAACTTTCTTTTGTCCCTTGATGAAGTCGAGTTTTTCGAATTCCTCCACTCGATGTCCGTCTTTATCTTCTACTAATAGGTCATACACTACTTTATCTCTCAATAGGTGTTCTTCAACGATCCTTTCTACGTCCGATGGTTCAAGGTTACCATAAAATGTATCTTCTGGTCTTATGATTATCATGGGCCCCAAGTTACACGGTCCCATGCACCCTGTCCTCTTAATCGCCCTAGTCAACGGATATTTATCTTCTAATTCATGTTTCCAAAGTTCATCCATCAATTTTTCTTCTATCTCCTCGGATCCTGCAGAGAGGCAGCCAGTACCAGAACATATTAAAATTTCTTTTCTAACCATTTTTATCTCTCCATTAATACTTATTTAAGATATCCTCTAAATCCTCAGGTTTGACTTTACCGTAGACATCATCATCGACCATTACTATAGGTGCTTTACTGCAGGCACCAACACATCTTTTTGTGTTGAAAGTGAACTTCCTATCATCAGATGTACCTCCTTCTTCCACATCCAATTTGTCTTTTAGACTTTTTGTCAAATCTTCTGCCCCCTTCACATGACATGCAGTTCCAGTACATACAGATATTGTATGTTGTCCTCTAGGTTCCATGGTGAAAAATGAATAGAATGTGACAACCGAGTATACCTGACTATAAGGTACACCCAGTTCTTCAGCGATGAATTCCTGTACCTCTTTTGGAAGATAACCAATTTTTTTCTGTACCTCATGTAATAAAGGTATCAAACTACCAGGCCCTTTCTCATATTCTCCAATTATTGGGAGTATGTCCCTAAGATGGTACTTTTCCATATTTATCTATCCCCTTATATTTTATGCCTTTTTTTAAGGTTTAGGTTGCTAGCATCCCAGGCTATCTATATCTCATATTAAACACTTTCGATTTAATCTCAATCCTTTAAAAGTATATAGAAAATCTATCACCTATATATTTTAGGCAAAAAACTAAAATCCATAATTCGGAGAAATGTTTAATAATAGCTTATATGTTGGGGCATCTGTCTACAAAAGATGAGTGGAACCATGATAGGGTTTTTAAAAAATACCAGACGATATTTGAGCCGGGTTAGTTGGAAATATAGTTCCGATAGTGAAGATATATGTTCGTTTCATGGAGAAATAAACTAAGGAGGAAAAATTGATGGAAGAAAAACCAAAGGTAGCATTTTTTGATTTTGCAAGTTGCGAAGGAGATCAACTACAGATCGCCAATCTAGAGGAAAAAATATTGGATCTGTTGGAACTGGTTGAAATAGTCAGTTTCAGAGAGATCATGAAAGAGCATTCGGATGATTATGATGTTGCTTTCATAGAAGGATCCATCCAGAGACCTAAAGACGAAGAGAGATTGAAAAAAATCAGGGAGAATGCAGATCTTCTCATAGCTTTTGGAAATTGTGCTGTGAATGGAAATGTCAATAAACTCCAAAAGGATTGGTCGATAGATGAGGTTGAAAAAGAAGTATATCCAGGTTTGGATGAAGATATCGCTAACAGCGATTTCTTTGATAACTTCCCCTCTAAAGCAGTTGATGAAGTCGTAAAGGTCGATTATTATATACGAGGTTGTCCTGTAAGAGGAGAACGGGTTCTTCAGTTTATAGAAAAACTGGTAAAAAAACCGGTGGATACGAACAAGGATATAGACTTCAAGGTGATTTTGAAAGACATGGGTGTCGATGAACGTTCACTCGTAAAATACAATCCTAATAAATGTATATTGTGTAGAAGATGTGCAAATATATGTCAAGATGTTTTGGATGTAGATGCTTTAGGTCCTGTCGAACGTGGATGGGATACTATAATTTCAACACCTAAGGATATAGGTTTTGACGCAAATGGATGTATTCAATGTGGTCAGTGTGTCGCTGCATGTCCTGTTGATTCGCTATACACTGATTCTCCTGTTGAGGAACTTTCAGAAGAGTTAAAAGATAAAGAACAGGAATATCTCATTGCTCTAGATTCGGTAGCTTTAGCATCATTTATACAGGAACATTCTCTTCTCACAGATATGGAACCCAAACAGGCAGAGAGATACTTTATAGCAGGACTAAAGAAGATGGGTTTCGACAAGGTTGTTCAGTACGACAGATTCATAGAAACATCAATAAATAGAGATGATGAAAACGAAAAACCCGTACTTTCAAGCTGGTGTCTTCCTGCAAGAAATCATATTGAAGCTGAAGGAATTGATACATTATCTATTGAGGCAAAAAATGCCCCCTGGAACGTGTTATTGGAAGAAGAGAACGGCAAGATATGTTTAATGAGTCCGTGCACTGGATTAAAAGCTATCGATGAATTAGACCACGTCATATCTTCTCCAGAAATGATAGATCTTTTCAACACCATTGGCATAGATATGGGCTTTGTAGATCCTTCAACAGGTAATTACGATGGAAATCGTGTATCTAATGAATTTAAACATCCTGGAATACCTGAGGATAGAGAGTATTTCAAGGTAACAGAGAATTTAGAGGATGAACTAAATGAGAGAAAACTCAAGGAAGGCTCTGTAGACGTGTTCCCATGTCTTAATGGATGTTTAACTGGTGGAGGTAATCATCCTACTACAGATCTTAAAAAGGTCAAAGATAGAAAAAATATTGCTATAAATCTGAAAGAGGTGGAAAAATGACTGATGATAATTCAACAGAGGAGCTATCTTGGAAGGAAAAAAACGAGCTCGACAAAATAATCAAATCAGTTGAAAATCCGAAGTATCAGAAGATAGAGTTGTTACAAAAAACTCAAGAAAAATATCAGTGGTTGCAAGACGGGCACATGAGATATCTTGCAGATTCTACTAAAGTTAGCTATATGGACCTTTTTGGTATAGCTACCTTTTATACACAGTTCAAACTCCATCCACCAGGCCGTCACAAAATATCGGTTTGTATGGGTACCGGGTGTCACGTTAAAGGAGGAAAAAAGATACTTGAAAAGTTGAAAGATATTTTAGAGATTGATGTCGAAGAAACCACTGAAGATCGAAGGTTTTCACTAGAACAAGTAAGATGCTTAGGATGTTGTGGTCTCGCCCCTGTTATAAATATAGATGGGGAAACCTTTGGTAGAGTGAGCACAAAAGAAATAGAAGGTATATTGAATGAGTTCAAATAGGTGAAAACAATGACAATAAAAAACATGAAAGATTTAGAAGAAATGGCAAATATAGGATCTGAAAATCTTGACCCAGACCGACCTCAGATCATTTTTGGATTTGCAACCTGTGGTATAGCAGCCGGTGCTGAAGGTGTAGTTGGGTTCACTAAGAAATATTTACAAGAAAATGACATTCAAGCCGAGCTAGGTGCAATGGGTGAACCTGAGATTAAATCTGTCGGATGTATAGGTATGTGCCATGCAGAACCTCTTGTTGATATCAAGATGCCCGATAAGCCAAGGATAACTTACCACGATGTGGATGAAACAAAGATGAAGAGGATAATAGACGAACATCTGATAGGTGGCAGACCTGTTAAAGAATATGCACTTGGTCAATTGAGTAAAGAATTATCCGAATGTGATCAGGGGAAAACGAAATTTTCCTGGCAGTATGAGGACATAGAGTCTCTTAACGAGATTCCATTCCTTTCAAAACAGGTAAGAGTTGCTTTAAGGAACTGTGGTATAATAGATCCCGAGTCCATTATGGAATATGCCGCAAGAGGCGGTTACAAATCCGCATTCAACATTTTGAACAAAATGACACCCCAGGAGGCAATTGATGAAGTAAAAGATTCTGGATTAAGGGGTAGAGGAGGTGCAGGATTTCCTACAGGTTTAAAATGGCAATTTGCAAAAAATGCTGAAGGTGATCAAAAATATGTAATATGTAACGCAGATGAAGGAGATCCTGGTGCATACATGGACCGTGCTGTATTAGAAGGTGACCCACACAGTGTTATCGAGGGTATGATAATAGGTGGATACGCTATCGGAGCCACTATTGGTTACATATACATCAGAGCCGAATATCCTTTGGCTATTCAAAGGTTAGAAAAAGCTATCGAAGATGCTAAAGAATACGGTATACTTGGAGATAACATATTAGGTAGTGATTTTTCATTCGAACTTAAAATAATGAAAGGTGCTGGTGCATTTGTATGCGGAGAAGAAACAGCCTTGATGGGATCTATCGAAGGTAAAAGAGGCGAACCTAGAACGAGGCCACCTTTCCCAGCTAATTCAGGTCTATTTGGTAAGCCTACTAATATAAACAATGTAGAGACATGGGCCAACCTCCCTTTGATATTTGAAAAAGGAGCAAAATGGTTTGACAGTATGGGAACTGAAACTAGTAAAGGAACTAAAGTCTTTTCTTTAGTGGGTAACATAGAACGTGCAGGACTCGTTGAGATCCCCATGGGTACCAAGATGAAGGATATTATCTACGAGATCGGAGGCGGCATGCAGAAGGATAGGGATTTCAAAGCTGTACAAACTGGTGGACCCTCGGGAGGATGTATACCTCCAGAGGAACTCGATGTAGAAGTAGATTACGAGAATCTAAAAGAATTAGGGTCGATCGTCGGTTCAGGTGGAATGGTTGCCATGGATGAGGATACCTGTATGGTTGAGATAGCTAGATATTTCTTAGATTTCTGTGTAGATGAATCCTGTGGTAAATGTACTCCTTGTAGGGTAGGTACTAAAAGGATGCTCGAGATACTAGATCGTATCGTTTTGGGTAAAGCGGATAAGAAAGACCTAGAAGTTTTAGAACACCTTGCAATACAGGTCAGAGATGGTTCTTTATGTGCATTGGGAGGTACTTCACCAAACCCGGTACTCACCACATTGAAATACTTTAGAGATGAATACGAACAGCATATCGAAAATAAATTCTGTCCTGCTTCGTCCTGTGCGTCATTATTTATTTCACCATGTGAAAATACATGTCCTGCTGGTACTAATGTACCTGGTCAATTACAACTTATTGTGGAAGAGCGATTTGGGGAAGCTTACGAAATTCAGAGAGAAGACAACCCTTTCCCTGGCGTTTGTGGAAGAGTTTGTGACCATCCATGTGAAGAGAGATGTCAAAGGGATCAGTTAGACAGGTCGGTTTCGGTTATGGCCCAACACAGATTCTGTGCCGATAAAGTATATCATGATGAAATTGAATATAGGCCGGAGACTTCGACGTTAGATCCAACGGATAAAAAAGTTGGTGTTGTTGGAGGAGGGATAGCTGGTCTAACCGCAGCTTACTTCCTCAAAAGATTGGGTCACGATGTTACAGTTTATGAGTCTAATTCAGAATTAGGAGGCATGGTTAGATGGGGTATCCCTAAGTATAGATTACCTAGAGATGTATTGGACTGGGAGATAGAACAGATATTAGATCTTGGTATCGATGCAAAACTCAATACCTCTGTGGGCAAAGATATCTCTTTCCATGATGTTCTAGATAACCATGATGCAGTATTTTTAGGAGTAGGGGCTCAAAAAGATCGTGCTCTAAACATGGAGAACGAAGATAAACCAGGAATACTCAAAGGTGTCGAACTTCTTGAAAAAATAAATAAAGGACAAGATGTCGAACTAGGGGAAAGAGTATTGATAGTTGGTGGCGGCAATGTCGCTGTAGATATGGCTAGGAATGCTAAGAGATTAGGTTGTGAAAAGGTTATCATCGCTTATAGAAGAGAAGAAGTCGACATGCCGGCTTATCCGGAAGAGATAGAAGAAGCTAAAAAAGAAGGAATTGAATTTAATTTCCTTTTATCCCCTGAAGAGATAATAGTCGAGGATGGAAAAGCTACTGGGATGGTTTTCAATAAAACAGTTATGGGCGAATACACAAAATGGGGACGAAGGAAACCCGAACCTATTGATTACGAGAAAGTGGTCTTCAAAGTAGATAATATCATCACTGCTATAGGCCAAGTCATCGATACGAGTTTCGCTGAGGACCTAGCAGATAAACTCACTAATCAATGGGGATCCAGATTGAAAGTTGACCCATATTCTATGGAAACCGAACACCCCAATGTTTTTGCTGGAGGGGATGCAGTATTAGGTCCTGCTACTGTTATTGAGGCGATAGCTCACGGTAAAAAGGCAGCTAAAGAGATCGATGCTCGATTGATGGGTGATGGACGATTAGAAATATTAAAAGGTATGAACAAATACGAGTATTCTATGACACCACCAGATAACGAACACCACATACCAAGAGCTGAGTTCCAATCTATACCTGTAGAAGAAAGAAAAGGAAATTTCAATGAGGTAATAATGTGTATGGACAGAGATTGTGCTATAAAAGAGGCGAAACGTTGTCTTAGATGTGATATCTCAGAGGAGGAAGAAGCATGAAAATAGTAATAGATGGAGAAGAGTATCCATGTGAACCTGGGCAAAAGGTCTACGATGTAGCTCAAGAAAATGATATCTATATACCCACGTTATGCTTAAATGAACTGAATACAGGGGAAAGACCTGCAGGATGCAGGATGTGTCTAGTCGAAATCGTTGAAGAAAATAACGAAGAACCGAATCTGGAGTCGAGCTGTTCTTTACCTGTTTCTGATGGAATGGAGATATCGACAAAAAGCCGTGTTGTTTATGATGAAAGAAGAGAGGTACTCGAACTACTTCTCTCTGAGCATCAGCAGGATTGTAGAAACTGTGGCATAAGCGGTGACTGTAAATTCTCGGATTTAAGTTTTGAATATGATATAGATGGAGTTTCAGTCTGTTCTGAATGTCCCAACCGTAAAGACGGTTGTTTCCTTTCTAGAGGCATCATTTGTCTTGGACCGATTACACATTCTGGTTGTAACGCATTCTGCACTCGGAATGGCGACCCTTGCGAAAGTTGCTTTGGTATACTGAAAAATAAAGACGTATTATTATTTGGTTTAAAGGACTTAGACGAAAAGGGATTTACTAGAGAAGAAATACTTGAAGCTGGGAAGGTATTCTCTTATGAAGAAACGAAAAGTCTCGAAGAACTCATTGATGAAAATGATATTTTTAATAAGGAGGTACAAGAATGAAGGACATAAATATTGATGTTAAACACGTAACAAGAGTCGAAGGACATGGCAATATCATCGTTGATGCAAAACAAGGTAAATTAGATGAAGTTTTATGGGAAGTTTCAGAGGCCCCGCGATATTTTGAGGCATTCGTGAAGGATAAGCCCTTTACTCAATTAGCCCAGATCACATCTAGAATCTGTGGGATATGTTCTATCGGACATGCTTTGACTTCACTAAGAGCCACTGAGAATGCCATGGACATAGAAGTATCGGGGCAAGACGAAAAGCTAAGAAAACTAGCATTACACGGGGAAAACATGCAAAGTCATGTTCTCCATGTAGGTTATCTTGCCCTTCCAGATCTAGTAGGACAAGGTTCAGTCATACCCCTCGCTTCTTCACATCCTGAAGAGTTAAAGAAGGTTATAAGTCTGCACAAACTGGCAAACGAAATTTCTAGGGTAACGTGCGGCAGGACTACTCATCCAAGACGTTTGATACCTGGTGGATTCTCAAAATTACCATCACCATTAGAGTTAGAGAAATTGAAAACAAAGCTTGAAGAATCCGTTCCTGTGTTAAAGGAGGTAGCATCTTTTGTCAAAGAACTTTCTCCTGCTTTACCTGATTTTGAAAGAGAAACAGAATTTATATCTTTAACTCATGATGACGAGTATGCTTTTTACGGGGGTAAGATTGCCTCTACAGACGGTGGAATTACACCGGTAGATGATTATCTATCAGTGACCAACGAATACGTTGTTCCTCAATCTACAGCAAAGTACACAAAGAACAATCGTGAATCTTACATGGTTGGAGCTTTAGCACGACTTAATAACAATTTTGATCAGTTAACTCCCCTAGCCAAAGAAGTAGCTGAAGATTTCGATCTTTCTCCTGTATGTCACAATCCTTACATGAATACGATTGCTCAACTAGTTGAAGTTGTGCACAGTGTAGAAGATTCTTTACAATTGATCAACGAATTATTAGATAAGGGTATAGAAGAGCAAGGATTGAATTATCAACCAGATATTGAACCTAAGGCTGGTACTGGTGTCGGTGCAGTAGAAGTACCCAGAGGAATCTTGTTCCATGAATACACCTATGACGAAGAAGGCCGTTGTACAAAAGCCAACTGTATAATACCTACAAATCAGAATCATGGTAACATACAGCATGACATGGAGAAATTGGTACCAGAGATGATCGGTGAGAAATCAGAAGACGAGATGGAATTGACCCTAGAGATGCTTGTAAGAGCCTACGATCCCTGTATTTCCTGTTCCACACATTATCTCGATGTAGAATTTAGATGAATAATATCGGTGTGATCGGTATAGGCAATCTATATCGTGGTGATGACGGGATAGGACCGAAACTGGTTCGAAAACTTGACGAAAAACCCTTTCCCTCGAACATCCTTTTTTTTGATGTAGGTTTAAAAGAGATGGATATTCTACATATCTTAAAGGATCTTGATTCGGTTTTGATAATCGATGCTGTAAATTTTGATGGAGATATTGGTGAATTCAGATTTTTTGGAATCGATGAAGTTGATTCTATAAGAGAGATAACGGGTTCTCACGGTTCTAATTTATTCAAGATCATCGAATTGGCTAAAGAACTAGATGAAGCACCGGATGAAATCATCATGATGGGTATCAAACCTGGTAGGATGGAACTCGGCGATGAGATGAGTGATGAGATCGTTGAGAATATCGATCTATACTTAGAGAAGATAGAAGAAAAGTTAGATGAAATGAATTTTGCATAAACTTATTTCTTTTCGACTTTAAATAATATATAATACCTATTCAACTATAACTTTGATGAACGAAGAAGTTTACAGTAATAAAGAAGCAGAGCTTCATTCCATGCTTAGACACGACCTTAAAAACAAGTTACAAGTGGCGGTTGGTTACCTTCAATTGCTTTCGGATACTGAAATGAATGAACAACAGAAACAATTCGTGGAAAAAGCGTTGAACTCTCTTAAAGAGAGTAACCAGTTGATCTCGGAAGTTCGAAATATACGTTCTATTTGGGACCGAGAGGGGTATGAAATCAATTTGGGTAAGATATTATCTCAGGTTGTGGAGGAATATCGTACCTTAGCTGAGGAAAGAGACATAGTGATTGAAGTTGAGGGTTCTGATGGAAAAGTCATCGGTAGTGAATTGTATAAGAACCTATTTTCGAATCTGATCGACAATTCGATAAAACATTCAGATTGTAATAAAATAGTTATACAGGTTAAAGAAGGAGATGAACGAGTAACAGTTACAGTGGAAGATGATGGTAGAGGTATTCCTGAAGGAATAAAAGATAATTTATTTGAATTTGGTGTCAAGATGGGAGATAATGCAGGAACTGGGCTTGGGTTAAGTTTTGTTAAAGAAGTAGTAGAGAGATACGATGGAAGTATCGACATAATGGGATCCGATCTAGGTGGTGCACGGTTCGATATTAAGTTTGTGAAGGCTTAATTTATTCGACAGTTTCATTTTTTTAGTAGAGAGTTTGTATTATATACAAAAGGTTTAAATCGATTAACCTACTATATAAAATTTGGAAAATGGTCTTGATAATTGGAAGTATATTTACATCCATATATTAGTACAAATAAGGGGGGATAACATCCCAAGAGGTAGACTTGAAAAAAGTGCTTTACAGCTTATTGAATCTTTGCAAGATGGAGTCTTAGTTACAGATATAGATGGAAATATTTTGAAGGCCAACAAGAAATTTGAAAAGATCACTGGTTTCAGTGAAGATGAGGTTTTAGGTGAAAATGCGGTAAAGATAGCAGAAGAACTTGTAAAAGAAGAGCACCTAGAAAAGGTTATTGATATATTGGAAGGGAATTTTGAGAACGTTGAGGCTGAGGAGTACAACATGATGATAAAATCGAAAGGAGGAGACGAGAAGTGTATTCATCTGAAGACTTCTTTTGCCGAGGATAGGAATGGTAGAACTCTATCAATTACTATCTTAAGTGATGTAACAAAGATCAACGAAGCCGAAAGAAAACTCGAAGAAAAAAATCAACAGATGGAAACTCTTCTCAGCAATCTATCCGGCATGGCCTATCGATGTTTGAATAACAAAGATTATACGATGAAATTCGTCAGCGAAGGTTCTAAAAAGCTGACGGGATATGAACCTGATGATCTGATTGGAAATAAAAAAGTGGCTTATGGTGAATTGATAACCCCTGATGATAGAGAATATGTTTGGGATGAGATCCAATCTGCAATAGAAAAAGATGAACCCTTTAAGATAACTTATAGGATAGAAACTTCAGAGGGAGAAATAAAGTGGGTCTGGGAGCAGGGTAGACATATTATAGATAAAAGTGGTAATAGATTCTTGGAAGGCTTTATAACTGATATTACGAAAAGAAAAGAAGCAGAAG
>SL_8KL_010_SEDDRAFT_10002339_pt1 | contig 16050 bp, 18 predicted proteins | sample SodLakKL_010_SED_4_FD_11160 | JGI IMG/M metagenome (IMG submission 11160)
CGAGGGCGGCGTCGAGGTCGTCGCAGACGATCAGCAGTATGTCCTTGCCTCGGTCATGCCCGCGATCTCGGTCGCGGCCTCAAGCATCTCCTCCTTCGACAGGTTGACGTCCCTCAGCTGCAAGGCGCTCGCCCCGTGCCTCAGGCATTTCTGGGCGGTGTGGGCGTGGCTCCTACCTCCGGCCACCCTCTCATCGGTTATCACATAAAGGTCCAATCTCATGTTCGTTCCCCTCCTTCGGTCTTGTCGAGCGTGGCAAGGACATCCTCGACGTGGCCGGGCACCTTGACTTTGGGCCAGACGGCCGCTATCGTTCCTTCGGGGTCGATGATGAAGGTGCTCCTCACAACCCCGATGAACTCCTTGCCGTATATCTTCTTCTTTTTCCATGCCCCGTAGGCCTCGACCACCTCGCGGTCCTCGTCGGAAAGCAGCTCACGGTGAGGCTGTTCTTCTCCACGAACCTCCGGTGGCTCTCCTGAGAGTCAGGGTTCACGCCCACGACCGTCGCTTCCCGTTTTTCGAAATCAGGGAGGCCGGCGGAGAACTCCTTGGCCTGTCGGGTGCATCCCGGCGTCCGTCGCGTGGATAGAAGTACAGCACCGCATGCCCCCCTTCAGCTCATCGGGGCAAAACGTCTCGCCGTCCTTGTCGGGAAGGCAGAACTCCGGCGCCTTGTCGCCCGTCTGCAGATCAGTCATGGCTTCCATCCTCTCGCGGTCTATGGTAATAAATTCAACCGATCGGTACATAACGCTATCCGTCGAACCCGATTTCCGCTCGGGCACCGGTCCGTCCAAGGAAAAGGTGATTTTCATCAAGCGGACCTATGAATATTATCTCTGATAAATGGAAAAAAGATGGCCTAAGGCCGTTGCCGGCCCAAGGCTTTTGTGTGTTCCCGACGCCTCACCGTCTCCTGCTGACCATGAACGGCAACAGGATCAATGCCAGAGCGGCGAAGGGCAGGATGCCGAAGCATATCCCGTCCTCTTCGTCCTCCTCGGGGGCGGGGTCCTCTTCAGCCTCGACCGTCATGGTCTCGGCCTCGGCGGTGTCTCCGCTCTGCGCGTTGATGGCCGTGGTCTGCGACTCGTAACCGTCCTTGACGGCCTCGATATGGTGCTCGCCATCATCTATGACGAAGAAGTACTCCCCGTCATGGTTGGTGGCGCCCACCTTCATACCGTTCACAAGGATGGCCGCGCTGGGTACGGGATCGCCTCCGTCATCCTCGACGCTGCCTACCACCAGGGCATCGTTGTTCTCGTCGAACTGCCATTGCAGGTGGGGGTGGCCGTGGTTGAAGATATCATGGAGTTCCCATGTGTTCTCGAAATCCCAGCCGGTATCCTCGAAAGTGCTCTGGGTCTTCATGGCGGCGGTGTTCTTGCCCTCGCCTCCTGCAGAGTCGGCCATGCCGGAGGTCTCGGTGTTCCAGAAGGAATTGTGGACTTCTCCGTTCACGTCCTCGAAGACCTCATGTTCCATTATCTCGAAGCTTTCATTCAGACCCACAAGGCCTCCTAGGAAATTGTATTTGGCCTCTCCGGAGACGCTTCCGACGGAATAGGAATCGTACACGGTGCCATCATTGATGCCCAGCAAGCCTCCCAAAGCGGCGGCGTTGATATCATCCCCGTCCCACTCCTCGTAGACGACATTGCCGGTCGCATAAGAGTCATTGACCTGACCATCGCTGGCGGCTATAAGGCCCCCTGCCGCGGTAATCATGTAATCCTCAATGGTCACATCGCCGATGGCGTATGATTGGGACACCGTCCCGTTGCTCATTCCCATTAGACCGCCTACTAACATATCGCCACTGACATCTCCCTTGGCATGGGATCTGACTATATCACCGCTGCCGTGGATTCCGATGAGACCGCCCACGGACACTTCGCCTTCCACATCGCCGGTGGCGTAGCAGTCTGTCACATCGCCTTCGTTCATACCCACCAGGCCTCCGGCGGAGGTGGCCGCGGCCACATCGACGGCGGCGGAGCAGTTTTCAATGACACCGGAGTCGACCCCGATGAGGCCTCCGACGGCACTGTCCCCATAAAGCTCACCGGTGGCGTAAGAATTTTGGACTGTACCTTGGCTCACTGCCGCAAGGGATCCGACGACCGATCCGCCGCTTACTTTGACATCCTCTAGGCCGACGTAGCCTACGGAGGCGCCCTCAGCGACGATGCCGAAGAGGCCGACGCCGTCATCATTAGGCCTGTCGATGTGCAGATCGCTTATCACATGGTCGTCACCATCGAAAGACCCTTGGAATATGTATTCGGCATGGGGGTCGAAATCAGGGTCGTCGGGGTCAATGGATTCAATGCTGGCGATGGGCTTGAAGCCGCCATCGTTCCAATCCGCCGTCACGCTGGCGTCTATGTTGCCTGTCAGCACATAATGGGCTGAAAGGTTGTTTTGCATTGCCTGCAGCTGCGTCACATCCTCTATCTGATAGGGATCGCCGTCCGTTCCGTCGCCTCCGGCGAACGTAACGTCCGTGCTGGAATACGCTGCCGCAATGGCATATCCATCGTCGTCCGCTGCGTTGCCATCCTCGGCGATAACCAGAAGGGATGACACCAGAAGCAAGGAGAAGACGATGGCCAAATAAGTTCGGCCGTTGTTTTTCATGGATAAACCGCTCCGTGAACCCCAGTTCCTGGCTCAGGCTCCCTGTGGGCGCCTGCTGTGAGGAGGTAATCCTCTTCTGTGGTCGCCATCGACACAGGATTCATACTCTAGTCCTACTTTCAGTAGCAACGATGTATTTTGAGGGGAGCTTATAAATGTCTTTTCTAATATTTTCCAAATCCGAAAATAGAAAACATGAGACAATTGGGTTAAAAAGCGACTAAAGGCCATCATCGTCTCTGGCTCCACAGGCCATAACGTTTTGCCAATGTTTTGTAGCGATTCACGTCAAAACTAAATATACTGTGATTGTTTTTTGATTATGTTGAAGAAACTGTTCTTGATAGGATTTGCTTTCATACTGATCCTAGGTGTGGCCGCGGTAGGTCTGGTGATGATATTGCCTGAGCCTGAGTTGGAGGCCACCGAGTTCACGTTCGATCAGGCCGACGCACAGTACGGCGCCAATGATGATGTGGTGATGGAACTGACCGTGGAGAATTTTGAAGCGGATGACGAGCAATCCATCGNATATTCCATGCAAATGACCGTCAAGGACCCGGACGGCNATGCCTATGCTGGGCTCGAGGAGGAAGTGGTGATTCCTCAGAAGAGCGAGGAAATAGGATCTGACTGGGGNATCGTCGACTTCACGGCCACCGCCAACCCTCCNTCCGAGGGGTGGAAGTCCGGTGAGAACGTGGTCGTGATCGAGGTCGTCGACCACGTGGCCAATGAGCCCGTTGAAATAACCAAGACGTTCGAAGTGGCCTGAACACGATGATCCGGTCGTGAGCGAAGGCCGTCTCGGCAAACCCTTTACCAACCCTTGTTTTTTCAATTCATATGATTGAAACAGGCCTACGGGGCGCTGTCTCAGACGTCGACGCCGAGCAGCCCGGTTATCCCCGCGTGAAGGATCTCGATGGCGATGGCGATGAGTATGATGCCCGTCATCCGCGTCAGGATGTCAAGGCTTCCGCCCAACAACTGGGCCGCTCGGTTGGCGGTTATTATCATCACGTATATGATGACTGCGACCAGCAGCACGATGGCGATAAGCACGCCGTAGTCCATCACCGAATTGGTCTGGTTGGCGGTCGAGATGGCGATAGCTATGGTCGCCCCGCCGATGACCATGGGGAAGGTGAGCGGCACCGCCACCACCGTTTCCCAGTCCGCCCGCGGCACTGATTCATAATCCCCTCCGCGGAACGTCACATCCAGTTTCTGGCCGGTGGTCATCATCGGCATGCCGGCCACAAAAGCGGCGATGCCGCCGGTTATCATCAACGCCGGGGTGGAAAGGCCCAGGCCGGCCAGTATGTACTCGCCGATGGTTATCGATATCAGCATGACCAGGATGTAGTTCCTGGTGACCCTGAGGGCGACCTTCTTGTTGATGTTCTTGGGGAAACGGTCAGTGACAGTGGAGAAGACCGCGATGGCCGCCGGCGGGCTCAGCAGGGTGAGCAAGGTGATGAAGAACAGCAGGTATTGGGAGAAATCCATCATCGGGGAAACCGCCATGTCGACCAATAACACCACCGCTTTGGCTGAGAATACAAGGGCTATAAAAAGGTTTTAGTTTATATACTCCCGCTCCAGTCAACAGGTGGGCAGGCAACCAAGTCCTTGCAACCCACCGGCGGACAGGAAGGGCCGGAGCGCCGTGCACGCTCCCGACGCCGTCGCAACCCTGCCATGCTCTATAGGCGCATCGCCATCCTTAAAGCTCTGGACAAGACTCTCTGAGCAATGGGAGCGGACCGGGCCCTCATTCCTTCAAGGCCATGACCTTCAAGCTTGACACCGGAAGGCCCCGGTATTGCCTGTCGGCGATGCCCCGGTCCTCTGAACGATGCTCGACTCTGAATCCCGCCCCTTGAAGCATATGCAAATAGGTCTCGATGGGAAGGGCTCCGGCCACGCAGCCCGTCAGCAGTTCCTCGTCATTTCTCTGCTCCTCGCTGAGATCGCCGGTGAGGACCATGTCCGATATGCATAGTCTCCCCCCGCCCCTGAGGGCCCTGAAGGCCTCCTCGAAAACCCTCTGCTTGTTCTGCGCGAGATTAATGACGCAATTGCTTATGACCACGTCCATAGAGCCCGTGTCCACCGGCAGTTGCTCAATGTCGCCCAGCCTGAACTCGACGTTGTCAATGCCGGTGTCCCTCGCGTTCCCGCGCGCCTTATCTATCATCTCCTCAGTGATGTCCACGCCGATGACCTTGCCGCGGGGGCCCACCCTCTTCGAGGCGAGGAAGGAATCCATGCCCGCTCCGCTACCGAGGTCCAGGACGGTCTCTCCACCCTCTATTCCGGCCAGGGCGATGGGGTTGCCGCAACCGAGGCCCATGTTTGACCCCGAGGATATCAAAAGGTCCTCTTCCGAATATCCCAGGGAGGCCGAGACCGTTGCCGGGTCGCAGTCCTCATCGCCGCAGCAGCCGCCGCAGGAGCCGCCTTCCCGTGCCATCTTTCCATATGCCGATCTCACGGCGTCCTTGATGTTATGACCGCCCTCCGCCGCCTCGCATTCGCAAGAACCCTCTGCTGTCACCCCCATCCTCAACAGCCTTTCCCGGACAGCATCGTCCTTGATCCTGTACACTATGTTCCTGCCTTCCCTTGTACCGATGATTATACCCGCCTCGGTCAGCGTCTTCAGGTGCCTCGAGACCGTGGTACGGTCCTTATCGTTCAGCAATTGCAGGTCACAGGGGCAGGATTCATTCGTCAGAAGGTGGCCTACGATGTTCAGTCGTGTACTGTCGCCTAGCGCTTTGAAGAGTCTCACATCGTCAACTGCCATGATATGTGCATAGGTGTGCAAATATACAAATTTATCATCCATGGCGCCCGACCGACAAGGGGTCTGCGGACATGGACCGGTTGCATTGACAATCGATGTCTGGCATGGGCATTCTCAAACGACCGACGCAACCACGCCACCTGTATGACTGGATCGCCCGATGTCTCCAAAGGGTACTCGGCAGACCTTCATTGGCTGCCTTCGTTTATGACATCCTACAACATGAACAAGGGAGGTGAAGCCTCACATACGGACAGCAAGGCGAACGTGTGGCCCGGGGATGCGTCGTTGATTCTTCTTGGAGGGAGGTTGACGATGGGCGCTGGAATCAAATATTATTTATAATAGAAAGAACAAATTTATTTCTCCAAAACCGAGTATCCATGTGATACATGGCTTGTGATAACCAATGAGATCAGCAACATCCATCGTCTTAGCGACAATCCTACTTCTGAGCCTGGCGGTCGTTGCAGCTGGCAACGAAACCGCTGAACCTTACAGCAACACCAGCAACTCCGAGTTGATAGTCTATCAAGACGGGGGGCAGGCTTACGTGAACATAACCGATGCCGTCCAAGCTGCCGACCCCGGGGACACCATCCGCATCTGGAACGGTACCTATGTTGAGGATGACTTGTCGATAGATAAGACGCTTACGATAATAGGCAACTGCTCCGAGGCCACCATCATAGACGGTGATGGAAATGGAAGTGTGGTGAATGTGACAGCCGATTGGGTGAACATATCCCATGTCGCGGTCAATAACAGCGAAATCCCAGACAACGACGGAGGATATGCTGGGATAAAGGTCGAGAATGCGGACGAAGTCCATATCGAGCATGTAAGGTCTCACCAAAACGAAATCGGTATTTTCATTTTGAACTCGAACGGCAGCGGACTAGTTGATGTGAACGTATCTAACAACGGTGGTGGCCTGCTCGTTGTTGAGTCGGAAGGCATCTCCATATATGACGGCATTTTCAATAGCAATGTTGTTGCTGGAATTTATACCATGGAGTGTGAAGACATCGATCTCGTGAACAACGTCATCTCTGATAACGGATATTTCAACATCGCCGCGTTTGATGCCAGCAATGCGTCCATAGTCGACAACATCATCGATGACAGCGATTTCGGCATATTCATCGATGGTTGCAACAACACCCTAGTCGACTACAACGTTTTGGAGAATCATAGTAATGATGGTGAAGGGGCAGGCCTTCTTGCAACCAATTCCACCAACACTTCCATCGTCAACAACATCGTGTACTCAAACCATGACGGTATGATGGTGGTGAACCAGTCCACTGACACCCTGATGGCCGACAACATTGTGGAATATAACGACTACGGAATCACCGTGGACTCGTCGTCTAACAACACCATTTTTGATAACGTCTTGATGGACAACGAACACGGAATCACCGTGGACTCGTCGTCTAACAACACCATTTTTGATAACGTCTTGATGTACAACGATTACGGAATGATTCTGTTTGAAGCAAACAAGTTCTGTGTTCCTCAACAATACAATATCGAACAGCATTTTTGGGACGATGCTCTTGGACTCCCATGACACCTTTGTTGGAAGCAACGTTATTAAAGAAAATTCGATGGGGTTGTTGGTCGATAATTCCACTGAAACAATCATCTACTACAATGACTTCATGGACCACTCGTATGAGGATGAAATCGGTCTCTTGTTGCAACATTCCGACGACAGCACCATCATTGACAACTTCGTATTGAACAACACAATAGGGATGGTGGTCGGCGATTCGACCAGCTGCGATGTCATAGACAACACCATCAGTTACAACGAGTTCGGCCTGGGCCTGCTTAACGCCACGCATAACAACGTGACAGGCAACATGATAATCGAAAATAATGGAACGGTGGAGACAGAGGAAGGCATCACCGTATCGGGCGGCATCAATCTCGTCAACAGCAGCGCCAACAATCTGACCGAGAACATCCTGTCCCACAACCTCCTCGGCCTTTCCGTGGACGAGGAGAGCGTTAACAATACTATCGACTACAACTTCTTCATTGAGAACGAGAAGCAGGCGGACGACGAGAGCGATTCCAACGAATGGGACAACGGCAGCGTCGGCAACTACTGGAGCGACAACCCTGAGAACGATGCCGCCGGCGACGGGATCGGCGACCAAACGTATGTCATAAATGCCACATCGGGCGCGCAGGACGAATACCCGATGATGCACCCGGTGGCGTCCGCCGGGGACGATCTGAGCGTCGATGAAGGAGAGTCGCTCTCAATGCAGGGCGAGGTGGTGAGCGCCATGGAGGTCCTCGAGCATGAGTGGACCGTCCATGACGGCACCGAGGAGGTCACACTCTCCGGCGAGGAGATCAGCCACACATTCGATGAGCCGGGGGATTATCAGCTCACCTACACCATAACCGCTGAAGCGGGGCTCATCGATGAGGATCAAATGACTGTCACGGTCGAGGACACCACCCCGCCGGAAGCGGATGCCGGGCCTGACGTCAGCGTCGACGAGGGCGAGACGGTCACATTCGACGGCACTGGGTCCACGGACAACGTGGGCATCGTCAATTACACCTGGGAGTTCACCATCGAAGGCGAGACCGTCACCCTCTATGGAGAATCACCGTCCCATCAGTTCGATGAAGCAGGGACATACGAGGTGACGCTCACCGTCAAGGACGACGCCGGGAACGAGGACAGCGACACCATGACGGCCAACGTCGCGGAACCGGAGCCGGAGGGCATTGAAGAGGAGGAGATATGCCCAGCATTGGTCCTGATCCCCATACTGGGAATGTTCGCCCTTCCGCTGATGCTCTTCAGGAGGAGGCGCTGATCCGCAATTAGCAGCAAGGTGCATGGCACACCCTCTCTCTGGCCGGAGGATGGGCCGGAGGAACTGGTGTGCATGAGCATCCTCCCCTTTGCCGCCCTGGCGGCCATAGGATTGCCGCTGATGCTAGTGAAGAGGATGTGATGACTAGGTAGCATAGTGAGGTGAAGATCGATCCTCACACCTGGTCATCGGACATTCCGACGATGAGACCTCCACCGCACATAGTGAGGCTTTCGGAGCGGGTGGTGAAGTTTATAAATACCGACAATAGAAATCTATACCGTATAACAGGTGATTTCGATGCAAGGCAGAAATAAGAAGTTGGTCGGCGTGGCGACAGTGGCGATCGCCGCCCTGATGCTGACCGCCGTGCTGTCAATGGTGCCTCAGGGGGCTGAGGCCACTACGGAGTTCGATGGGGGTGTGGGCACCTGGGAGGACCCGTACGTGATCAGCACCGTGGAGCAGTTGCAGGCGATGAACGAGGACCTTGAAGCGGATTACGCGCTCGGCTCCTTCATAGATGCGATGGATACGGAGAATTGGACCGACGGCTTCAATCCCATAGGTGATAAGACCGCACCCTTCGAGGGGTCGCTCAGAGGATCTGCGGATGGGCCCGCTTTCCTGATAGTCGGCCTTTACATCAACAGCAATGAGGACAACGTCGGTCTTTTTGGCTACACCGGTGAGAGCGCCGTGATAGAGCGCATCGGCCTCGCCAACGCGTATATCAACGGAGGCAATGATAACACCGGCGGACTGGTGGGCTGGAACTCCGGCGGGATAAGCGAGTCCTACGTCTCCGGCAAGGTCTCCGGCAACGGCAACGTCGGCGGCCTCGTCGGTACCAACAACGGCACCATAAGCGACTGCTATTCTCTGGCGGACATAACTGAAGGCGACACCGTCGGCGGCCTCGTCGGGGACGTGACCGCCGCGGGGGACGNGAACAGGACCTATGCCGCCGGAGAAGTCGGTGAGGGCACCACCGGCACCGGCGGACTCATCGGCGAATCGGCGGGGAACGTCGTTAACTCCTTCTGGGACAACATGACCACAGGTCAGACCGAATCCGCTGGCGGTGAGGGCGAGAACACCGCCGCCATGAAGGCCCAGAGCACCTTCGATGATGCGGGCTGGGACTTCGAGAACACATGGAATATCACCGAGGGAGAGTCCTATCCCCGACTGGCTAACGTGTTCAGCTTCGAGCAGTTCGAGGAGTTCTTGCAGGACCTCATCGAGGATATGATAGGTGACATATGCGCCTCCGTGGTGCTGGTCCCGTTGATCGCCGGCGGATTGGTGGTCGCGTCCCGGCGGAAGTGAGCTGGGTCACAGTGGTGAAAGATGCTCGGCGGGACTTGCCCAAGGCACGCAGTTCCTGAGCCTCGAGGCCGAGCCTCATCGGGTCACCACTAAACCTTTTCCTTTTATCTTCAACCCCGATTTCTAATGAGCGTCCCCGTATCAGGCGTGAGAACGCGATGACTCACTGCACCATCTCAGACAGTGTTGAGAGCACGTCGTCGACGTGGCCGATCACGTTGACCTTGGGCCAGGCATGCGCCACCACCCCTTCGGGGTCGAGAATGAAAGTGCTCCTGATCACACCGTTGAACACCTTTCCCGAAACCGTCCTCTTGTCCCATACGCCGAACCCTTTCAGCGCGACGAGCCCGGTGTCGGAGAGCAAAGGGACCGTCAGGCCGTTCTTCTCAACGAACTTGCGATGGCTCTCGAGCGATTCGGGGTTTATTCCGACCACGTTAACACCCATCTTTTCGAACTCCGGCTTCGCCTTCGAGAAGTCCTTGGCCTGCTTGGTGCACCCCGGGGTGCCGTCGCGCGGGTAGAAATAGACGACGGAGTATCTTCCCTTGAGGTCATCCAGGCAGGTCTCGTCGCCATGGATGCCCGGGAGGCAGAAGTCCGGCGCCATGTCCCCCTTCTTCAATGTGGTCATTGTCATTTCACCTCTCCTTCAATGTGAGGAGTACCATTCCGCTGGACCTTACATAAGCCTATTCCTGCCACGCAACTCCGCTCTCAAGTATAGCATTCTCTGGGACCCGCACCCAATGGCTTCTGTCTTTGATCGCAGCGAGGAAATACATCGTATCCAGCAAAATCCTGATGAAAATGAACAAATACCATCGTGATGGATTCTAACACAGTGATAAGATGACGGAGAGCAAATCAGACCTGATGATGAAGTACGGACCCAATTGCATATGCCCCAAATGCCCGTCCTACAACAAATGCGCCCAGTTCAGGTCGCAGCGGGCCTTCTGCATAGCCGGCAAGTCCCCCAGCGACTGCATCAAGAACGAAAAGGGCTGCGTGTGCGGTGATTGCCCGGTGGGGAATGAGCTGGGCAAGAAGGAGCAGTACTACTGTCGCTACGATCTCTGAACCTGGCTCATGGGCGGAAGGCTGGCCGGCACGCGGCCATCTTCTGATTCATTTTCCCACTCTAGTGCTACCAGGACGAACGTCTCAGGGGCGGAACAGCTCGTAAACGTGCATGATGCCGTGGCAGCAGCAGGATGTGCCCAGGGCCACGGTGAGCGCTCCCTCCGCATTCTCCAGGTCCTGCAGGAAACCCGATAGGACGTCTTTCTCGAAACATCCCACCCCCTCGCCCACCAGTTCAGTGGTTATCACCAGCGAGCGGTCGGCCCCGACCGTTGCGCGGCGCAGCAGCTCGTCCATGCGCGCCTCCTTCTTCTTCCCGGTGACCTGGCAGCGGTCCGCGGGCTGAGAACATACGGAACTGCACAGCGATCCCGCGGGCATATGGCTGCTAATGATACGTCCCGCCATCTTATCGAAGCGGAGGACCAGCTCAGGGTCCATGCGGCGCAGGACGTCCATGGCCAGGTCCGGGGCCGGCCTGACGGAGAATCCGCGCTCCTGCAGCCAGTTCTCCGCCGCCAACGCCGCCACGTGCCCTGGTATGCAGGGGGCGATAAAATCCGCCGCTTCGTCGTCGAGGCAGTGGACGACCGAACCGAGCGCTGCGCCGCCCACGAAACAGGCCTCTCCCTCTTCCAAGCCAACGAACGATGCCTCCGCTGCCTCGCGTCCGCAGATATCGCGCGCCTTGCAGCCCTCGTCCACATCCACGACCAACACCCTCGCCCCTTGGGACTTGGCATTGGCGGCGGCGCGGCTCCCGAAGACCCCGCCACCGGCGACGAGCACGTTCATCCCTCTGAGGCTCCCGTCCTCCCTATGCATATCGGATCATGCCCCTGGTGAAGTAAACCGCTTCGACCATCGCAGCATCATTCCACCCTCCAATACAGCTGCGTGAGCAGCTTCTCCGGCGGGGTCTCATCGGGATCGTTGAGGTAGTACTCCCACATATCAGTGGCATGGAGCCCTTCGTCCTCCAGAAAGGACTGCACCTTCAAGTAGGTGCCCATGACCTCATGGTATGGGCCGACATGCACCGCGGTGACAGCCCTTCCACCGGGAAGGGTGAACGGCCTTATCTCCTCATCGGCCTCCATCGGACTGGACACCGGGAAGCCGCAGGTCATATCGGTCCTCTCATCGCTGTATGAGTGATAGAAGGCGAACGGCGGACCGTCGAAGGCCGCCCCACTCTCCGCCAAGAATTCCAGGACCCGGTAGAATATGTCGCCCATGGCCTCCCCCATCCTCTCGTTGGACACCATGGCCCTTATGGCCATGGCGTCCTTAGGCTTCACATCCACCATCTCTATGGGGGCATCCATGCTGATGGAATCGCATCATTAACTATTTCATCTGTTCCCTGCCAGGTCGGTTCCTGACCTCCGTCCGCAGTGGGGCGACCACGTGACCGTTCTTGTGGATTTCGACCTTCGCAATCTTAATAACGATGTAGAAGATAGAAGGCGGCATGAGCGGCCAGGCCATCAGGTTCCGACGCGTGGACTACCGCATCCAAGGCCAGGCTCTGCTGGAAGGGATAGACCTGGACATCGGCGCCGACGAGAGGGTGGCCCTGCTGGGACCCAACGGCTCGGGGAAATCATCCCTGATCCGCCTGGTGCGGGGGGAGGCGCGGGCCCACAGCGGAAGCGGCGAGTGCTCCCTTTTCGGAAAGCATCGATGGAACCTCTTCGAGATGCGTTCGCTCATGGGCGTTGTCTCGATGGAACTGGAACGCGCCCTCTCGCCCAACACGGTCGCCTGGGACCTGGTGGCCTCGGGCCTGTTCCAGAGCTACGACCTCTACCGCAACCATCACCTCGGCGAGGAGGGCAGGAGAGTGACCGGAGAGGCCATCGCGTCATTGGGCCTCGAAGGCCTCTCCCATCGCCGTATAGGGGGGCTTTCCAGCGGCGAGATGAGGCGCTTCCTCATCGCCAGGGCGCTGGTCAACGACCCTCGCATCCTCGTCCTCGATGAGCCCATGACGGGGATGGACATTATTGCCAGGAAGTCGTTCCGGGAAACGATGTCCGCGCTCGCCGCCGAAGGCAAGGGCCTGTTGATGGCCACCCATGACATGGAGGACATCGTTCCCGAGGTGGACAGGGTGGTCATGCTCAAGGAGGGACGGGTCTTCCGCGACGGCGCCAAGGAGGAGCTCTTGAACGACGAGACGATGTCCTCGCTTTTCGGCGTCCCGGTGAAGGTCCTCCGCTCCGGCGGCAGCTACCACGCATCGGTGTGAGCGATGAAACCAGTTATACCAATAAGAACATGGGGTTGACGGATGACGATACGGTGCAGGGAGTGCCAGGCGGAGTCCCCCGGGTGGGCGGAGTTCTGTCTTCAGTGTGGCCGACGCTTCAGCGACGAGGAGAGGTCCAAGGCCAGCGAGGCCGTCCGCTTGTGCGAGAGCTGCGGGGAAGAGATGTCCCCCGGTTCATCCGGCTGCCACAACTGCGGCGCCCGTCCCGCTGGCTCTATGGACCGCTCCGCCGCCCAACGCATCTCCCTGATAGCGAAGATCCTCGCCCTGGTGCCCGGCATATTCAACGTCTTCGGTCTCGGCCACCTCTTCCTCGGGAAGTACCTGAAGGCGTTCATCCTCTTCGCCATCTCCTTGGCCCTGAGATACGCATCGGAGGCGTGGGTGTCGCCAGGGGACATGGCGAACGCCGACATCGCTTGGTTGGGTGTATCGTTGCTAGTATTCATCTACCAGATATGGGATGTCTACCGTATCACCGGCCGAGAGCTCATGGGGCGCTGAAGGTTCGGCGAGCCGCAGGAAAACCATTTTATCCCCCTGGTCGATGGAGAGAAGATGTCCGCCGACTGGACCGAGCTTTACCGGCCACGCAGCCTCTCCAAGGTCCTGGGCAACCCCAAGGCCGTGGAGGAGATGAGGAGATGGGCGGACTCCTGGGAAGGAGGGGGCCCCACCAAGCGGGCGCTGGTGCTCATGGGCCCGCCGGGAACCGGCAAGACGTCGGCGGCGCTGGCGCTGGCCGAGGAGCGGGGCTGGGGAGCGGTGGAGATGAACTCCTCCGACCAGCGCAGCGGGGACATCATCCGCGAGGTTGCTCTGCGCGGCTCCTATTCGAACACCTTCTCCGACAGCGGCGAGTACCTCAGCACCGATACCGGCGGGCGCAAGGTCATAATACTCGACGAGGCGGACAGCCTCTTCGGCCGCGAGGACAAGGGCGCGGTGCCCGCCATCGTAGAACTGGTGAAGAAGACCCTGCAGCCGGTGATACTCATAGTCAACGACTTCTACGCTCTGAGCCGGAAGAGCTCGAGCATAAAGACCCATACCCTGCAGGTGAAGTTCTATCGCCCCCGCGCCTCCCAGACCGTGCCGCTGTTGGCGGCCATCGCCCGCGACCAGGGCATCGGCTTCGATGAGGGGGCGCTCCATGCCATCGCCGAGAACTCCGAGGGCGACATCCGCGCCGCCGTCCGCGACCTTCAATCGCTGGCCTCGGGAAGGGAGCGCCTGACCGTCGATGATGTGCAGCATCTCTCCGAGCGCAGCTCCCGGTCCGACATGTTCGGCCTGATGGCGGCGGTGCTGCGCGGCAGCGACCCCGCGAAGGCCAGGCGGGCGATGTCCGAGGTGGACGAGACGCCGGAGACGGTGATCCTGTGGATGGACGAGAACATGCCCCGCGACTATCGCGAGCCCGGGGACCTCATGAGGGGCTACGAGAGGCTGTCCCGCGCCGACATCTACCTCGGCAGGGTGAGGCGCAGGCAGTACTACGGGTTCTGGGCCTACGCCAGCGCCATGATGTCCTTCGGCCTCAACGAGGCCAGGCACGGCAAGCCCGCCGCCCGCGAACGCTTCCGCTTCCCCTCCTATCTGATGAGCATGTCCCGCAGCAAGTCGTCGAGGGCGATGAAGAACGCCCTCGCCGCCAAGGTCGGCCGCCACTGCCACCGCTCTGCCTCGCAGTCCCGGCAGGACATACTGCCCTCGTTGTCGCTGATGATGCGCCACTCCCTCCCGCTGCGGTCCTCGATGGCCAAGTCCCTGGAGCTGGACGCCGAGGAGCTGGCTTTTCTGCTGGACTCCCCGGTGGACTCCGAGGAGGTCAAGTCGGCCCTTTCGGAGGCGCCCGTCGAGCAAAAGCAACAGCCCGCCGCGGCCAAGCGTAAGGAGGAGCCGCGGCCGCAGAGGAACCTCTTCGAATTCTAGGTGATCGCATGGACGAGCAATACCGCCGGCTGCTGCTGAAGCAGCAATACCGACTGCACAACGACCACGCGGCGGTGAAGCTCTGCCACTGGATGAGGCAGAGCCTGCTGCACGGGAGGAACTGCTACAAGCAGGACTTCTACGGGATAAACAGCCACCGCTGCCTGCAGATATCCCCCGCCATCAACCAGTGCGAGCACATGTGCCTTTTCTGCTGGCGCACCCAGGGCCACGACTTCGACGTCGAGGAATGGGCGGAGCCGGCGGAGATGCTGGACGCGCTCATAGAGCATCAACGCAAACTCATCACCGGCTTCAATGGCGACCAACGCTGCTCCGCCGAGAGGTACGAGGAGGCCCGCGACCCCGACATGGTGGCATTGTCGCTGGCGGGGGAGCCGGTCCTCTACCCGAAGATATCGGATCTGCTGGAGGAGTGCCACCGCCGGGGCATGACCACCTTTCTGGTGACCAACGGCGTGAACCCTGACGTGCTGGAGGCCATGGACACTCTGCCGAGGCAGCTCTATGTGACGGTGGCGGCCCCCAATGAGAAGGTCTACAAGGAGGTCTGCCGCCCCAAGATAGCCGACGGCTGGGAGCGGTTGATGCGCACCCTCGACCTCCTCCCGTCGCTGGACACCCGCAAGGTGATAAGACACACATTGGCCAAAGGCCTCAACCTCGGCTGGGCGGAGGAGTACGGCCGTCTCGACCTCCGATCGCAGGCGGGGATGGTGGAGACCAAAGGCTACGTCTTCGTGGGCGGTTCGCGGCAGCGGCTATCGCTCTCCAACATGCCCTCCCACCAGGAGATAATGGATTTCGCGGCGGAGATGGCGCCGATGCTGGGGATGGACATCGTGCGCGAGAAGGCCGACAGCCGGGTGGCGCTGCTCGCCAAAGAGGGAGTGGAGCCGAGGATCGTCACTTGAGCCGGATGGTCTCGAGGTTGAGCGGGGCCCTGGTCTCGATCTTGTACTTCTTGTAGATGGCCGAGGCGAGCTCGGTGCACTTGCGGTCCTCGCCGTGGCCGATGATGACCCTCTCCGGCTTGTTATCCAGCGAGCCGATGAAGTTCATCAGCTGGCGGCGGTCGGAGTGGCCGG
>SL_8KL_010_SEDDRAFT_10002340_pt1 | contig 16049 bp, 7 predicted proteins | sample SodLakKL_010_SED_4_FD_11160 | JGI IMG/M metagenome (IMG submission 11160)
ATGAGAGCGATGAACCGATAAAAATAACCCTAACCTGGACCGACAAGGAAGCAGAAGCTGGTGATTTTGAGACTTTGAAAAATGACTTAGATTTAGAGGTTGAGAGTCCAAGCGGTAATACATATATAGGAAATGCTTTTCCGGTTGATGAGGATGGGTATAGTGAGAGTTCATTCACAGAGGCCAATATAGATGCTATGCCTGATTTTGATACAAATGATGATGGCACTGACAACGTTAACAACGTGGAGAATGTTTACATCCATCCGGATGATGCTGAATCTGGTAATTATACAGTAAGGATTATCGGTGAAAATGTACCTGCAGATGCAAACAACGATGGTGACGCCAATCAGGATTACGCGTTGGTAAAATATCCGAGTCCCTACGAAACGCCCGGAGTTGAGATCACTAATCCAGTAGGAGGTGAAGAATGGCCTGTTGGAGAGAAGATCGATATCACATGGGATAGTGAAGAAGGAGACGCTCCAATAACCGATGTAGATTTATTTTACTCTATTGATGATGGGATAACATGGGAGACCATAGCAGAAGGAATAGATGATACTGGTGAATATACTTGGGAATTGCCTGAGGAAAGAACTAATGACGCAAGGGTTAGGATAGCTGTGCATGATGATTTGGGATTGACCTTTTACAGTGTGAGTGATAGTTTCGCCATCCTTGGAGAACCGCCAAATAAACCGGAGAACCTCACTGTAAATCACTATATACATGAGTACAGATTTGAAGATACGGTAAGTGAAGATAAAGGATACACTACTGGCAAGACAGGAGGCGGTAGCGAATGGGACATACGCGATCATGGAGCCTATGTAGGAGATCAATCTTGGGATTTCGGAGATGAAGAATACAACAAAGAAGGGGATATGAGTTGGTTGATATCCCCTGAGATAGATTTGACCGATCCCGAGACCGCTGAACTGACATTCTACCACTGGCGCGACTTCCATCAATTATGGGATGGGGGTAATCTGAAGATATCCACTGAAGGTGCAGAAGGTCCTTGGGAACTCATAGAGCCCGAGGAAGGATATGACGGAGAGATAGTATCGACTACAAATCCACTAGAGGGCCAAAAAGCATGGGGTTATACCAATGATTGGGAAAAAGCCACTTTCGATCTAGATGAATTTGTCGGAGATACTATACATCTTAATTGGACTGCTGGAACAGAAGATTGGGATGCCGATTACGGAGAAGGATGGAGAATTGATAACATAAAAGTAGAGGTAAAAGGTGAACTAGAGGATGGAGATCATAATTTACTTACCTGGGAAGCGAGTCCAGACGATGGTGCTGGAATGGATACAGTGGTAGGATATGACATATATCGATCTGATTCACATGATGGCCCATGGGATGATACCACTATGATCGATTCCATCAAAGCAGATGGTTCATCCGAATACAGTTATGTAGATTATGATCGTGGACATGCAGATGATGAACACTGGTGGTATCTAGTGAGGGCGAGAGATTGGCAGGATCAGGATGAAGATAACGAAGACGTATATCAGGAACCTGGTGATCCAGAACCAACCGTATTGATAACCAGGCCTCTAGAGAATTTTATAGTGCCCTCTAGTGATGTTACTGTAGAATGGTCTGGATTTGGCCTTATAGACCAATACCAGATAAGACTAGAAGAAGAGGATTGGATCGAAGTAGATGAAACTGAATACGAATTTACCGATCTAGAGGACGGGGCACACACCGTTGAAGTAATGGCTGTGGGAACGGAAGAATATAACCATTCAGATACCGTTTCATTCACGGTAGATACAACTCCGCCGAATTTGACGGTAGACCAACCAGAAGAAGGCGCTTACCTTTCCATGGAAAACGTTACGGTAGAGTGGGAAGGTTATGACGAAGTGAGCGGGATAGACCACTACCAAGTGCGGTTAGAGGACCAAGAATGGATAGATGTTGAGACTGAAACTGAATACACTTTTGAAGAATTATCTGAAGGTCAACACACTGTGGAAGTGAGAGCAACTGATATTGCTGGTAACAGCGTAGTGCAAGATGTAAACTTCACGGTGGATATAACACCGCCTGAATTGGAGATAAAAGAACCTGAAGAAAATGAGGAATTCGAAGATGACGAAATGACGGTAAAGTGGGAAGGTTATGACGAAGTGAGTGGAATAGACCACTACCAAGTGCGGTTAGAAGATGAAGAATGGATAGATGTAGGACTGGATACGCAGTACACATTTGAAGATTTATCATCAGGAGAATACACCATAGAGGTGAGAGCAACCGATCTAGCTGGTAATTATGCAGTTGATGATGTGAACTTCACGGTAACGATAGTTTATGAACTGACTGTCGAGGTAGAAGGTGAAGGCAGTGTTGAAGTCGATCCTGAATACGATGAGTATGAGCAAGGAACAAAGGTATCCATTGAAGCCGTACCTGACGAAGGATGGTACTTCAGTCACTGGGAAGGAGACTACCCGGTCGGCGAGTCGGAAGAAGAAGAGATAACTATCACGATGGACGATGATAAAGAACTGACCGCTGTCTTCGAGGAACTCTTCGAGCTCACGGTAGAGATTGAAGGAGAAGGCAGTGTTGAAGTCGATCCTGACTACGATGAGTATGAGCAAGGAACAAAGGTATCCATTGAAGCCGTACCTGACGAAGGATGGTACTTCAGTCACTGGGAAGGAGACTATCCGGACGACGAGTCAGAAGAACAAGACATAACCATCACGATGGATCAGGATAAAGAGCTTGAGGTCTACTTTGAGGAAGAGCCTGATCCACCAGAATTCGAATGGATCGTGGATCTTGCTGTTGATGGTGAAACCGACGAGGTAGAGATCGAAGAAGGAGACGAAGTTGAAATCACAGCTGAACTCGAAAACGTCGGCGACGAGACTGGCGAGATAGTACTAGAGGTTAACGGCGATGAGATCGAATCATGGGACGTAGAAGGTGGTGACATCCTAGAGGTGGAAAAAGAGTATGAGTTCGAAGACGAGGGTGAGTACGAAGTCACCATATCCAGTGAATACGTCGATGATCAGTCAGTGACGGTTGACGTCGAAGAAGAAGATGAGGAGGTACCAGGATTCACTTCGGCTCTATTGATTCTGAGTGTAGTTATAGCCGTGAGTTTATACTACAAGAAAAAGGAGTGAACAAGAGGGAACCAAAACCAACCAAACACTCTTATTTTATTTTCTTATTTTATTATAACTTTTTGAAACTATATTGGGTACCAACCGGTGCTAAGAAGATAATAGCTTGGAAATATAGGGGTCTTCAAACCGGTATTAGGTAAAAAGTAAATTGCTTTTTTTCTAATAATCTTTAACAAGGGTTTTCGAAGCCTAAAGCCTACTTCGTTCCATAGAAATTTCGATTTAAGCCGTAAATGCTTTCCCTTTTCAGGAGAGGAATATTCTAAAGAGAGCTATCGCATAAAAATATTTATTAAGGCAAGTTTAACGGTATGTCTTAGGTAAATTAATAAAAGATGAAATATAAAATATAGTATATCGCTGCTTTTTAGATGAGTGAAGCGTCTAAGGTGAGCTAGAGTAGAACTCAACCCGATGGAATCATTAGTCACGCAACTTAGTAAATCGGGAGCTTTTTTAAAAACTCTAGTTAATTTTAATTGAAGACACCCTAGAGCCCGGATATATCCGGGTGAGATACAAATATCTAAAAAATCGTTAACTAGCCGGGCAAAAACAAATACAATAGCCCAATTGGAGGTTTGCATAAAAAATGAAGAAAGAAAATAAAAAGAAAGCGAAAATTTTGTCTCTACTGGCAACAACGATATTGGTATTTTCAGTTGTTTCAGTGATAGGAACTAGTGTGACTGGCGAGGAAGTATTACAAGATGACGATGAAACCACAGAAGATAGTAAATTTGTAATGGAAGGTGAAGAGACTACTGATACGATAGAAGATAACACGGGAGTACCTGAATTACCAGTGGCTACAGGAGAAGATACCTTCGGAGATGGCAATCCAGACGAGAAAAGATACGTAGGTCCGTGGCCTCGTTGGGGCGGCGATAGAAGGAACACCGGTAGAAGCGAACACAATACGAGTGGAGTAGATGGCACCCTAGAATGGGAATATGATGAGGGCGATAATTTCTACTCTTCATCACCCGTGATAGGTCCAGACGGCACGATTTACGCAGGAGATACAGATGTTGGTATAATGCATGCTATAGATCCAAGTGATGGTTCACAAGAATGGACCTTCGATACAGATGGTTGGATATTCGGTACACCCACAGTCGGCGGTGACGGAACTGTATATTTCGGTTCCTATGATGATACTCTATATGCGTTGAATCCAGATGGAACGGAAAAATGGAGTTATTCAACAGCCGGAAGTGTTCAGGTTACTCCAGCTATCGGTCCAGATAATACGATATACTTTGGTTGTTTCGGTGGCTACTTCTATGCCTTGGACGCCGAGGATGGCAGTGAGAAATGGGTAGAGTTTATCGGTGATTCCATCTGGGGTGAACCAGCGATAGATGAAGACGGAAACATATATTTTGGATCTGATGACGGCCATGCCTACTCTTATACTGCTGACGGCGAGTATCGTTGGAGCTATTTTGTTGAAGATGCCGACGCACGTTATAGAGGCGTGAGAAGAGGCCCTACGATAGCTGATGATGGAACATTATATTTTGGAGTGAGTACACAGGAAGAAGGTACTGATGGTCCAGGATATTTACTTGCCATGACTCAAGATGGAGAAAAAGAATGGGATTTCCAGGTGGATGGTTGGAGTGTTTCTTCAACTCCTACCGTCGATACCGATGGAACTATCTATTTCAGTGACCAAGAATTTGGAATCACGTATGCTCTAAATCCAGACGGATCTGTAAAATGGGAGCAAGCAACCGGGGCATATGGCTCAGGAGTGACGATCGGACAAGATGGTACTTTATATCTAGGTTCACAGGACACCAATGTATATGCTTTGAACCCAGAAGACGGCTCGACGAAGTGGAGCTATTCGACAGGATCTTGGATCGTTTATTCGTCGGCAGGAGTTAATAGCGACGGTACGGTTTACATAGGTTCTGGCGACGGCAGTCTGTATGCATTCAGGAATACATTGGTTCCGCCTAGACTAGATCTAACAACTGATTTAGAGGATGAACTTCTATATCCTGGTGAAGAAACAAACATAACATGGGACACACTACCGGGTAGTGGTGAGATAACTGACTTAGATCTCAAATATACGACCGATGGCGGCTACACCTGGGATTATATCGAGAAGGGACTTGATGATACAGGTGAATATGAATGGACTGTTCCGGAAGAACCTTCCCCCGAAGCGAGGATAAGGATAAGAGTACACGATGACATCTACTTGAGCTCTTACGACATGAGTGAATCCTTCCAGATATATACGCATCCGCCTGAGTCTCCTGAGAATCTCACTGTTACACATGCTACGGAGACTACGATCTTCCATGACGATGTAGAAGAAGGCGATTTAGGTTACACCACTGGAGAATGGGCACTATTTGGTGATGGAATAAGCAATCCACCGTATCCTTGTATATGGGAGATAAGGGACACTGATGCCTACGTCGGCAATTATTCCTGGGAGTTTGGAGATCCAGATGGATTTTCTAGAGTAAGAGATGTTGGTGGATCTGAATCTTGGATGATCTCACCTGAGATTTCTCTTATAGGTTTAGACCTGGAAGCTGAACCAGAATTGAGCTTTGCACATTGGAGAGATTTCAGACAGCTATATGACGGAGGTAATTTACAGATATCTACCGAGGCCGATCCCGATCCAGAAGCTGAGGAGGACTGGGAGATAATAGAACCTAGAGAGGGATACGACGGTGTGATAGAACCAGACCCACAGGAACGACCGAATCCAAATTGGGGAGACCCTGCGTGGGGCTTCCAAGAGGACTGGGAAAGAGTTCACTTTGATCTAACGGATTACGTGGGAGAGGAGATACACCTGAAATGGTCAGCAAGTATTGCGGCAGGCCCCTTTGGCGGCTACGAAGGATGGAGAGTAGACGACATACGTATCGAAACAGAGGAGACTGCAGTTGGAGGAATGAATAATCTATTGAGATGGGACGCTAGTTATGATGATTTCGCCGGCAATGAGAGTGTCACTCACTACAATATATACAGAGCGGACTCCGAAGATGGTCCGTGGAACGAAACCACTCTTATAGATTTCGTTGAGGCCGAAGGAATAGAGGATGAATATACTTACACGGATGTCGGAGCAGGATTTGGTACAGAAGAGTATTGGTATGTTGTCCGTGCTGTTGACTTCTTAGGTCAGAATGATACTAATGAAGAAGCTGTTAAAGAGGTTGTGCCCCCTGTGATAGACGTTACTAGCCCCTCTGAAGATGAAATGTTATATCCTGGTGAAGTAGAAACTATCACTTGGGAAACGGTAGCAGGTGATGGAGATATCACAGATGTTGACTTGATGTATTCGACTGATGGAGGAAGGACCTGGTATGATATAAAAGAAGGTCTTGATGATACGGGCGAATACAACTGGACTATACCTGAAGAAAACAGTGATATCGTTAGAGTGAGAGGAGTTGTTCATGATGATCTAGGAATTAGAAGTGCTAGCTTGAGTGAGATGTTCCATATCGTGGGAGATCCTCCTGGCGATATAGATAGACTCAGAGCCCAAAACTACGTTGAAGAATCTGTATTTTACGATGATGCCTCGGAAGACAAGGGTTATATCACCGACAATACGATACCTAAAGAGTGGAACAGAAGTAATGAAGATGCTTATGTAGGTGATTATTCATGGGACTTCACTGGTGATTTGGACGAAGAGCAAGGTGGAGCTTCATGGTTGATATCTCCTGAGATAGATCTCGACACAATCGACCATCCTACTTCTGGTGCTGAACTTACTTTCCGTCTGTGGCAATTTGACACGGTCGCCACGCACGGAGTAAATCTACGGATCTCCACTGAAGGGACTGATGGACCATGGGAGGTAATCTGGCCAGAGTATAGAAGAGACGGAGAGGGCATGTACGACAGAATAGCCTACAGTGAACCTAATCCTATGGCTATACGTGAAGAACCCTATTGGAATCAGGACCGCGACTGGGAATTAGCGACATTCGACTTGGATGAATATGTTGGAGAAACAATACACTTGAATTGGACGGCCGGACTTTCGGATTTCAGAGCTTACGGTCATGATTACCGCATAGATGATATCAGGGTCAATCTTGAAACACCCGCCCATAGCACAGATGATAGTCATCTGTTGAGTTGGGATGCAAGTCCCGATGACGGTGAAGGAGATGACTCGGTCGATCGCTACGAGATATACAGAACCGATGAAGACGGAGAAAATAAGACCTACTTAGATAGCATAGAGGCAGATGGTTCGGAAGAGTATCATGAGGTAATTCCTCTCCCGCCGGAATCACCGACTGATCTTGACGTTGTCCGTTATGAGATAGAGGAGATATTCCATGATCCTGTAGATGAGGACAAAGGCTACACCACTGGAGAATGGGAAGGAGCTAGCGAATGGGACATACGAGACCACGGTGCTTATGTAGGCGATCAATCTTGGGATTTCGCTGATGATGTGTATAATAGACCTGAAGACGCTGGTCTCAGCTGGTTGATATCACCAGAGATTCATTTAGAGGATGACTTAGATGAGGCTGAATTGAGATTCCATCACTGGAGAGATATGATAGGCAACATGTGGGAAGGAGGTAATGTAAAAATCACCGTAGAAGATGATCCAGGTGAAGATGATTGGGAAATTATTGAGCCTGAGGAAAGATATGATTCAGGTACATTTGGGGACTTTTACGGTCAACCTCTAGCAGGTGAACCAGGCTGGAGTGAGAGTAGTGATTGGGAACAAGCGACCTTTGATCTAGATGAATATATTGGTGAAACAGTTCAATTCAATTGGTCATTTGGAGCCTGGGATGAAGGTGGAGCCGGATTCGATGAATATGAAGGCTGGAGAATTGACAACATAACCGTTGAAGGAGAGAAAGAGATGGATGAAGGATCTGATAATATGATTTATTGGGATGCTAGTCCTGATGATAGTCCTGAAGGTACGGTAGACCAATATAACATATATAGATCAGAGTCGTCCGACGGTCCCTGGGACGAGACCACGTTTATTGATACTGTAGAAGCTGATTATTCCGAATCCTATAGCTACCTCGATCCCGACAAAGGAGCAGCAGATGACGTATTATGGTGGTACAACGTCCGGGCAGAAGAAGGAATAAGAGGTCAAGATTGTGGTAATGATAATCCTGTCCAGGAACCTGACGCAAATGATGACGAAGGAACTTATGATATACAACCATCGGAGAATGAGAATGATGAAGAATATTGGTACACAATAAATACTGTAGACGTTCATGGGCAAGTCACAGAATATTATGAGGCTGTGCAAGCTGTTGATCCACCTTACATAGAACTCACTTCGCCTATAGGTGGTGAAGAGTTGTACTATGTGGATGAAACCAAAGACATAACTTGGGACGCAGAGTCCGTAGATGGAGAGATAACAGAAATAGAATTAGAATATACAGACGACGGTGGCGAAAGTTGGTACATTATCGATACCGTTACAGAGGATACAGATGTTTATGAATGGGATCTCCCAGATGTCTTCTCAGACGAAGTGAGAGTAAGAGCTTCAGTTCATGATGACAATCTTCACAGTTGGAACGACGAAAGTGGTACCTTTGAAATCATAGGTTCACCTCCGGCTTCACCTGTTGATCTAGAAGTGGATCATTATGCTGATGATCTTCAAAGCATATACTATGACCCAGTTGATGAGGATAAAGGATATACAACGGGAACATCGGAAGACGTAGATGCGAGTGAATGGGACATACGTGATCACGATGCATACGTAGGAGATCAATCTTGGGATTTCGGCGATGGTAACTATACAGATCATGAACCATATCTGAGTTGGTTGAAGTCTCCACAGATCACTATACCTGATTTGGCAACCAATCCAAGATTAACATTCGATCATTGGTTCGACTTCAACGAATACAATATAGATGGAGGTAACCTAAAGATTACTACTGAAGAAGATCCTAGTGAAGGTGATTGGGAACTTATCCGCCCTGAAGAAGGATATACTCGAGATGTATGGGGTGGTGCAGGACATCCACTAGCAGGTGAAGATGCCTTCGTTTACGATCAACACGATTGGGAAGAGGTAACATTTGAACTAGATGAATATATCGGAGAGGACGTTTACTTCAGATGGGATGTAGGCATAGATGATTGGTCTTCTGGTGATACTGATGAAGGCTGGCGGGTAGATAATATAGAAATCGAGGCACAATTACCTATAGAAGCCGGCGAGCACAATGTACTATCTTGGGGAAGAAGTGAGGACGATGGATTCCTTAGAGACACGGTAACTGAATATAACATCTATCGCTCGCGATATCCAGACGGAGCATGGAACAAAATAGAGACAGTAACAGCAGATGAGTCACTTAACTACATTTACATAGATGAGAACGCTGGGGACTTTGATTACACTAGATGGTGGTATAAAGTTAGACCTGAGGATAAGGCAGGACAACTCGATGAAGAACCTATAGATCCTGTCCAAGAACCTGCAGCCGAGCTCTCTGTAGAGATCACCGATCCAGCCGATGAAGAAGTTTTCACTACATCCCAAGTAACAGTTGAATGGGACAGCACTGGTCAAATAGATTACTACCTCATCAGGATAGACGATGAAAATTGGATATACAAAGGGCACCTGAGCTATCACAACTTCATAGACCTAGATGACGACACTTATGAAGCAGAGGTCAGAGCGGTAGCTGAAGACGGCGAAACCGTCGATGACTCCGTCTCATTTACCGTGGATACCAAACTACCAACACTTGAAATAACGAATCCGGAAGATGGTATCGAGAATCTCACCTACGATGAAGAGTTCACCATCGAAGGACAGACCGAATCTGAGAACACTGTGTATATCGATGGAGAAGAAGTTGATGTTGACGATGAAGGTGCTTTCGAGTATAATATCACATTGATGGACGGACTGAACATCTTCGAAGTTAGAGCAGAGGATCCAGAAGGTAAAGTGACTGAGACAAACGTCTATGCGCTGTATCTACCACAAATACCTGAACTTTGGGAAGAGATCGATCATCTAGAGGATGATATTGAGGACAACAAAGATGCTATCAGTGAACTCGAAGATGAGCTTGATGCTAGAGTGGAAGAACTAGAGGATGCCTTAGAGGAGAATGTAACTGCTTTGGAAGACCGAATAGAAACTTTAGAGAGTGACATCTCAGCTATAGAAGACAGGTTCGATCAATTAGAGGCAGACCTAGAAAAACTAGAGAGTGATATCTCAGCCTTAGAAGATAATGTTGGGGAAATCGAAGATAAAATAGAAGCGATAGAAGACGAAATAGAAGCATTAGAGGCGGACATAGAAGCGATAGAAGACGAGATAGAAGCGATAGAAGACGAGATAGAAGCATTAGAGGATAGATTAGAAGAAGTAGAGAAAGATGAAGAAGAGGAAACTCCAGGATTTACGTTGATACCAATGGTATTAGTCGCGGCGGTTTTAGCCGTAGCGATCTACTACAAGAAACAACAGTAGGAGAATGAGTTTATGAGTGATACTAGTGAAACCAAAAACCACTTTTTTTCTTCTTTATTTTTAATTTTCATTTTTAATTCAAGGTTGGATATTGGAGGAGGAAATTATGGAATTAGAATTTGCAAAGAAAGTGTTGCTTGTTGATGATGACACTAATTTTTTGATGGAGGCTAAGAAAGGCCTAGAGGAGGAAAACCAAAGAATCGATGTTATTACCTCATCCTCAGCAAATAACGGTTTGGATCTCTTAGAAGAAAAAAATTTCGATGCAATCGTTTCGGGTTATGATATGCAGGAAATGAGTGGTATTAGATTTTTGAATAAAGTTAGAAAAGAAAAAGGAATTGAAATACCTTTTATTCTTTTCACTAAAAAAAATAAAAAAGAAATTTTTTTAAAATCCCTTAGATTTGGGGCGAATAGGGTTTTTGATAAGGAGGACCATATCTTATTCTCAGATAAAATTCTAGCTAAAATTATAGGACAAGAAATCCAAAATTATGAAAATAAAAAAGAGCTTGAACATTATAGGAAGGAATTTAAGAGAAACTTTGAGATATACCTCTAAAGTCGTTGAACATATGTCTTTGATATATCTATTTTAACAAATTTTTTAACACTACTCAGTCTTGAAATAAAATGTTTTCCTGATGTGCTAGAGATTTATCTCGAGGTGACCTATTGAACCTCGGCTTTGTGATGAGGAAGATTTCATATATAATAGGTTAAAAACTCTAGAGCTAATATTAATATTTTTTATAATGATATCTCATCGCACTTTTCGATCCAGTTTTTCATTTTCATCTCTTCAAACATAGAGCACGCTTCGTTGAGACATCTTTTTGCTTTGTCAATTTCATTAGTTTTTCTATAAAAGATAGTTTCCTCATATAACAGTTTGGATAATTTAACCTTATCTCCTGCATCATCTAAATACCTTTTTCCCTTTTCAAATTTTTCTCGAGCTTTTTCAAATTCATCCTTTTCACGATAGATAGATCCAAGGACCTTACAACAAATACCTTTCTTGATTTTTGTAGTTGAATGCTGGCAGATTTCAAAAGCTCTTTTTGCTATATTTAAAGCATCATCGAAATTATCTTCCATAAGGTGTAATTCAGCTAGGCCTGTAAGTAGATGTACTTTTAACTGTTTATACCCTGTCTCATCACACAAATCTAAACCTCTTTGGTAATGTTTTTTTGCTCGATCAGTATTTTTTTTGTATCTATATACATCTCCAAAATTGTTATTGACTAAAACTAAACCTTTCTTAGAATTGATCTTCTCAAAAAGGTCTAAAGCCTCTTCATAATTTTCTATGGCCAAATCTAGCTTTCCTGTTTTTGTGTGATATTCTCCAATATTAATCAAGGATACGGCAATATTTTTTTGATCATCTATTTCTCTCCATATCTCTTGACTTTTTTGATAGTGTTCTAGAGCCTTATTTAATTCTCCTTTCTTTGAATAAATTGTACCAATATTGTTCAAAGTAGAGGCAATATCTCTCTTATCGCCCATCTTTTTTCTTTTTTCTATACTCATCTTATAATAATCTAAAGCTTTATCAAGTTCTCCTTGGTTTAAATAAATACTACCCATATTATTCAACGACGATGCTTGTCCTTCTAGGTCTCCTATGTTTTTCCAAATTTTTAGAGCCTCATTCAAATAGTCTAATCCTTTCTCATACTCTCCCTTATATAGATACACGGTTCCGAGCCATTGATGTATATCAGCACGTTCCCTTTCCTCTCCAATATCTTCATAGCTATCTAAAGCCCGAAATAAATCCTCCTCAGCTAGTTCGTATTTCCCCTGCCTCATTTCAGTTATTCCTTTTCTACAGAGAAGTCTACAGGTTTCTATATTTTTTTTGTCTTTTGAATTCTTTTTTAATCCTTTATCTAAAAAGTTTATAGCTTTGTTAAATTTTCCCTGCCTTTCATGAATCCCCGCCACTTTCCGATAAATCTTCTGTTGATATTGGGTATTAGGTCTAGTTTTTGGAATTTTATCATAATAATCTAAACTCTTTTCGTATCTTCCTTTAATTTTATTTATATCTCCCAGTTTTTCAAATACTTCCCACTTCTTTTTTTCTTCTATTTCGCTTTTTTCGGATAATTCTAACGCTTTCTCATACATCTCCTCCGCATCTTCATGAGCGTATACTGACTCAGCTTTCTTTCCTCCCTTTGTATAGTAATCAAAGGCTTTAGAAAATTCTTTACCTAGCTCGTAATGGTAAGCAATATCAGAATAGTATTCTCCAACTTTGTCTTCGAATATTTCTTCAATAGATTTAGCGACCTGTTTATGCAAGTCTTCTTTTATTGGCCCTGGTATACTTTCATAAACACCCGATCGAATCAATCCATGTGAGAAATAGAACTTATTTTCGTCGCGTTCAGACGTCCAGATATCCAAACCAATCAATATATCTACATACTCTAAGAGATCGGCGCTATTCATCCCGCTCACAGCCTTTATCAATGGATATGGGACTTCTTCTCCTATCACACTTCCGATTTGCAGAATCTTGAGATTCTCATCGCTAAGTCTCTTGATTTTATTTCTTACAATATCTTTTACAGCTCTAGGAAGTTCTATGTTTTCGAGTTTTGAAGGGTATTTATTTTTCTTCACATCTACGGTACCATTCTCTAACATCTCTTTTACAAGTTCCCTTGAGAATAGCGGATTGCCTTGCGAAGTTTTATGAACAATGTCTACGAGGTATTCTGGTATATCTATTTTCCCTAATAATCCCTGAATTATTTCCTTAGTTTCCTCCCAACACAAAGGTTTAAGCTCAATTTCCGTTAAGATACCGTCTCGATTCATTCTCCCAATTACTTCATTTAAAAAATCTTTTCGACTTACCTCCTCCGGCCGATAAGTCCCTATAAAAAAGAGGGGGGCATCCTCAACACCTTTACTCAAATAATGAAAAAGTTCTAATGAAGCCCTATCGGCCCATTGAAGATCGTCGATAAATATTATCGTTGGTTTATCTTTTGCCAAAGATTTTATCTCTGAAGTTGTTTTAGAAAAGATCTGTTTTCTTCGACTTTCTGGTTTTTTTCTTTCAATGTCATTTAAATTTTCTTCTCTAATAGATGTGAATATCATTGGTCCTTTTTCGTCTATCTCTTTTAGTGAGTCAAAAGCCTCTTTAAAAGGTAGATAGGGTTCTGAAGTATCATAATGCCCTCTTCCACTTAAATATCTCCAGTCATCTGCAAGGAAGGTATCTTTGAACTCGTTAATCAGTCTTGTTTTCCCTATCCCTGCCCTCCCTTTTACTAGGGCCGTTATACAATTTCCTTCTTTAACAATATCTAATTTATCAATTAAAAGCTCGATTTCCTTTTTCCTCCCTGCAAACACATCTTCTTTTTTATCTTTAATTTGGACAAGATCGAGAACATTTTTTCCATCCAAATGTTTAATTGCCTCTAAGAGAGGGTTCCTAGAATCGATATAAGAGTCTATATCTTTTAGAAGGCATTCTTCATTCCTTCTATTTGATTTCACGGTTATAGATTTCTTCTCCCATTTGTCCTTTATATTTTCAGCCTTTTTAATCCCCTCACTCGTTAAAGAGTATACTTTTCTTTTATGAGAGACTCCTTTAACATGTCGAGTGGCTTCTTTAATCAGTTCTTGCTCTATCATTCTACGAAGGAGAACGCTAGTTCGATTTTGGGAAAGGTCTGATGACTCAGCTATACCCTTCTGAGATAATCTATATGGTACAGAAGTTTCTCCTTCTATTGGTGTTTGGTTGCATAATAGGTGCAATAAAATTTTCTCCTTGCCCGGAACTGAACCCATGGAATCAAAAACACTCTCTACATCCTATTTGAATTTTTTGTGTGCCGGGGTTGTTAAATTTATTGACCTTTTGAAACCTTTGCATTGTAGAAATTTACGATATCACTAAATTTTTCACACACATCTGAAAATCTGAAGACTCAAATAGTTAATAGAACTACCTGCATGAACTATATGCTCTCTAGAAATGGAGTTAATAAACAAAAAAGGAGGTAATGAACATGGCAGACGAAAACACCGTATTTATCGGTAGTAAGGAAACGATGAACTATGTACAGGCAGTGATGATGCAGTTCAGTAGTGGAAGTGACGAAGTTCTGATAAAGGCGAGAGGAAGATCTATAAGCAAGGCTGTAGACGTTGCAGAGATAACCAGACAGCGATTCATGGAGGACACGGATATAACCGATATCGTTACCGAAACGGAAGAACTAGATAATGATGAAGGCGGAACGACCAACGTTTCCTCGATGGAGATAACTCTGAGCAAGTAGATATACTCCGAAATAGAAGAGATCACAGGAAAGATTCCTCCCTTTGCTTAGATTGAGGTATTTCTAGTCTATTTTTTCTTTATAACCTCAGAAAAACTTTTTGACCGATTAAAGAGTATAAGAAGAATGAGATGAAGCTCTTGATCCGCAAGGTTTCGGAAGTGATTGTCTGCGATTGCTGTCAACCCAGTAAGAGCAATTGGACCGAATTTGGACCGGGTAAAATTCCTTCTAGATGCTTCAAGGTGACTCCGATAGAGATAGCAGAGGATTTTGTTGAAAGGGATGAGTTCGATAAGAGAGTGGAGATCACGCGAAGAGGATCGCCTCTTACGATCCGAACGAGAAGCTCTAGTATTTGTATCCGATGGTTGAGAATCCGCTGACAGGCTATGAGTGGATTGAAGTTGTGGAGGAAGAGGTGAACGAATGGAGTGATTACAACGAATTGGAGTTGTCGGATATGGTGGACTATGAAGAGGAAGGAATTGAAAGATTTGAAGTAGCTTTTTTATTTGGTTAGGGTGCTTAAATCATAGTATATCGCTCTAGTAGCTCCCTCTACTTTCTCGTAACAACTCTTACAAAGACCATAATAACTGAAGGCTGCTCTTCTTTCTATTTTAGCTTCACAGCCCTTACATACGTATTCGTCTTCACTCTCCCGAGCCATTATCCATTGACTCCCACGGTAATAAGAGTGGAGGAATCTATATAATCACTATCGATTTCTGAGATCCTAAAGTTTACTCTTAAGATCATAGGCATCGGGCTCTATCATATAGTCTTTCCCGGATAATAATACAATAGACGCTGTAGAAAGAAAAACTGATGAATGAGAAAAGCAAATCACCTTCTATATGTGTCAAAAATAATCATATCCCTTCATCATTGGGTTTATATATATGAAACAGGGGTAGATTATTTTGATGATCGAAAAGGAAGGGGAATTGATAGATTGCACCGTATCCGACGTCTATCTTTCTAGGGAAAAATCCACAGTTATCTTAGAAACTG
>SL_8KL_010_SEDDRAFT_10002341_pt1 | contig 16044 bp, 28 predicted proteins | sample SodLakKL_010_SED_4_FD_11160 | JGI IMG/M metagenome (IMG submission 11160)
GTGGACCTGATCCAGCCGGTGGCCATGGAAGAAGGACTCCGGTTTGCCATCCGTGAAGGCGGACGTACGGTAGGTGCCGGCGTCGTAAGTAAAATTCTGGACTAAAACCTGGTGTACAAGTGGCAACCCAACAAAAAATAAGAATCAAGCTGAAATCCTACGATCACAATCTGATCGATAAATCAGCTGAAAAAATCATAAAAACTGTGAAATCAACAGGTGCTGTGGTTTCGGGACCGATTCCCCTTCCCACAGACAAGAACATTGTCACAGTGCTCAGATCACCACACGTTAACAAAAAGTCTCGCGAACAGTTTGAATCACGTTCGCACAAGCGTCTGATCGATATTTTGTCGACCGGATCCCAGACTGTTGATGCACTCATGAAGCTTGAGTTGCCGTCTGGTGTCGATGTAGAAATAAAAGTGTAATCAGGAAAATCAGTTCCCTACCAAGATGACTGGATTAATTGGAAAAAAAGTCGGAATGACCAACATGTTCGACGAAAATGGCAAAAATGTCCCGATCACTGTGGTCGAGATCGAACCTTGCGTTATCACGCAGATCAAATCGTTGGACGTGGACGGATATGATGCCGTTCAGGTAGCCAGCTATGACAAGCGTGAAAAGCTCGTAAGCAAAGCATTGAAAGGTCATTTTGCAAAAGCTAACACCTCCCCGAAGAGGTATGTACGTGAATTCCGCGATTTCGTGCCGGAAGGAGCCAAACTGGGGGATACGCTTCGAGTAGAAGATGTATTCCGCGAACAGACCTACGTGGACGTGGTCGGCACTTCAAAAGGGAAAGGTTTTCAGGGTGTTGTTAAACGTCACGGTTTTTCCGGTGTTGGCGGCCGGACCCACGGGCAGCACAACCGGGAAAGAGCACCCGGTTCCATCGGGCAATCCTCTGATCCGTCCAAAGTGTTCAAGGGAATGAAAATGGGCGGACAAACAGGGAACCACCGGGTCATGATCAAAAGGCTTGAAGTGGTTAAGATCATGCCGGAGTCCAACCTGCTGCTTATAAAAGGTGCCATTCCCGGTCCGAAAAACCGCGCAATAGTAGTATTTAACCACGCATAATTTCAACAGCTCTTTGCTATGAAAATCAAAGTTTTAAAAACAGATGGTTCAGAAAGCGGCCGCGAGGTCGACCTGGACGATGCTGTCTTCGGGATCGAGCCAAACGATCATGTAATCTATGAGGATGTTCGTTCCTACCTGTCTAACCAGCGTAAAGGAACCGCCAGCACGAAAGGCCGGTCTGATGTACGTGGCGGAGGCCGCAAGGCTTATCGCCAGAAAGGAACCGGAATGGCCAGACGCGGCTCCATTCGCTCCCCTCTCCTTAAAGGCGGCGGCACTGTGTTCGGTCCCAAACCGCGTGATTATTCTGTTCGGTTAACCAAGAAAATGAGGCGTCAGGCCCGTCTTTCAGCCATTGTATACAAATTGCAGGACAACGCTGTCACAGTGGTCGAGGACTTCGATTTTGACACTCCGAAAACAAGTGCGGCCCTTGACATTTTCCGTGCTCTCAACCATGTGGACAAGAAGGTGCTTCTGCTTACCGGAGGGACGAAAGAAAAGGTCTACAAGTCCTGTCGCAACATCCCCGGTGTGAGCGTGATGGAAGCCAGCAATCCGGCAACGTACCACATCCTGAATGCCGATGTCATTGTCTTCCAGGAAAGTGGCGTCAAACAGCTCGAAGAAAGTTTTAAAGGAATGACACTGGAGGCAGAAGCATGAAAAGAGTCTTAATCAAACCTCTGATAACGGAAAAGCTTACAGGCATCCAGGAGAAAGAGAACAAATACGCTTTTGAAGTAGATCGCAGGGCAACCAAACCCGAGATCAAGAAGGCCGTTGAAGAACTGTATCCGGATGTAACGGTAACCAGTATCAATACCATGATCAATCCTGGCAAGCCGAAAGGCCGCAACACCCGTCGCGGTTACATTGCCGGCCGGACCAATGCCACAAAGAAAGCGATCATCTCTATCAAGAAGGGTCAGGAAATCGACTTCTTTACTGAAATTTAAGGTATATAAGCATGGCTACAAAAAAACTCAAACCCATTACCCCAGGTACACGGCACAGAATTGCACCCGATTTCTCGGATGTAACTACGGACCAGCCGGAAAGATCCCTGATCGTGAAACTGCACCGTTCCGGCGGACGCAATCACAGGGGTAAAATGACCGTGCGCCATATCGGTGGCGGTCACAAAAAACGCTATCGCATCATTGATTTCAAACGGGACAAGTTTGATGTTCCCGCCACGGTAAAAACCATCGAGTATGATCCCAACAGAACGGCAAGAATTGCGCTTGTTGCCTATGCCGATGGCGAAAAGAGATACATTGTAGCCCCTGACAAGCTGAAGGTGGGCGACCAGGTCATCAGTGGCAAATCCGTTGCGCCTGATACGGGAAATGCCATGCCGCTTGAAAACATGCCTTTGGGTACCACGGTGCACAATATAGAGTACCAACCCGGAAACGGTGGTAAAATGGTACGAAGTGCAGGAGCCAGTGCGCAGGTCATTGCCAAGACCCAGAAGAATGTAACGCTGAAAATGCCCTCCGGTGAAATACGAATGGTCAATGGCAAATGCAGGGCGACCGTAGGTGTGGTCAGTAATCCGGACCACTTCAATGTCACCATGGGAAAAGCAGGAAGGAACCGATGGAAAGGGGTCAGGCCAACCGTTCGCGGAACCGTCATGAACCCGGTAGATCACCCGATGGGTGGTGGAGAAGGCCGGTCGTCCGGCGGCCATCCGCGTTCACCCTGGGGACAGATTGCCAAAGGTTACAAAACAAGAAAGAAGAAAAAACTTTCTTCCAAGTTCATTGTACGCAGAAAAAACCAAAAACAGTAATTCGGTATGCCAAGATCTCTTAAAAAGGGCCCCCACATTCATTATAAGCTCCAAAGGAAAGTCGACAAGGCTAACGAAACCGGGAGCAAAAAAGTCATTAAGACATGGTCCCGCGGTTCCATGATATCACCGGATTTTGTCGGACTCACCTTCGCGGTGCATAATGGCAAACAATTTATACCGGTTTATGTAACGGAAAATATGGTTGGACACAAACTCGGCGAGTTTTCGCCAACCAGGATTTTTAAAGGGCACCCCGTCAAAAAAGGTGAAAAAAAATAACAGATAATGGAAGATACAGTCACATATGAAGCAAGGGCTGTTCAACGGTATATCCGTATATCCCCCAGGAAGGTTCGCCTCGTAGCGGATCTTGTAAGGGGAGAACAGGTTGATATTGCGATAACCAAATTGAAGTTTGTGAACAAGAGTGCAGCCCAGGTCGTATCCAAAGTCATCGGATCGGCAGCAGCGAATCTCAGGGATCGCTTTGAGGATGAACCGCTGGACAACGAGGATCTCGTCGTAAGAGAGATAATGGTGGATGAGGGCCCGACCCTCAAGCGTATCCAGCCGGCACCCATGGGAAGAGCACACCCCATTCGAAAACGTACCAGCCATATATCGGTTCTGGTCACGAAAAAGAATGCAGAACTTGAAGACGAAAACCAAGCAAACGAGGAATAAGTTTTGGGACAGAAAGTAAATCCTATAAGTCTGAGACTGGGCATCATCCGCGGATGGGATTCGAACTGGTATTCGGAAGAACAGGTTCAGGAAAATCTCAGGGAAGACGACCAACTCAGAAACTACCTGCATGCCCGTTTGCGCAATGGCGGCCTCTCGCGCATAATCATTGAAAGGACACCGAAGAGGGTGCTTCTTACACTAATGACCAGCCGTCCAGGCGTGATTATCGGAAAAGGTGGTGAGCAGGTCGAACTGTTGCGTGAGGAGCTTCGCAAGGTTACCAACAAAGACGTGCAGATCAACATCAGTGAAATCAAACGTCCGGAAGTGGATGCAAATCTGGTGGCTCAGAATATTGCGCAACAGCTTGAGTCCCGCATTTCATTCCGGCGTGCCATGAAAACATCCATCGCATCCGCCATGAGAATGGGTGCCGAGGGAATCAAGGTAAAATGCTCGGGCCGGCTCGGTGGGGCTGAGATGGCACGTAACGAACAGTATAAGGAAGGACGCGTTCCGCTGCATACGTTCAGGGCTGATATTGATTATGCGACCGCAACGGCGCAAACCATCTATGGCAGTATCGGTGTCAAGGTCTGGATATTCAAGGGCGAGATCATCGGCGATGTGGATCTGACACCCAGTGCTGTTACCGCCAAGCCTGAAGCCGATGTGCAACAGGAAAAACGTCGTTCCAAGCGCTCCCGCGGTGGTCAGCGACGCAGGAAGAAGAGCTGATTTAAAAACGATTTAAACCACGTTCAATCATGTTAGAACCAAAAAGAGTAAAAAGAAGAAAGGTTCAGCGGGGCCGGTTCAAAAAAGTGTCCGGTCGCGGACATCAGCTGGCCTTTGGTGATTTCGGCCTGAAGGCGCTGGAGCCTAAATTTATCACTTCCCGCCAGATTGAAGCCTGCCGTGTAGCTATTACACGCCGGCTTCAGCGTGAGGGACAGACATGGATCCGCATCTTCCCGGACAAACCCATTACGAAGAAAGCAGCGGAAACCCGGATGGGTAAAGGTAAAGGTGCCCCCGACCATTTCGTGGCCGTAGTGGAACCGGGTCGAATCCTGTTTGAAATCACCGGTGTCACCGAATCGCTGGCAAGAGAAGCCTTGCGTCTTGCGGCATTTAAACTTCCGATCAAAACCAAATTTGTTATGCGCCGGAACTACGAAGGCAAGTAACGCAGAAACGTATGAAAGCACACGAACTCAGAGATTTGTCAATTGCTGAGCTGGAAGCTCGGATGAACGATGAAGTAGAGAGCCTGCAGAAACTCTATTTCAACAAGGCGGTGGCCGGGCAGGTGGAAAGTCCCGCGATTATTAAAAATCATCGCAAGGAACTTGCCAGGCTGCACACCATCATCATGGAAAAAAAACGGGCTGAACAGACCGACGTCAAAGCATAAAGGATAATCACAACATGAGCACGGAAACAACTGCGCGTAATCAACGCAAACAACGCACCGGCCGGGTGGTAAGCGACAAAATGGACAAGTCCATTACCGTTGCCATCGAACGGCAAATCAAGCACCCGATCTATGGCAAGTTCATCACCAAGACCAGGAAGTATATGGCACATGATGAAAACAATGAAGCCAAACCCGGTGATTTGGTGCGTATCATCGAAACTCGTCCACTGTCGAAAGTCAAGCGATGGAGACTTGTGGAGATCTTAGAAAAAGCCAAGTAAGAAGTCATTCTTGAAAGTTTAGAAAGTAATTAGCCATGATTCAAACACAGTCCATACTATCTGTTGCCGACAACAGCGGCGCCAAAAAGGTGATGTGTATTAAGGTACTTGGTGACTCCAAGCGACGATACGCCCGCGTTGGTGATCTGATTATCTGCTCTGTCAAAGCAGCCATTCCCGGTGGAACGGTTAAAAAGGGTGAAGTTGTCCGCGCCGTACTCGTGAGAACGAAGAAGGAATACCGCAGAAGGGACGGCAGCTATATCCGATTTGACGAGAATGCCGCTGTCATTATCAACAAAGATCAGGAACCGGTCGGAACAAGGATTTTCGGTCCCATCGCAAGGGAACTGCGTGAAAAGAATTTCATGCGCATCATTTCACTGGCCCCTGAAGTACTTTAATAAGCTGGATTATGCCACGTAAGAAAAACAAACAGAAGAAGCTGCACGTAAAGAAAGGTGACCTTATTGAGGTTATATCCGGTAATGACCGGGGTAAGCGCGGTAAAGTGCTGCGTGTATTCCCTGACCGCGACCGGGTGCTGATTGAGGGCATCAACATGCGTACCAAACACCAGAAACCCACACAGGAAAACCCGCAGGGTGGAAGAATGAAGCAGGAGATGCCTGTTCATATCTCGAATGTCCTTCCGGTTGATTCTGTTAGTGACCAGGCTACCAGAGTAGGTCGTTCCTGGGTTGCAGAGAGCGGAAAAGGCCGCTGGGTACGTGTCGCCAAAGTGAGCGGAGAAACGCTCGATAAATAGATTAGGAAATTACCACTATGGCAGAAGCAAGATTATACACGGAATTCAAAAACAATATTGTTGGCAAGCTTAAGGAAGATTTCAAGCTCACCAACAGGCTGGCAGTGCCTAAACTCACAAAGATCGTAGTAAACGTTGGCGTAGGTGAAGCGGTGGCCGACAAGAAAGTTTTGGATGATATCGTCAAGAACATCGCCTCCATTACCGGTCAGCGGCCGGTCATGACCCATGCCCGCAAATCGATCTCCAATTTCAAACTGCGTGAAGGAATGCCGATTGGCTGCAAGGTCACCTTGCGCGGAAAGATCATGTACGAATTTCTGGATCGCCTGATCAATCTGGCGCTCCCCCGTACGCGTGACTTTCAGGGTGTGTCCGACAAGGGGTTTGACGGTCGGGGCAATTACACGCTGGGTATCACGGAGCACTCAATATTCCCGGAAATCGACACGGATAATCTGGACCGCATTCACGGGATGGATATCTCCTTTGTGACAACCGCGTCAAATGACGAGCAGGCCTATCAGCTTCTCAAGCATTTCGGCATGCCCTTTGTAAAACGTAATAACTAATTGGTGATATGGCTAAAAAATCCTGGATAGCACGCAACGCGAAGCGAAAAAGAACGGTCGAAAAATATGCTCAGAAAAGAAAAGAGCTCAAGGAAGCCGGCGACTATGAAGCTTTGCAAAAACTGCCACGAGACGCCAGTCCGACACGAGTCCGCCAGCGTTGCTCGCTGACCGGCAGAAGCCGCGGATATGTCGGCAAATTCGGCATCTCACGCATCAAATTCAGAGAGCTGGCCTCCGAGGGTAAAATACCCGGAGTGAAGAAAGCCAGCTGGTAAACCCTACACTTTCTGTAAATCTATCATGACTGATCCTATTTCTGACTTTCTCACGCGAATTCGCAATGCCCAGCAGGCTGGCCATCGCCGTGTGGACATACCCGCATCCAAAATGAAGCGGGCGCTCACACAGATCCTGCTGGACAAAGGGTACATTCAGCGTTATCTGGATATCGATGATAATCAGCAGGGTCTGATACGTATTTTTCTGAAATACGATCACTACGGACTGCCGGTTATCAAGAAGATGGCCCGGGTTTCACGTCCCGGCCTTCGAAAATACTGTGGAGCCGATGATATCCCGCGGGTACACAATGGTCTTGGAATTGCCATACTGACTACCTCCCGGGGAGTGATGACCGACAAGGAAGCCCGCAAAGTTCGGCTTGGTGGCGAAATACTCTGTTACGTCTATTAAAACCATTGTAACTATGTCTCGAATTGGTAACATGCCAGTAGCACTGGCCAAAGGAGTTGAATTCTCCATAGACCCAGCCAACAAGGTTACGGTCAAAGGAGCAAAAGGAACATTGTCCCTTCAGGTGGATCCCCGCCTTAAAGTGGAAAAGAAAGACGATGAAGTGGTCGTGGCCCGTGAGTCTGATGACAAGAGCATAAAATCACTGCATGGACTCTACCGCGTTCTCATCTCGAACCTTGTCACCGGTGTAACAGACGGCTTCAAAAAAGAACTGGAAATCATCGGAGTTGGCTACCGTGCCAATCTGAATGGTAATATCCTTGAATTGACTCTGGGATATTCCCACCCGTTCTACTTCGTTCCGCCGGATGGCATAACGATCGAAGTTGATACAAAAACAACTAAAAATCCGCGAATCACGGTCTCCGGAATAGACAAGGAGCTTGTGGGACAGGTCGCTGCCAAGATACGGTCTCTGCGTCCGCCGGAGCCCTATAAAGGAAAGGGAGTTCGTTATCTCGGTGAATATGTACGCAAGAAAGCTGGTAAATCAGCCGGTAAATAACCAGGAGTCGAATAATGAGTAATATTGCAAAAACATCCCGCAGGTCAAAAATTCGGCGTAGAGTCCGTTCCAAGATTTCCGGAACGGCAGAAAAACCAAGGCTTAGTGTTTTCAAAAGCTCCAAGCATGTTTACGCACAGCTGATTGATGATCAGGCCGGACAAACCATCGCTGCGGCTTCCACTGTCTCAAAGAATATGAAGGACGAGCTCGGTGAAAAGCCCAAAAAGGAAATGGCCGAAGCCATTGGTGAATACATCGCCAAAACAGCGCAGGAAAAAGGCATATCAAAAGTTGTCTTTGACCGAAGCGGATACAAGTACCATGGAATTGTAAAGAGTCTCGCTGAAGGAGCTCGTAAAGGAGGATTACAGTTTTAATCCATATCGATTATGCCAAAGATTAAAAGAAAACAATACAACATTAGGGCCAGTGAGCTGAATCTTGAAGAACGGCTTGTACACATCAACCGTGTAGCAAAGGTTGTCAAAGGTGGCCGCAGGTTCAGCTTCAATGCGATTGTCGTTGTCGGAAACAAGGAAGGAATTGTCGGGCATGGACTCGGCAAGGCCAATGAGGTTTCCGATGCGATTCAGAAAGGCATCGATAATGCCAAGAAAAACCTGATTCGCATCCCCCTGACGAAAGGCAGCACAATCTATCATCCCGTGATCGGAAAATGCGGTGCCGGGAAAGTGCTGTTGCGTCCAGCCGCTGAAGGTACGGGAGTAATTGCCGGATTTGCAGTAAGGGTGGTGCTTGAAAGTGCCGGAGTCCAGAACATTCTGACCAAATCACTCGGATCACCAAATCCGCATAACGTGGTCAAGGCGACGTTCGATGCACTCAAACAGCTTCAGGATCCGGTCGAGATCGCCCAAAGAAGGGGCGTTTCTCTGAAAAAGGTTTTTGAGGGATAACAGTTTTAAAACGAAGGTTGACATCCATGAAATTACACAATCTTGTAGCACCGGAACCAAACAAGAAGACGCGTAAGCGTGTCGGACGCGGAGAAGGGTCCGGTTTGGGCAAACAGTCCGGTCGAGGTCACAAAGGCCAGAAGTCCGGAAGCGGATACTCGCAAAAACGCGGTTTCGAAGGTGGACAGATGCCATTGCAGCGTCGGATCCCGAAATTCGGATTCAAAAATCCATTTCGTAAAGAGTATGTGGCACTGAACCTGGATGCCCTGGAGGATTTCAAAAAGCGGGGCAAACTGGGTGAAAAAGTTACTATCGACGATTTTATCGCTGCGGGTATCATTCGTAAAAATGAACTGATCAAGGTGCTCGGACGCGGTGACGTGGAAACGGCATTCCAGATTGAGGCACACAGCTTCAGCAAGACCGCGATTGAGAAAATCGAAAAAGCGGGCGGTTCAGCAACTAAAATCTGAAACATCTATTGATTCCTGAATCCGAATGAGTTTGATTCAAAACTTCCAGAACATTTTCAAAATCGAAGAGTTGCGCAAGCGGATTTTCTATGTAATTGGAATTCTGCTTGTCTACCGTCTTGGCACCTATATAACCATGCCGGGTGTAGATGCAACACAACTCACGGCAACCACCGGAGCGGCAACGGATCTGCTGGGGCTGTTCGATCTTTTTGTAGGTGGTGCGTTTGCACGGGCCGGGGTCTTTGCCCTTGGCATCATGCCCTATATTACCGCTGCGATTATCATCCAGCTCATGGGAGCCGTCGTTCCCTATTTCCAGAAGCTGCAACGCGAAGGAGAAGAGGGGCGCCGGAAAATCAACCAGCTTACACGCTATGGTACCGTCCTGATTACCCTGGTTCAATCCATCGGCTTCTCTATCAATCTGATGAACACCTCCCCTGAGGCAATCGTTGTCAGCAGCACGGCATTCATCGTTACAAGCATGATTGTGCTGACCGCCGGCACGATCTTCGTGATGTGGCTCGGAGAGCGGATTACGGAAAGGGGCATCGGCAACGGTATTTCCCTGCTGATCATGATAGGAATCATCGCAGCCCTGCCCACCAGCCTGCTCAACGAGATCCAGACAAAAGACAATATCATCATAGTGCTCTTTGAGCTGGGCGTACTGATCCTTGTTGTTGCCTCAGTTGTTCTTCTGACACAAGGACAGCGTCGGATACCGGTGCAGTATGCCAAGCGGGTCGTGGGCCGCAAAGTATATGGCGGCACCACACAGTATCTTCCGCTGCGCGTAAACGCTGCCGGTGTGATGCCGATCATCTTTGCCCAGTCGATCATGTTCATTCCCAGCACTGTCGGGACGTTCTTCCCAGGCAGTGAAACGGTACAGATGCTCACAGCGTGGTCAAGTGATTTTACCGGGGTGGCCTACTCGATCATCTTTGCAATTATCGTGGTCTTCTTTACGTTCTTCTACACCGCCATCGTGATCAATCCGAAGCAGATGGCGGATACCATGAAGCAGCAGGGCGGATTTATACCCGGTGTGCGCCCTGGCAAGCAGACCGTGGAGTTTATTGACAACATTTTGTCACGCATTACACTTCCGGGCTCCATTTTCATTGCCATTGTAGCCATTTTGCCGGCTGTGGCTGCGAATTTTGGCGTCACACCCGGTTTTGCGATGTTCTATGGCGGTACCAGTCTCCTGATCATCGTCAGTGTTTCGCTGGATACGCTGCAACAAATTGAAAGCCACCTCATGATGCGTCACTATGACGGATTCATGAAAACAGGGCGGATACGAGGAAGAAGAAGGTAAGTAAGTGGTCTATCTGAAAAACGAAAAAGAGATTGAGAAAATGCGCGAAAGCGCTCAGCTTGTGTCCCGGACACTGGCTGAACTAGCCGGAAATATCCGTGAGGGTATAACTACAGGCGAACTCAATCAGATCGCAGAAGACTTTATAAAAAAGCACGACGGGAAACCGGTGTTCAAGGGGTACGGATCCAGAAAAAATCCGTTTCCCGCCGCACTTTGTGTTTCCGTAAATGAAGAAGTAGTACATGGGATTCCGGGCGACCGGCTCCTGATGGCTGGAGATATCGTCTCAATTGACTGCGGTATCTACAAGAACGGTTTTGTCGGTGATTCCGCTTATACCTTTGTGGTCGAAGAGTGCGATGAAGAAACCATGGCACTATTGAAAACGACAATTGAGTCATTGTATCTGGGAATCAACAAGGCCAGGCACGGCAATACAACGGGTGATATCGGTTCGGCTATCCAGTCTCATTGCGAGGCAGCCGGATATGGCGTTATCCGTGAGTTGGTAGGGCACGGAGTAGGCAGGAACCTGCACGAGGACCCTGCTGTTCCCAACTACGGTTACGCCGGAAGAGGAAAAAGATTACGCAGTGGTACAACACTTGCAGTGGAACCCATGATTACCATGGGAAGTCGTGAAATCAAAACGCTGGACGACGGCTGGACGATCATCACGGCAGACAGGAAACGCTCCGCACATTATGAGCACGATATTGTGGTAAAAGACGGCGAAGCTGATATTTTGAGCAGTTTTGCCTATATTGAGGAGATAACCAAAATTCAAATCGACAATGTCGTAACCCATGGCTAAACAAGAGCCCATTAAGCAGGAAGGAACCATTGTGGAAGCATTGCCCAATGCCCAGTTTCGCGTTGAACTGGAAAACGGACATGAAATACTGGCGCATGTGTCGGGCAAAATGAGAATGTATTATATAAAAATTCTTCCAGGTGACAAAGTAACCGTAGAAATGTCACCGTATGATCTGACGAAGGGAAGAATCACATACCGTTACAAATAAGTGCAGAAATATTCCGGACAGCGGGTGGAGTTGCATGAGAAACCCGCGGAATCCCACAGAATCAAAGCATCGGACATAAGAAATCGAAATTGAGATACACAGATGAAAACGAAAGCATCCGTTCGTAAAAGAGGTCCCGGCGACAAAATGGTACGCCGAAAGGGACGACTGTATGTTATCAACAAGAAAAACCCAAGAAACAAAAAGAGACAAGGGTAAAACCAGGAAACCAGACGTATGGCTCGAATTGCAGGAGTAGACTTACCAAAAAACAAACGCGGTGTCATCGGACTCACCTATATTTTCGGTATAGGGAATTCCCGGTCCCGGCTGATTCTCGAGAAACTCGGTATTGACCTGAACAAAAAGGTACAGGACTGGGCAGATGATGAAGTAACCAACATCCGGAAACTGATCGAGGACGAGTTCAAAACAGAAGGTGCATTGCGATCGGAAGTGAACGCCAATATCAAGCGTCTCATGGATATCGGTAGTTACCGTGGTCTCAGACACCGAAGAGGGCTGCCTGTAAGAGGACAGCGCACAAAAACCAACGCACGCACCCGGAAGGGGAAACGTCGTACGGTTGCAGGCAAGAAAATAGCCCCAAGAAAGTAACCTAGTAAGAACGACCCAGGACAATTATGGCAAAAAAGCAAGCAAAAACCACCGCGTCAAAGAAAAAGAAAAAGCAACTGACCGATCCGAACGGCCGTGCTTATATCAAGGCTACCTTTAATAACGTAACGGTAACCATTACCGATGCCGGCGGCAACGTACTTTCCTGGTCCACATCCGGGCGGGAAGGATTCAAAGGTTCCCGAAAGAACACACCTTATGCCGCCCAGATGAGCGCCCAAACGGCAGCAAAAGCTGCTCATGACATGGGATTGCGAAAGGTGGATGTGTTCGTGAAAGGACCAGGCTCCGGCAGAGAGGCAGCAATCAGAGCCTTGGCCACATCAGGACTGGAAGTCCAGGTGATTACCGATCAGACGGCCATCCCCCACAACGGATGCCGTCCTCCCAAGCGCAGAAGAGTTTAACAACGATAGTATAACAGAACACATGGCAAGATATACTGGACCCAAGCAAAAAAGAGCAAGAAGATTCAAGGAACCGATTTTTGGTCCAAGCAAAGCGCTTGAGCGCAAGCCCTACGGACCCGGCGAACATGGACGTTCCCGAAGAATGAAAAAGTCGGAATACGCCATCCAGCTCGATGAGAAACAAAAAGCGCGATACACCTACGGCGTGCTGGAGCGTCAGTTCCGGAATTTGTTTAAAAAAGCCAATGCCAAAGAGGGTATTACCGGTGAGAACCTGATGAAATACCTCGAAGCCCGGCTTGACAACACTGTTTTCCGGATGGGTTTTGCGCGCACCCGTCGACAGGCACGTCAGCTGGTTACCCACAGGCACGTAGTGGTCAACGGCAGTGTCGTGAACATTCCATCTTATTCGGTACGCGCCGGTGATGTTATCTCAATAAGGCCTAAATCAAGAAACCTGGAGGTCATCGACGAGGCCATTAAGAACACATCCAGGAAAAAATACAAGTGGATTGAAGTTGACAGGAAGTCCTTTACCGGAAAATTCCTCCACTATCCGGATATGGAAGACATTCCGGAAAATATCAATGTGCAGCTCATTGTGGAGTTGTACTCGAAATAATTTTGACGACAGAAATTAATGTAACCCCGTTGCCTTATGAGCACGAATAACTTGTTAATGCCTGACAGTCTGGTTGTAGAAGAATCAACCAACACGTATGGCAAATTTGTACTTCAGCCCCTCGAAAGAGGATTTGGTGTTACCATTGGTAATGCTTTCCGCCGGGTACTGCTTTCATCTCTCCCCGGTATCGCCATCACTGCAGTAAAAATACGCGGTGTGAAACACGAATACTCCAGTATTGATGGAATAGCCGAGGATGTCTATGATATTATCCTGAACCTGAAGGAAGTTCGGTTCAAGCAGGTAGATCAGAGCACTGGTGTGATCAATATTGTCAAAGAGGGTCCCGGTAATCTTACGGCCGCAGATATCAGTGAAGCAACTGCAGAATATACCATACTCAACAATGAGCAGCACATCGCCACCCTGGCGGAAGGTGCATCTGTCGAGATGGAGCTCCGCATGGGTCGCGGTAAGGGCTACGTGACTTCGGAAGAGATGTCACTTGAAAGCGAAGCAGACATCGACCTTATTCCGGTGGATGCGGTTTTCACCCCTATCAAATCCGTGAAATATCACGTTGACAATGTGAGGGTGGGTCAGCGGACGGACTACGAGAAGCTTTCCATGGAAGTTGTTACTGACGGATCCATCAATCCGAAGGAAGCATTCACCATCGCTGGAAAAATCCTCAAAGATCATATCGAGAAGTTTATCACCGAACAGATCGATGAACCTTTCTCGCAGGAAGAGGACGAGGTGGATGCCGAAAAGGTGCGTATTGCCAATCTTCTGAAAACAAGCATTGAGGACCTCAACCTGAGTGTGCGTGCCTACAACTGCCTGAAGTCAGCCAACATCAATACCATTGCGGAACTGGTCTCCAAGGATGAAACCGAGCTGCTCAAGTTCCGTAATTTCGGACGCAAGTCACTTGCGGAACTGAGCGAAGTGATCGAGGAAAAAAACCTGCACTTCGGTATGGATGTTGATAAATACCTGGACGAATAAAAACCACGAATAACGAAGATAATCGAATACCATGCGTCATTTAGTAAAAGGGCGAAAACTCGGCCGGACAGCATCGCACAGAAAAGCCACAATGATGGCCCTTTCAGTTGCGCTCATTAAGAGTGAACGTATTGTCACTACACTGGCCAAAGCCAAGGCGCTCAGAAGTTTTGTTGAACCGATCATCACCCGGTCCAAGGAAGACAGTACACACAACCGCAGCCACGTGTTCCGCCATCTCAGGGACAAACAAGCTACGTCCCGGTTGTTTGATGAGATAGCACCGATGGTAGCGGAGCGACCGGGTGGATATACACGCATCGTCAAGCTTGGCGTACGCCCGGGTGATGGTGCGGAAAAGGCACTGATCGAACTGGTTGATTTCAACGATGCCCAGGCAGAAACTGCCCGTAAGAAAAAGCGGAGAACCCGGAGAGGCGGGGCCGGAAAGAAAGCGGCTGACCAACCGGTTGAGACGAAAAAAGATTCTGCCAGGAAGAAAGCGGATAAAGATCCGGCTCCAAAAGAAAAAGCAGCCGCAATGACAGAATCCAAACCAGCTCCTGAAAAGGAAACCAAAGCTGAACCCGTCAAGCCGGAGAATGAAGCTGTCGCTGCAGAGACTACACCTGCCGAGGCAAAAGACACGGAGACGCCTTCGGAAAAGACAAAAGAACCGGCTAAAACGGTTGCAGACGCACCAGCCGAAACCGAAGCTGAGACCAAAGACGAAACAACGGAAGCCGCGGAAGAAGCGAAGGATGCTCCGGAAGAAAAGAAAGCGGAGAAGAAAAAAGATCCTGATATAAAAGTGGCAGATTCATCTGAAGCAGCAGAAGAGAAAAAAGATTCAGAGGCGAAAGACGAAGACGAAGAGAAAAAATAAGCAGGACCTGTACACGTTTTCGTCATCCGTATCCGTTCATTATGATACCAGTATTGCCTGACTGCACAGCAGGTGATAAAAAGATATCCACAGGACTTGACAAAGACGGTGGAATCATGATATATTTTTCGTCCCCTCGTCGGTAAGAGACCGTGAGGACGCTTTTCAAACAAAAAAACGCCTTTTTTGAAACGCAGAATCAAGTTTTCAAAATAAAGTTTGACAAGGATAATCAAAAGGGTGTATATTTGAAGTCTGCCGCGAAAAGCGAGCAGGATGTTCTTTGACCGGATGGAAAGACAAGAAAATCGCATAGCGAGCCCCTGGAAGAGGGCACAGGCCGGTTTACCGGGTTGTGTTTTCGGAAAGGAAAAAGCAAAATGACTGGCCGGGAGAGCTCAACGAGATAGAATAAGACGATGAAGATCGTTTTCATTTTACAACGGAGAGTTTGATCCTGGCTCAGGACGAACGCTGGCGGCGGGCCTAACACATGCAAGTCGCAGGGGATTCGGGGAGCTTGCTCCCCGATGAGACTGGCGCACGGGTGAGTAACACGTAAACAATCTGCCTGCAGGCGGGGGATAACCACGCGAAAGCGTGGCTAATACCGCATAAAGCAGCGGGGCCGCATGGTCACCGCTGTTAAAGCCCTTCGGGGCACCTGCAGATGAGTTTGCGCCGCATTAGTTAGTTGGTGGGGTAACGGCCTACCAAGACGATGATGCGTAGGGGTTCTGAGAGGATGATCCCCCACACTGGCACTGAGACACGGGCCAGACTCCTACGGGAGGCAGCAGTGAGGAATATTGCGCAATGGGCGAAAGCCT
>SL_8KL_010_SEDDRAFT_10002345_pt1 | contig 16033 bp, 33 predicted proteins | sample SodLakKL_010_SED_4_FD_11160 | JGI IMG/M metagenome (IMG submission 11160)
GACAATAAAGCCAAAACAACCAGCCACAAAAACATTAACCAGATAACCGCCAGGATCCCAATAACCAGCCCAGCAATCGCCAAACCACGCAGACGCGAATTCAATCCCACCGCTGAGAACACAACACCCATAATCGCCATCAAGATATCAACACCAGGCACCGGAAAGAACAAGCTCACCAAAGCCAACACAAACCCTGCTACTGCCGAACCAACACGATCGGGCGTTGTCATACAATCCCCTCCCTGTCTTTTCTCACTCCGCTATCCGATCTGCCTCACCTATGCGTTCCAGGACATGCCGCCACCATCTGCCGCTTTGCTCCCAGCAAATCCGCTCACATTCGACAGCACCTTCATAATCCGCATACGCCGTAAAACAGTGCTCACACTCGTACAACGTAATCTGCCTTGGCAATGCGCCTCACCTCCTATTCATCAAACCAGCTATTCCGCATCACCATAACCCGCTTGCAATCAGACAACAACCGCACATTTCCTTCGGGAGACTCAGCAACAAACGCATATACTTCCTCATCCCACTTTATTTCTGCCTCGCCCGATGTATTCGCAGTGGTAATCACATCACCCTCGAAAATGGGAACGCCCTTACTATCCTCCCGTCCCACAAACTGCCCGACAGACTCCGGAACCACAGATACCCACCATTGCAGGTTGATATATTCCGGATCCTTCTCGACCACCTTTCCAACCAGGATTGGCTGACCATCATCAAACACCAGACTGCCGTACACAAACTCCGAAGTCCGAAACAAATGCTCGTCAAGGTATATATCGTATAACCCCCGTTTCGGAACACCTCGGAACAAAATATTTCGCAAGGTCAAACCTCCTTTTTATGCGCTTTATCCCGCAGATGCCTCAAGCGTTGTACCAGTTCTTCCGTCTCGTAATCACCCCGTTTTTCCAGCACCACAATAGCATCATCCAAAGCGTTGGCCAACTCTCGGCAAAGATCACCCAATAAAAACAGTCGATCAATCGTGTTCCACCAAGACCGCCGCCAACGTTCAATCCGCTCACCTTCCTTATAAGGCAACATCGTCCTGCACCTCCAATCCCCAAACGTCCCAGCCCGGTGCCTTTTCCCGGGCGAATAACTCCATCTTGCGCACATCACTAGTGGCCATGGTGGGATAGTACTTTTTCGCAATCCCCCGTGCGCTCTTCGTAGTACCAGATTGTCGATACTCCCACGGAGGATCAGCATACACTACATCATACATAAGAATCACCCTCTCTCGCCGACGTCACGCCCGTCTCCCCGACGTTTGTGTCATGCTCCTACGTTTATCCCTCTACGCACTTAGCGCACCGACATACTTGCCGTACCACCGCTCATCAAGCGGTTCAAATTTCATATACTCCGGCGAGAATCTGCACGCTACCTCCTTACCGGCGGCACCGCCCTGCCTGTCTTTTCCCACCTTAATCTCGGTGATTTGGTCGCCGTAGTCACTTCCCATAAAGCCCGGATGGTAATATCCATGCCGGTATAAAAACATGACCGCATCAGCCACCTCTTCCAGACGCCCCGACTCCCGCAAGTCACTCATCATCGGTCGCTTATCATCTCGGCTTTCCAGCTTCCTAGACAACTGGGAGACAACGATTTGGGCCACACCCAACTCTTTCGCCAGCCCTCGCAACTCGCTCACTGCCTTCCCAGTGGCTTGTTGGAGACCGCCGTGCTTTTCTTCCCGCACATCACATTCCCCAAGGTAATCAATGACGATGAGTTCCAAGTTCGGATGGCGAGCTTTCTCCGCTCTGGCAAGCTGTTTTATACGTTCAATAGTCGGTTTGGGCTCATCCACCATTCGCAAAGGCCATTCCTGCGCTTTCGTCAAGCTGGTGGAAAACGCATGGTACTCATCATCCCGCAGTTTTGTACCAATGCGATGGGCAGGAATCGGCCCTTCAGCCGCCAGGGCTCTTGCCGCAAACTCACGGTTTTGTTGCTCAGGTGAATACACCAAGCACCGGCGTCCATTCCGTGCCACTGCCTTAACGATATTCATAGCCAACGCCGATTTACCCATGCTAGGACGACCCGCCACCAGGTATTGCCTTCCCTTGATCAAGCCACCCATTATGGATTCCAGCACCGGCAATCCAATTGGGATCGCCTCTTCTAGCTCGTTGCGCTGGGCTAACTCCTGGATCTCATGCAGTTCTTCCAGCACTTCCCGCCAGTCTTTGACACCCCTGGCTTCTTCCTCAAAGGCGGACAAGAGGGCGTCCTGGGCCGTTGCCAACACCTCATCGGTCGTACCATCCCCTCTCTCAATCTTAGATACAGCGGCCTGCAATTTTTCCAAAGCCAGCCTTTTGCGCCAAAGATCATGCAGGTATTCCCATAACTCCGGAACTTCGCTGTTAATCACAATTGTCTCCGTCAGGCGCAAGAGATCTTTCGCCTCCACGTCCCGCTTTCGGGCCCGGCGTGCAACAAGTGTCATGCTCGGCTTGCGCCCTTCGTCCATCAACTCTTTGATAGAGTCCGCCACAGCCCGCATTTCCGGGTAAGCAAACACGTCGGTTTGGAAATGCTCTTGCACCAGTTCCCACGACTCCTTGCTCAACAAGATATTAGCCAGCAACCGGCGTTCGGCTTCATAGTCCGTCCACACGTTACCCCTCCTTAGTAGTACAAGTGCCGCACTTTCTGTCTTTGCGCTTCAGGCGGGTCGTACTTCCCTTCCTGCACCCGCACGAAGTTGGATTCCGTCAAGAGCCAGTCAAAGTCTGCTCGCCATTTCCGCTTCTGCTCCGGATGATCGCCTAGTAACCAGGGGCATTTCCTCACTTTGCGGAAGTATTTTTCAAACCCCTCCATCGTTTTCAAATCCCGGAGCCTGGCATTAATCAAAGACTTGCGTTTGCTTGTCAGCTTCACAGGTTTTGGTAGCTTATCGCCTAGAATTTCTGTGAATAAATCCAGGACTTTTGACTCTATAGGGATCTTCTTATCATTCTTCCCATTCTTGTTTGTGTTCACTTGTTGTTCATCTGCTGACCACTTGTTGTTCACCTGCTGTTCATCTTGCTGGTAGTCGCCCCAGTTCAAGACCGTCACAACGGAGTATTTGGACGTTGTTTTGATGTTCACTTTTTCCCACTTTTCGAGTTTCTTCAGCCACCTCCACAGCGAAACTGGTGATACTTTTTTGGACTTCGGCAGACCCCTGTTGTACTCGTCTGCTAATGCGTAACGACCCGTTACGAATTGCCCCGGCTCCAAGGACACCTCCTGCTTTTCCACCAACACCGTGGTTGGATTATGACTGGCTTTCAAGAGACACCAAACCCATAATTTCAGTATCTGCGGGTCATCAAACACCGAACTCTCCAGTAACTTCCTGTGTAACTTTACCCAGCCCCGCATATCACCGCCTCCTAACGTTCCAACGCCTCCGAACGCAATCGGGCCGCTCGCTTGTAGTCCTCCCAGCCCCATTGGTGCACCGGCTTTTCCGCCGGATTGAAACCTATTGTGTTAATGCACTGTACCGCTTTCTCCTGATACCGCCTGTCGAGAGAACGATCCAGACGCATTGCAAACAACCCTCCCAAGATGTTATAATATAACCGTAATACCTCCGGAATACCCTGTTCCCGAGGTACAGGAGGGGCAAGACGATTGCCTTGTCCCTCCTACTACTATCATCAATCCTCGCAGTCACAGCGTTGTAGGATTTCCCGGTCGTTTGACCACTCATCATATACAAGGCGGCCCTCACAATCCGGGCAGATATTTTGCCTTTCCAGGTGCTTCCGCACTTTCTTCCGGGCGTTATACACCGCCTTAAACGCTGTCTTGGGATCCATCTCGATGAGATCTTCCAGCACCAGGAGCGCTTCGTGCGCTCCCGGGGCATCCTCTACACATTCCAAAATGTCCTCAACTGGCTCGGGGTTCGGTATTGTCACTCTCCGCATTGCCGTTCACTCCTTTCTCGCTGATACGTTCCATCAGCTTATGCAGCTCGGGTATTGTCAATTCACCGATGTTCTTCTTGCCGAAATACTTGTGGACACCCTTATCGAGCTTATCCGGGTCAATACCCTTTTCGCTGGCAAGGTGTATAGCATCATTCATGAGTTCCAGCCTTTCCGCGTCGTCTGCTTTGTTCTTCTGCTTCTTCTTGGGCTTGGCGGTCGCTTTGGGCGTTTCGGCCTTGTCATGGTCGTTCAGAGCGTCTGCATCACGCTCATCATCCAAGGCAAATATACCGCCCATTGCGTATTTGCGGGCATAGCTGGAAGTCGCCCCGGTTACTTGGCTCGGATCCATCTTTTTATGGTTTTCCGGTTCTCTGGCAAGTGCCTGGGCGGTTGTATATTCGCCGGTCTCGGTGTCTATCACCGTGGCTACCGCTCTTATATAGTGCCGCCCCTCGATAAACTCTGGATAATCCTCTAGCTTCAACAGCAGTTTTTCCTCAGCCAGGATCGGTTTGGCAGTTTCGCAAATGTCCTCTGCACTGCGATATTTGTAACCGCCATAATCGTTATCTCGTGCCTTAGGCACCTTCAGCTTTGCTTGTACGTTCAGCAGTTTCTGATACACGCTCATGCTATCCAAAGCCCCTTTCTGTTATATTCCCAAAACGGCCCTTTCGGAGTTCCGCATTGGTAGCACGTCGGGTTCGGAAAGTATAACCCCGCTTCGATACCTTCCACCACCTTCTGCATCAGCAGTAGAAAGCGGTTGATGTCTTCCTCCAACACTTGCTTCTGTAAAGACACCACTTCCGGTGTCTTTTTGCTTACCAAGTAATGGAACGACACCCCGGTTTCTGGTTCTTCGTGCACCGTGCGGTACATTAAAGCATAGCACGCTAGCTGAATATTGCCTTCCAGCACGTGCTGGGAAGGACGCTGTTTCGTTGTTTTGAAGTCTATAATCGTCCCATCGTCTGTGATCAAGTCCAAATAACCCATCAGCGTATAGTCCAGATCCTCAAACGCAATCTCGTACTGTTGCTCCACTTGCCAAGGCATGATCTGCGGCGATACCTCTCGCTTATACAGATAAGCCAAGTCAATGGACGAATCCAGCGTTTTGCCAGGATCTTCATTCTGGAAGTCTGTCTCCGGGGCCAACTGGTGGAACGATGTTGAGACAACGTCTTGCAGGTCGTCGTCTGTCGCTTCCGTACCCCTCACCATTTTCACCCGTGAGTTGAATTCAATTCCGTTGTGTACCGCTCGGCCCCGGAGCATACCGGGTGAAAGCGGCGGCTTGATCTTGTCAACATATTTCCACTTGTAACAAGCCGGGCAACGAAGATACTGCGTGATCTGGCTCATGCTAAGATGCGGTTTCGGCAGAGGCATGATCCGCCTCCTTCCCGATTGCCAGGTCAATCTGCTCCCGCAGTTCTTCCAACTGCTCCTGGCTCAGATTAGCCAACCGGAAGTTGACACCCACATCGAGGTCATAACTACCGTCTGACATGCGCCGTACCCGCATTTCCTCAACACCACGGGATTGCAGATACATGTCAATCAATGCCATGTTGCGCATTTTTCTCCTCCTTTCGCTGTTCGCAGCAGAGCGTTCTTTTCGATCCGGATCGTTCTGCCCACCCGGACATACGGGATTTCGCCCAGGTTACGCCTCAGCGTCCTGTGGCTCATCCGCAGTAGACTCGCCGCTTCTGCCAACGTGAGAAATTCCGGTGTCTGTTGATTCTTCATTCCGTCCACCTCCTTTCGTAAAGTGTCGGTGTTTGCCTCTTTGCCTACATAGTAACACCCAAGTGCATAGCTGTCAACCAAAAAATGAGAAAAAAGTTATTGCATGTTGGAACAAACGATGATATAATATCTTTAACTGAACCAGATCGAAGCAAAACGGGGTTGAGGGCAATCAAAGGGGGAGGAGCATATAATGCCACTTAAGACCACAAAGGGGCTTGCCAGAGTCATCCAGGAACACCTGGATACGCACTATGATGGCAAGCTACTGCCGTTCGCCAAACGGGCTGGTGTGTCGCGATCATACCTTATCCAGCTACTAAAGGTAGAGCGACGCCCAGGACAACCGTATGAACCGACAGTGGACTCATTGATGAAAATCGCAGAGGCCATGGGAATCACACTGGAAGAACTTATGGGACGAGCCGGTTACTTCAACGGTCATTCCCGCAAGGCGTGGCGGCTGAACGAACTCCTGGACAAAGTGCCGAAAGATGTACAAAGGTTACTCAACCACGATGACGGTGATCAGTATGTGATCTTAGCAGATACTATGCGCAAAGAGGATATCGATCCGCAGACCGTCATAGAACTGATTAAAACATTCCGCGGGAGGGGCGGCGAAAACTAATGTCGCCCTCTCTTTTTTTGCCAAGCATTTTACAAAAGTAACTAAACTACTTACATATTCTGAAGGAGGTGAAAAATGGTTAAGCTACACGAGTTCTCGTGAAAATTCCTTTGCTGTCCGAGCATATCACGGGAGGGATAGATCTTGCAGAAACCCCAGCCGATAACACTACAGCCAATCATTACGCATGTCGTCTGGAACGGGCAAGTATATGAAAACACCAAAACTGAAGCCAAGAAAGCCGATGAATAGACCCTCCACTGCAATATAACCTCGCTCTTTTGCGTAACACCTATGCCCACAGCAACATCGCAGAAATACACATACGATACCGAAAAACTAAGAATCGCTTGCGGCCAGGGTCGTGGCGTGCTATCCTAAGGGTATAATACCTAAATGATACACAAACGGTAGGAACGGAGGATTCGCCATGGCCCGTTTACGCAAGCACAAAAACCACATTCCCAGACGCCTGCCTGACGTCCTCAGTCCACAGGAGCGAGAAGCACTGCTTCGCCAGCCAAACAAGAAAGCACCCACCGGGTTCCGCAATTATATAATGATGCGCCTCATGCTCAACATCGGCCTGCGCGTCTCAGAAGTATTAAAGCTGGAAGTCCGGGACGTCGATCTCAACACAGGGAAAACGTGGATCCGCCAAGCCAAGGGTAATCGGGATCGTATCCTATGGCTCCAGGAAGATGATCTGGAACTCCTGCGCCAATGGAGAGAACGCAAACCATCAAGCCGCCTTTACTTTACCACCCTGCATGGGACGCCCCTGGATCAACGCTATGTCCGGGCTATGGTTGCGCGTCAAGCAGAAAAAGCAGGGATCCAAGCCTACTATCCGGAATCCAAGGAAGATGGCAGAGCGTATCAGAAAAGCCGCGTCCACCCACACACATTGCGCCACACTTTCGCTACAGACCTATTGAAAGAGACGAAGAACCTCCGACTCGTCCAGAAGGCACTGGGGCACACGAGCATATCCACTACAGAGATCTATACGCACATCGTGGACGAAGAACTGGAAACTGCACTCCGCAGCTTTCGCGGGAATGGTGCACAGAAGCCGTGAGAAACTCTGTGTGAACCGGAAACCCACCCACAGGTATTAACCTACCCCTAGACGTCTAGTGTCCGCTCAGACCGTCCAGAAACCGAGAGGTGACAGACATGCCGGATCCCGTCCGCATATCCATCACGGAAGCCGCCAACATTCTAGGGACGTCCCAAGATGCCGTCCGGAAGCGTATTAAGCGCGGGACACTAGAGGCCGAAAAGGACGGCCACGTCTGGAAAGTCCTCTGTGATCCAGACACTATGCAACCGGTCAGCAAGACAAAGGAAGTCGATGACAGCCATTACTGGGAACTTATCAACCAGCTTAAAGCGGAGCACAAAGCAGACCGCCAACGCTACGAAGAACGGATCACCCAGTTAGAAGCGGAGAAGGAAGAACTCCGAGCAGACAAGCAACTGTTAAACAGTCACATATCCATGCTCATAGAACGTGTGCCGCCCGCTATCGAGGCAGAGGTACAAAACCCCTCGCAGTCCGAGAAAAGGCCGCACAGCTTCTGGCAGAGCCTTCTAAACCGATTCGGCCGTTAACTCCCACGCCGCTGTCAGGATATCCTCCGGGGTATAGCTATAGTCGGCACGCTTGTCCTCGGCATTGAGCCAGCGCGTCACCACCTCCGGCCCCTTGCAGATATAGCCCAGTGTCGCCACCACAACGTTCGGATCACCCTCCCGGTTACTCAGTCCGCACAACCAGTCATTCTGGCGAACATTCGTGATCGCATCCATCAACTGCACTACACCGAAGCCATCATCCAGCCTATCCTGCACCAGCTTCCGTTCCTTGGCACCAATGACCAGACCCCGAGGAAAGAGATCTTCAAACAACATCTCGTAGTGCTCACAGACAGCAGAAACGCGATCTGCTTTTTCATCACCAGAGGAAAAAGGCAAATCTTTTTCATGTTCACTGGTATATGTTACTGGTACATGTTCATCGGATCTAGGATCCTGTTTAACCGGATCCAGGATCCTATTTGAACCGGATCTAGCTTCCTGTTCATCCTCACTAACCGGATCCTCGCTCCGGTTTGCCTGGCGATCAGGAAAGCGATGATATTCCATGTTCTCAATACGCAATAGCTGGGAGCGTCCCGGGGCTCCGGGTCGGTGTTCGCGCTGAATAAATCCTGCTTCTTCCAACTTCTTCAATGCCGTGCGCACAGTCCGTTCATTGTACCCAGTACACTCAGCCAGTGTCGAAGCACTCGGAAAACATTTCCCTGTCGTAGAGTCAGCGAAGTGAAACAGCGACAAATATACAAGCCTCTCTGTCGGTGACAAGGCATCACCCGCCGATGGCTCTTCTCCCAAGCTGCCAAAAACCATACTCATGTCCACAACCGCCCGATGCGTTCTCATCCTCGTATTACCTCCCAAGTTGAATTTTGGCAGAAAAAAAGTCCCGCGCGATGGCAGGACTTTGGCAAATCATCTTGAAATGTAACACCATACGTGCTATCATACACGTATAGTGTTACGGTGAGCCGTTCCCTAAGTGCCCTGCCAAAAGCCTAGGGGAGCGGCTATTCCTTTGTCCAAAAACACCTCAACAACAGCCTTTCATTCGTTTCAATCCACACCCCGATACGGGGCGACTTACTGCCTTATTCCACAGTGCTTTGCGATCTCCTTCCAGTATCTATTTATTTTGTTTACCCAATACCGCCAGGTGCTTATAGCTGTACTTGGCATAGATCTCGTCGAGCTTCGTCCCAAACTCCGCAGGTGTGAACGGGGAATCCAGTTGTCGCCGCAATAGGCCGACGAGGTGCTCGCTAAAATCGTGTTCCAGTCCTATAACCCTCTGTGCCCGCAAGATACCCGTTCTGGCGTCCACAAGAACGACCCACAGCATCAGCCCTTTGCCTTCAGGTATCACGTGCGGCAACAACGCATAACCGCGCTCACCATACAAGCGCATATCCAACGGACAATCGGCCTGTCCTACGCCCTTAATATCCGCCAGAAACAACACCACGGGCCAATCGTCATATACCGCAAACTTGGCCCGGCCATTCTTTAACCCTTCTACCTCCTTTTCGGATGGATCAGCAAACGCAAATATCAAGCAGGGGCCCGTCTCAAAGTATTGCAGAGAGGCCCCTTCGTTATACCGTGTCTTATCCTGCAGAAATAGCTCGCCAACCCGCACTGCCTCCACGCTATCCCTCCTGACCGAAATACCTCTTATGCGCTTCGTGTTCCTGTTCCTTCCCAATACGCACGATAAACCACAGCAACCACCCTGCGCCCAGGAAAGTAAGCAGAAGCGGGATCAAGGGAGCTACAAAGATACCCAAACCCAATATAATAGCCCAGCGCAAACCCTCTTTGCCAAGATCCTTGCGCGTCTCTTTGTGTATCTGCTTCACTTCCCGCTTATACGCCTTCTCCTTCTTTTTATACTCCCGGCGATATTGCGCCTCCCGCCGCTTCAGACGCCTCGTCTTGGGATCTAGCATGGCCCACCCCTCCTACGTAGCGGCCTTCCGTCCATACGCATAGCCAACGTCTCGGAACCAACCAGGAAACGCCATATACCTGTCATCTTCCGCTTCCCTGTTTATGGCATCACAGTACATCTGCTTCACGTCGTCTAAGGTCAAGCCCTGCATAACCATATAATCCTGCACTTCCTCGTCCAGGAAACGGTCAGCCTGCAGACAGCGATCAATGTGACGGCCGGCCCATTCAAACGTCCGCTCTACAAAGATCAGCTTGCGTCCTTCCTCTTCCACTTTCTCCACAAAGTCGAACATCATCGACTCCATGTGCGCCGACGGCGAATACCCTTTGCGGTTCAGCGCATCGTAATACCTGTCCTTCAGCTTGCTTGAAACCCGAGCACGTATCACTTCATCCTTGATCTCCCGTGAAACTCTCGTCATTGCCTCTTCCCCCTTAAACTCTCACGTTCGGTATAAAGGAACACCTCTTTGGAAAGGGAAGGGAGAACCCTCTCCCCTCCCCTACTGGTTTTAATACTCGTCTACCGGAATACCATCTTTGTCCACAACTTCGAAGTATCCGCCTTCTGCAGTTCCACCAGCGTTTTCCAACTCTTGGCGAGCGATGTCAATTAGGTCGTCATTCGTTACGTCCCGGCAATCCGTGCATGCCAAAAATACCTCTGCCTGCTGATCTTCGCGTACCCAATAGCAATACCGTGTCATTACAAATACCTCCTTTTGGATTCCCTGTTCCCCTTACCTTCACCTTAAGTGTACCACATAAATGCTACTGTGTCAATAGGTTTTTTGGAAAAAATTGGCGGGGAGAGGGGAAGATCCCCTCCCACCTTATACATGGACTTCCCGCCGCAAGATTCGCTTAACGATGAAGTCCCGCAGTTCCGGTTTCAAGGCGTCCTCGTCAACGCCCAATTCTTTCTGTGCGTAAGCCAGGTGGTGCCAAAACGCCTTGCGGATTTCTTCAGTCACGTGATCCTTAGTAGTAACACCCATAAGCTCTGCCAGTGCTACGCTGTGATGATCCCGCTCTTGGCTTAAGCGAATGGACTCGCACAGGTGGTCAGGTGTTTCGCCTGTGTGCATAATGGAAGCCAAGACGGTGGCTCGGAATTGTGCTCTTTCCTGCGCTTCGTTGATAAGTGCTTGGGCCGCTTCCTCTCGCCAGTTTTGATGAAGTTCCTGTTCCCGTTCGCTCAACATTGTAAATGCCTCCTTTGAATTCCCTGTTCCCTCATCCTTCACCTTAAGTGTACCACATACCAGCTACAGTGTCAATAGGTTTTTGGAAATTTTTTTCAAGGGGCTCCGGAGAGCCCCGGTTGGCTTACGGATGGTACGTTCCTTCAGTTACTTGGCCCCGGGTTGTGTTCAACCACTGTGCGGCTGCCTTTGCGTATTCTGCTTCCATATATATCTCGCTGTCCACAACTTCCTTTTCCTGGCGATCCCACACGAACCAGTACGGCCGCAGGTTGCCTTCTTCGTCCTCCCAATGAGTAGCTCCAAGCACATCTTCGCCTTTGTGGCTAGTGCTGGCATTGTTGGCTACAAACCGCTTTTTCTTGCTCTTTCTCGGTTTCCGCACTTGCTTGTATCCCTTGGCAAATGCTTCATCAAACTGTTCCTTCGCTTCGTCTAATTCTTCCGGTGTGTGCATCATATAGATTTCGTTCAGAATTCGCTTGTGTTCAAATTGCAGTTCGTTGAATTCCGGCCATTGCCGCTTGGCTTGCAGGCGTCCCATTTCGGTACCGATTTCCTTCAGGCGTTCCAGTTTCAGTCGTAGCATGTTTGGCCCTCCTTTGTTTAATCCCTGTTCCCTCATCCTTCACTTACAGTGTACCACATACATGGTACAGTGTCAATAGGTTTTGCACATTTTTTCGGAATTTTATGTAGAAATTTGGGAAGGGGCGCAAGGCCCCGCTTCCCTACGCTTGCTTTACTTCGTAACTCCGGAGCCATTGCACAACCATACGATTGGCTTCTTTAACACCTTCAGCCCGTATGTCTAACGTCTCGCCTTCGTCAATAATACCCATCCGCAGGAAAGCATCCTCCTGCCCGTCAGCGAAGCGGCGGCGTCCTTCTACCTCGCCGAAGAATACCATATCCCGTAGCTTGTCTGGGTCGTACGTGCCATACATCACATCAACGTAGTTCGGGTGAATATCCTTTTCCCACAGCTTCTGCCAGTACCAGTAGTCCGCAAACGCATCAACCAACATTCTTCGAGCGATCTCCCTGTTCCTCATTCTCGCTACCTCCTTTGTGAATTCCCCTGTTCCCTTTTCCTATATCGTCTGGATGGACGTGCCATCCTTGACGAAGCAGTTGGCTTTGTCAATCACGGTTACAACCTGGATACGGTTGCCCTTAAAACCAATAACCACAGATACATCTTTCTGCTTGTCGATGATAATCGCTTCTTCGTTCGCTTCCTGTAGCTTCTGCAAACGCTCAGGGCCGAGTGCCAAGATGTTACCGGTCACTACATATCCATCAACGTCCCGCTGTTCCATGCGTTCCAAGGCGTGTTCTGTCGCTCTGATTGAGTACGTGGTTCCTTCTATCTGTACGGTTGCCAGTGCCTTGCCTGCCATGGTTGCGCCCTCCTTCGTAATCCCTGTTCCCTCATCTTTCACCTTAAGTGTACCACGTTTGGGCTACAAGGTCAAGCATTTTTCTTAAGAAATTTATGTATTTCGCAGGGAGCCCGAAAGCTCCCATGAATCGAACGTCGGTATATTTCTGCTTCAAAAGTTCGATCAGCTTGAACATATCGTTCGTGTTGTCTGCATACCAGGTCATGATTCGTCCTCCGTTTCTTCGATTAACTCCACCTCGTAATTATCGTTAAAATCGATGTGGTCGAAATTCTCGTAAAGCCCCTTCGGTTCATCCGTGATGTACCAAGTCACCAGATAAACGTTGCCTTTCTCGTCGATACCTTTTGCGCTCATGGTGTAGTCAAATGGTTCGCCGTCTTCTACTTCGTGATGATTGGTGAAGGGTGCCGGTAATAGTGTTCCGGTTTCCGTTGCCTGTTCTAAAAGAGCGATTTTCCCGTTTGATATTGTGCCGTAAAGTTTGCTTGCCTGTTCAAATGTCATTATTTTACCTCCTTCGTAATCAACACAAGTTCTTCGCCATGGTGTTGGTTTTTACCAGCTGCCCATTTTATAACTACTCTTGTTGATGTAGGCCATTACCTTTGCTGTCGTCGCTTCGCATTCTTTTTCCATTTGCCTGTTGCCTTGCTCTGCCCTCCATTTGTTGTCACCTAGATAAATCATCTTTCCTTTTTCTTCGCTTAGCCCGAAGATTTCACCGTAGTTTTTCCCGACTTCTAGTTTCTTTTTCATTTCGTTTGCCTCCTTTTGGTGTGCCAGGGAAAACCCCCTGGCGTTTTTCCCTTGTTCCTTCATCCTTCACCTTNAGTGTACCACATAGCGGTTACAGAGTCAAGCGTTTTTTCGGAATTTTTCAACCAAATTTTTGCAACCGGCGAATCCCTACAATCTGGCCATTCTCGTCTCGGACGGCTGAATCAGGGCCGGTATCCGGAGCAACAATATCCGGACGGTCAGTAAGCTGTTGGGCAACCAAGCTGGACACGATGTAGGTTACGCCTTCTTGCGGTTCCGGTACAGCCACGGGGTCAGTCAGTATCGTTGTTGCCAGTTCCACGCCATCAACTTCACTCAAGATTCGGTGCTGTACGGAGACTCGGACAACTTCACCGCTCGGGTCAATCACTTTCTGGACTTCACCGTTTGCATCATAGATTCGGATCGAGTGGGGAGTCAGGTTTACCAACATGTTTACGCCTCCTTATTAATGCGTTCGTAGATTTCCTTCAACACCCAGCCCATCGCTTTGTCGTTGTTCAGTACAGCGTGCATCATCGCCTGTTCCTTTGCCCATTGCCTCTGCTCCGGTGTCATCTTGATTCCCCGGGCGTTGGCTTTATCAACCATCAAGTCCAAGCACTTCTGCAACTTCTCATCGTTCCGGAGTGTTTCCATCAGCTTGTCCAGGTTCGTCATGGTGTTGCCCTCCTTCTCGTGTTCCCCTGTTCCCTCATCCTTCACCTATAGTGTACCACGTATGGGCTACAAGGTCAAGCATTTTTCTTAAGAAATTTATGTATTTCGCAGGGAGCCCGAAGGCTCCCATTATGCGGCTGTTTGCTCAGTTCCCACTTCGATCCAATCTTCCAGGATTTGGCGGGAAGCTTGGTGAATCACCTCAACGAGTTCCATCAGCTTCTCGGGTTGCCCCTTAGCCCAGCTTGCCAGATAGTCAAAAGCAAATTCGCTGGTATCTTTGCCAAGGTGGTGCATTACAACGTAGGAAACGCTTTCAGCAATGAGTTCACCTTCCCGGTAGCTTTCAGTCAGCGGCAATGTCAGGTGGTGTGCTAGCTCGTGAACCAGTGTGCGCAGTTGGTCATCGGAAGCCATGCCCTTGCGGATTTGGATAGCACCTTCGCCCATTTTATATGTCCCGTAGCTTAGGTATTTCAGGTCGTCGGTGTATTCAACGATCAAACCTTTGTTGCGGCAGGTTGCTTCCAGCTTTGCCAGGATATCAGCGCAGTCATCGGTGTGCATATCATCGCTCGGCAGTGGAATGTTATCCCCTTCGGTTTGGCGGATATCAAACACGTTCACGTATCTGTATCCATAGCAAACCTTTTTTTCTTCCCCGGTTTCCTCATCTTCCACTTTCTTCAACAGCGGAGCCAGGATCTTAATGGCTTTCTCGCCCTTGCGCACTTGGCGGCCCAGCTTTTCCCACTGGCGATACCCCTTCACCAAGCTCGCTTTGTCGTCTTGGGCGAAAATGAGAGCGGCGTTGTTTGGGGAATAAGTGCGGAACTGTGTCAAGAACCCTAGAAACTCGTGCCAACGTTCGGACTGCATCGTTTCGATAACACCGTTTTGGGCTTTCTCCATCAACTGCTGTACAATCTCCTTGCGGGACATGCTGACCCCTCCTTGTTTGTAATACCCTGTTCCCTCAAGCTTTGAGTCCATTGTACCACGATAGTGGCACAACGTCAATAGGTAAATCAAAATTTTTGCCAAAAAAATTAGCGGGGCAATTCCCCGCTACTCTTCCACACTCTGCAGAAAGACATAGCCAGCGAAACCACCCCGCTCGTCACGTTTTTGCTGTTGTATTGCTTTCAAGTCCACGCCGGTCAAGCCCGCAATCGCTTCGATCACTTCCAATATATCAGCCAACTCATCGGCATCGCCCGTTCGCATATACTCATGGACTTCTTCCACCAGCTTCGCCTTCAATGCCGGTTCGCACTCGTTAGGATACAGCGTGCGCACAGAACACGAACGGCCCTGCTCTCGGATAATATCCGGAATCTTATCCCGCACGAGTTTGTTATACCACATCATACCACTTCTTCGCCCATTTTCTTCAGTTCCTTCTCGACTTCGTAGCAGTCCCGGCAGTAGTGAAATGCACCAAGCCGAACGGATGCCTTACGATTGCAGACAATACACTGCTGAACCAAAACATACCGCCCCTTTCCCATTCAGAAACCGTGAGAGCGTTCGTGTGACACGCTCAGATACCTACCAGTACATTTAATCCTCTTTAGATTTTTCCTCGTCCTCTTCAGGCTCTTTCTCGTCCTCTTTAGCTTGCAGCCTTCCTGTTTCCTTGTCTACCTCAAACCTTTTGCCAAGTACATCAGGCTCCTGCTCCAAGGCTTCCACCCGCCGCTCGATTCGCTCTTTTAACCTCTCCCAAGCATCGTTAACAACTTCTTCTTCCGCCCTTTCTTCCGGGTCATCAAAGCGAACAAGTGCATCTCGGTAAAACTCCCGATTATTTTGGGGTATAACTGTAAAACCAACTCTATACCCGCGCGGTTCTTCTTCTGGTTCAAGACAGAATTTCGATACAACAATCTCCATTAGATTCACCTCTTACGTTTCAAACCAAATATCACCTACGTCCGGGTCACTCGGTTCTGAAGATTGTACATAGATTTTTGGGANCNGGTNTCTGGTNCANGGAGCGGGTAAATTTGTTCCCAAGNATTCCAAGTATCGNCGTCATTGGCGGAACGGACGTAAATTTCTCCG
>SL_8KL_010_SEDDRAFT_10002346_pt1 | contig 16031 bp, 15 predicted proteins | sample SodLakKL_010_SED_4_FD_11160 | JGI IMG/M metagenome (IMG submission 11160)
CATGGAGCGGATACTATTATCATGGCAGGAGGGACAGGTCCCTGCCGTTTTGGCTATTATGCTGAAGTACAAAGGGAGGTTCTTCTGGATTTAGGTTATAATTCTGAGATTATCGTCCTGGAACCACCCCAGGGCAGCTTAAGGGGTCTTTTAGCTAATATCAAAAGAATTGCAAACCATAAATCATGGACAGAAATTTGGAAAGTAATTCAACTGGGTTGGCAGCAGATAATAGCCTTAGATGAGTTGCATAAACTTTCTTTAAAAATACGTATAAGTGAAAAAGAAAAGGGAGCAACCACAAAAGCTTATGAAAAAGCCCAGGTTTTAATGGTTGATGCCAGGACTTTTGCCGGGGTTGCCCAGGCTCTTGAGGAGGGTAAAGAGTTATTACATTCAGTTAACCAAAAACAGCTTATACAACCACCCCTTAAAATAGGTATAGTTGGTGAAATATATATGGTTCTGGAGCCTTACGCTAACCTGGAAATAGAAAGAACTCTGGGAGAAATGGGAGTAGAGGTAGACAGGAGCATTTACCTGGGTCATTGGATAAAAGAACACTTGCTGCCCAAAGTTTTCCAACCTAAAGACGTTGAAGAAATAAAAAGAGCGGCTTTAAATTATTTAGACCATTTTGTAGGGGGACACGGTCTTGAATCAGTTGGACAGACTATTTTGTATTCCCAAAGGAATTTTGATGGCGTTGTACATATTCTACCCTTTACCTGTACGCCCGAAATAGTAGCTCAAAGCATATTACCCGAAGTAAGCAAAGATTATCAAATACCCTTAATATCATTTTCAATGGATGAGCATTCAGGAAGGGCTGGTTTTATAACCCGTATGGAGGCATTCCTGGATCTTTTGTCCCAAAAAAGAGAATCGAAAAAATTAAGCGGAGCAGTATAATTGCTCCTTTTTTATTTTAAACAATTACATATATATGGTATAATGTATTTTGCGAATGCGTTGTGAAAAGGTTAAGGAGAGCTGAAGTAAATGCGGGTGATAACTACCCATATTAATACAGATTTTGATGGCTTGGCCAGCATTGTAGCAGCAAGTAAGCTTTACCCCGAATCAATACTTCTGCTATCAGGAAGATTAAATGAAAACGTCAAAGAATTTGTTTCTTTATATAAGGACATTTTTAAATTTGAAAAGATTTCTCAGGTGAATGTTCAGGATATAGAAGAACTTATTGTAGTAGATACGCAACAGGTTTCCCGATTGGGACATTTGGCTACTTATATTGAGCAAATCCCCCGTAAAATCATTTTTGATCACCATGCAGAGGAATCAAGAGATTTAATTACTAACGCAGAAAAATTTATTGATGAAACAGGAGCAACCGTAACCATAATTATGGAGATAATTATGAGAGGCGGTATAAAAATAACACCTCAAGAAGCTACCCTGTTTGCTTTGGGTTTATATGAAGATACAGGTAGTTTTACTTTTTCTACTACAACTACCCGGGAAATCACTGTTTTAAAATATTTAGCTGAACGTGGTTTAGATTTTTCTGTTATTAGAAAGTTTGTTACCAGGCCTTTAACTGAACAACAAAAATACCTGCTGGAACTGCTGATGGATAACACAGAAATTTATGAGTTCAAGGGAATTAAAACAGCTTTATCCACAGCGGAAATGGAGGAAGATATAAGGGGCCTTTCCTTTGTTACCTCCAGAATGATGGATATAGAAAATGTTGATCTTGTCATTACAGCAGTTAAAATGGAGGGTAAAGTTCACCTGGTAGGAAGAAGCAAAACAGACAGGGTAAATCTGAAATCACTGATAAATGATTTTGGTGGTGGAGGACATGAAAAGGCAGCATCAGCTGTTTTAAAAGATGTGAATATGTTAGAACTAAAAAACAATATATTAAAAAGTATCAATCATATTATAAAGCCTGCTATAAGCGCTATGGATATTATGTCATATCCCGTAAGAAGTATAATACCTAAAGATACGGTAGAAGAAGCCTGGAACCTATTGGTTACCTATGGGCACAGCGGGCTTCCGGTTACCGAAAAAGGACAGCTCCTGGGAATAATATCCCATAGAGATTTAGAAAAGGCCAAACGACATGGATTAAGTCATGCCCCGGTAAAAGGGTTTATGTCCAGGAAAGTAGAAACTATTAGAACCGATACAGATCTTAATGAAATAGAAAAAAAAATGATAGACAAAGATGTCGGACGTCTTCCCGTGACAGATGACCGGGGTAAAATACTGGGCATAGTTTCCCGCTCCGATGTTTTAAAAGTTCGTCATAAGAATAGAAGTGAAAAAGAAATTTCCCAAGGAGGTAGCCAGGAAGAGTTGGAAAACGTAAATAATTTAACCTATTTAATAAACAGCAGGCTACCTAAAAAAATACAGGGACTTCTTTTTTTGATTGGGCAAAAAGCCGACAGTCAAGGCTATAGGGTTTATGCTGTTGGTGGGTTTGTAAGGGACTTGATTTTAGGAGAGGAAAACTATGATCTTGACATTGTTGTAGAGCCTAACGCCCTTGATTTTGCCCGGGAACTAAACAGGTTTTTAGATGGCAGCATAAACTTGTTTGAGCAGTTTGGCACAGCAAAAATTGTTTTAAGGGATGGCTTGAAGATAGATCTGGCTACGGCAAGAACTGAATTCTACTCACAACCTGGTGCTCTTCCCCAGGTTGAATTAAGTACTATTAAACAAGATCTTTTCCGCCGGGATTTTACCATTAATACCATGGCCTTTCATTTGAATATAGAAAAATTCGGCAACTTTTTAGATTTTTTTGACGGACTTAAAGATACAAGGCAGGGATTAATAAGAGTTTTATATAATTTAAGTTTTGTAGAAGATCCCTTGCGTATATTAAGGGCGATTCGCTTTGAGCAGAGATATGATTTTATTATAGAGGAAGAAACCCTGGCTTTCTTAGATAATGCCCTGAAGAACAGGGTTATAAATAAAGTAAGTAGGGAGCGCTTGTTTGAAGAAATAAGCTTAATTTTTCAGGAAAGAGATCCGGTAAAAGTAATAAAGCGTTTAAATGATTTTAAACTATTGCCGGTTTTATTTCCCAAAGTAGATATAGACATAGATACTTTTAACCTCCTTGAAGAGGTTCAAAAAGTATTGTTTTACTTTCATCAGGGTCTTGAGATAACTAAATTGAAAAAGTCGGTTCCCTATCTATGCGCTTTATATTATCACGAAAATATAAAAGAAATACATTCTGTTTTATATCAGGTCAGATTGCCCAGGGATATTAAAAAAAGAGTTTTGCTAACCCTGGAAACCACACCTGAAATTGCACAAAAGCTAGCTGAGAAGGGAGTAAACCCTAGTCTTGTTTATGAATATCTTAAACCTCTCCCCATGGAAAGCCTGATATTTTTAAGCGCCTGTTCAAATAATTTGAGAGTATGGGGGTATATTAAGGAATATCTGGAAAGATTAAGATATGAATCTCCCCTTATTACGGGGGAGGATTTAAAAGAACTTGGTTACAAACCAGGCCCCCTTTTTAAAGAAGTTTTAGAAGAAGTAAAAAAGGCCAAAATGGACAAGAAAGTAAAAAGTCGTGACGAGGAAATCAGATTTGTCATAAAATGTATGGAGGAAAGGAAAAAGGGGGAATAAAAAATTGTATCTAGGTGATCCTTTAATAAGAATTCCGGCACTATTAATAGCTATAACTTTTCACGAGTATGCCCACGGTAAAATGGCTGATTATTTGGGGGATCCTACGGCTCGTTTTCAGGGAAGATTAACTTTAAATCCCTTGGAACACCTGGACCCTATAGGTTTGTTGATGTTATGGCTGGCGGGATTTGGCTGGGCCAAACCTGTTCCTGTTAACCCTATGAATTTTAAGGGGGATAAAAGACAGGGAATGGTTTTAGTAGCTGCATCAGGGCCCGGGATAAATCTGGTCCTGGCTTTTGTTGCCCTGACCCTTCAATATGTTTTTAGTATTGTTGTTTACAATGAGCTTTTATTTTCACTGGCTCAGTCTCTAGTCTGGTATAATATCATTCTGGCTATATTTAATCTTATCCCGGTGCCTCCTCTGGATGGTTCCAAGATTCTGTCAGGGATTCTTCCTTATCGTTACAGTCAATTTTACCAACAGCTGGAGCAGTTTGGGCCATTTTTGCTTATATTTTTAATTTTTGCCGGAGTTTTTCGGCTTGTTCTTTTACCTTTAGCTTCGCAAATTCATACATTAATGTCTTTTATTATCAGCCTATTTTTAGGGGTATTTCTATAGATGGAGGAGATATATATGGGAAAAAAAGGTGTAATTTTAAGTGGAATGCGTCCTACCGGTCGACTGCAGCTGGGGAACCTTTTAGGAGCACTGGATAACTGGATTAAAATGCAGGAGGATTATTACTGTTACTTTTCAGTGGTAGACTGGCATGCTCTCACCACAGAATACGAAGATCCCGGGGATATCAGGGCAAATGTTAAAGAAATGGTTATTGACTGGTTGAGTGCGGGCCTGGACCCGGAGAAATGTATAATATTTAAACAGTCTGAAGTCAAAGAACATGCAGAATTACATTTGCTGCTGTCTATGATTGCTCCTCTGTCCTGGCTGGAACGCTGTCCAACCTATAAGGATCAAATCTTACAACTCAAGGAAAAAGATTTAGCTACTTATGGATTTTTGGGATATCCTCTGCTCCAGTCGGCAGACATTATGATCTACAGGGCTGATGCAGTGCCTGTAGGGGAAGACCAGGCACCACATATAGAATTAACCAGGGAAATTGCCAGGCGGTTTAATCACCTGTACGGGGAAGTTTTCCCGGAACCCCAGACTATTTTAAATATTGTAAAATTATTACCGGGGGTAGATGGTAGAAAAATGAGTAAGAGCTATGGAAATACCATTAACATGTCTGCCAGTCCTCAAGAAATAAAGGAAAAGGTAAGACTAATGATAACTGACCCTCAGAGAATAAGAAAAAATGACCCGGGAAATCCTGAAGTATGTACTGTTTTTGCCTTTCATAAAATATTTAACCCCCCAGGGGTAAAAGAAATAGAAGAATTATGCCGTAATGGCGAAATAGGCTGCGTTCAGTGTAAAAAATTATTGGCCGATCAGATGATAGAATCCCTGGAGCCTATATATGAAAAGCGCCAGGAACTTTTGGAAAAGCCGGAATATATCGACGAGATTTTAAATAACGGTCGCGTTACAGCTCAAGAAAAGGCCAGGGAAACCATGGGAAAAGTAAGGGAAGCCATGAAATTATAGGCGGTGAGTTTATGTCTTATAAGGTAAAAACTTCTATTTTCGAAGGTCCTTTTGATCTTTTATTTCACCTGATAAAAAAGGCAGAGATAGATATTTACGAAGTTTCTATCCATCAAATTGTTTATCAGTATTTAGAATATGTAGAAAAATTGCAGGAACTTAATTCAGATTTGGCTGGGGATTTTTTAGTAATGGCGGCAACTCTATTAAAGTTGAAGTCCCAGAAACTTTTACCAATCCCTTTTTCTGACAGTAGTGAAGAAGATGAAGAAGAGATATATTATTCTTCCGAGGAAGAGCTTTTTGAACATTTGATGGAGTATAAGAAATATAAAGCTGTAACTGAAGATTTGAAAAAATTAGAAGAAGAAGAAGGAAAGTATTTTACCCGGCCGGTAAAAATCAATAAGAAAAGTGTTAAAGATAAAGAGCTTGAGAATATTTTAGAAAATGTTTCTTTACAGGATTTAATTTGTTCCCTGGAAAATGTTATTAAAGAACTGGATGAGGAGCAACCTGAGGTAATACTTCCAGAAGAGATATCTATAAATGGAAAAATGGATGAAATTCTTAGCTATCTTATTAATAGCAGGAAAATTGAACTAGAGTCATTCTTAAAAAAGCAAAAGAGCAAAGCAGCAATAATAATTACTTTTTTGGCCCTTTTAACGTTGATTAAAATAAGAAAAGTTACTATATATCAAAAATATACATTTGGGCCTGTTATAGTTTATTACCTGGAAGAAGATACTGAGGAATGTAGGGAGAGGTGGAAGGTAAGTGGTTAAAGAAAAAGCTCTTATAGAAGCCATTCTTTTTGCAGCAGGGGATCCGGTAAGCCTAAATAAATTAAAATCCATAACAGGTATAAAAGAAAATAATATTAAGGATAATATTAAAGAATTACAGGAGGATTATATAAAAAGAGATGCAGGGATAGAATTAAGAGAAGTTGCCGGTGGTTATTTAATGGCTACCTGTTCTATATATGCTCCTTATATAAACAAATTATTTGCCGATAGAACTCGCCAAGGTCTTTCCCAGGCTGCCCTGGAGACCCTGGCGATTATTGCTTATAAGCAGCCTATAACCAGGTTAGAAATAGAAGCTATCCGGGGGGTTAAAATTGATAGAATTTTGGACAAGCTAAAAGAAAATAAACTAATTATAGAAGTAGGAAGAAAAGATGCTATAGGAAGACCAATACTATATGGAACATCCCGGGAATTTTTAAAGCGTTTTGGATTAAAAAGCCTTTCGGAACTACCTCCTTTGGAAGAATATTTAAAAAACGAAGAATAGATATAAAGATATGTAAGAAAATAAAAACAAAATAATTTTTGGAGGCTACTCCAAGTGAATTTTTGGTATTTGCCCCTTGTAACTATAATCATTATTATAATCAATCTATCTCCTGTATGTATAAAGATAAAATATCTGCGGGAAAATAAAGATGACCTGTTGACTCTACAATTAAGAAGTGTATGGGGTTTAATCAATTTAAAATATGAAGTTCCGGTGTTAGAAAAGAAAAAAGGTGGATACAGAGTTCACAGCAAAATAAAGTTTAAAAAATCTCTTTTAAGGGAAAAGAACACAGAAAAAAATACAGATTTTAGTATTGCTTATTTTTTGGAGCAAATTTCTCAAACTTTAAACAAAATAAAAACCATAAGAAAAAATTCTAAAACAATATCTTTTATTATAGGGTTTTTAAGGAAACGCATTAGATGTAAAAACTTTTACTGTTCCACTAGTTTTGGTTTAAAGGATGCAGCAGAAACAGGAGTCATGTCAGGTATTATATGGAGCGTAAAAGGAACTATAACCGGCCTGGTACAAAGATTTTTTATTTTTAAAAAAGGCTATCAGCCGGAAATTAGCGTATCAACTGATTTTAATAAGCCACACTTTAGAATAGATTTCAAAGGAGATTTTTGTCTGCGGGTATATCAGCTGTATCTGACATTGATTATAGCTATATATATAAAATTACAAAGGGGTGTAGCAAAAAGATGGAAGATCATCCAATCCAGGGTTTAATGAAAACAGCAATGGAAAGCATAAAAGAAATGGTAGATGTTAATACCATTGTAGGAGATGCTGTAGAAACTTCCGATGGAAGTGTTATAATACCCATTTCCAGAGTTTCTTTTGGGTTTGCTGCTGGAGGAAGTGAATTTGATGGCAGTGAAGAAAATCAGCAGTCAAGAGGAAATGAGAATCTACCCTTTGGTGGTGGAAGTGGTGGTGGAGTCTCGGTTCAACCGGTAGCTTTTTTAGTTGTAGGTCAGGGACAGGTGCGACTTCTTCCAGTAGACAACAATGTGCTTTTCGATAGATTATTAGATATGGCTCCCCAACTGGCAAACCAGTTTCAGGGAATGCTTAACAAAAAACAGCAGACTAATAATCCGACTCCAAATTATAATATATAAATTAAAATATAAAATGCCTTTCTTATAAAACAAGTGGGGTAAAAACACCTTCAGAAATGAGGAAGGTGTTTTTTTATTTTTATTACTTACTGCTCATAAATACAACTTTACATGAATAGATATTAAGAAAATGGTAAGGAGGAAACAGTTGATTAAAAAACTTCTAATAAATTGTTTAATAATATTATTAATTTTAAATTTAACAGTTACTCCTGTTTCGGCTCTTACAGAAAATGATATATCAGCTCAGGCTGCAGTACTTATGGACCAGTCTTCTGGAAGGGTTTTTTTTGCTAAAGATGAGCACAAAAGACTTCCTATGGCCAGTACAACAAAAATAATGACAGCTTTATTAGCGCTAGAATCAGGGAATTTAAACAGCCGGGTAGTTGTAAGTGAGAGAGCCTCCCTGGTGGAAGGTTCATCCATCTGGCTGGAAAAAGGCGAGGCAAAAACCCTTGAGGAGTTGTTGTACGGGCTAATGCTGAGATCCGGCAATGATGCTGCTACAGCTATAGCCGAACATATAGGAGGCTCTTTAGAAGACTTTTCCGTGATGATGACAGAAAGAGCCAGGGAAATAGGGGCCTATAATACTCATTTTAAGAATCCTCATGGTCTTCCTGATGAAAACCATTTTACCACTGCCTATGACTTTGGATTGATAGCTTGTCAGGCTTTAAATATAACCAAGTTTAGAGAAATAATTACAACCAGAGAAAAAAGGATTACCTGGCCTGAGCATCAGTGGGATCGTTTTTTAAGGAATCAAAACAGGCTACTGGAATTATACCCTGGAGGTGATGGAGTTAAAACAGGCTGGACTTCTGCCGCTGGGCGTTGCTTTGTGGGTTCGGCTACCAGGGATTCCTGGCAACTTGTAGCTGTTGTTCTTAACGCTCCCGACATGTGGGAGGATTCTAAAGTTCTTTTAGACTATGGTTTCACTAACTGGACGCCTAGACAGTTAATCTCAAAAGGGCAGTTTATAAAAACTGAACTGGTAAAAGGCGGGTTAAAAGACAAAGTCACGCTGGTTACAGCTGCAGAATTTATATTTCCTTTAAAAAAGGGTGAGGAAGAGCTGATTGACTATGATATAAAAGTTGAAAATAAAGCTGCCCTGGAGGCTCCTATCAGCAAAAATGAAAAAATTGGTGAACTGGTGATAAATTTTACCGGAGAAGAAATGAAAAGTATTGACTTATTGGCCGGGGAATCAATTGGGAAAAAGAGCATATTTATCACTTTTAAAAACTGGTTAAAAAAATGGTTGCAATATATTGTTTGAAACGGGGAGTGTCTTTTTTGATTAACCGTTTATGGTTTGCTTTAATGATATTGGGAATATGTGTAGCCGGCATTAACGGTAAAATAGACCTTGTCCCGGAAATAATATTTTCTGCTGCTGAACAGGCAGTAAGTATTGCTATCGGCCTGGTAAGCATAATGACATTTTGGCTAGGAATAATGAAAATCATAGAAGAATCAGGGCTAATAAATATTTTGATTTCTATTCTAAGACCTGTTGCCAGTTTCTTGTTTCCGGGAATACCTGGGAACCATCCGGCCATGAGCGCTATTTTAATGAATATGAGTGCTAACATATTGGGCATGGGGAACGCAGCAACTCCTTTTGGTTTAAAGGCCATGGAAAAAATGCAGGAATTAAACAATAAGAAAGATACAGCATCATATGATATGTGCACTTTTCTGGCTTTGAATACCTCAAGTATTACATTGGTTCCGGCTACTGTTATTGCTCTTCGCTCAGCGACAGGTTCATCTAACCCTACGGAAATAATAGGTCCTACTATCGTTGCTACGTTTGTTTCTACTGTGGTAGCTATATCCTTTGATAGGTTTTTTCGCCTTTATAAAAGCTGGAAAGGTGGAGCATCCCAATGATGAGTCATTTAATAAATATTGTATCTGTTTGGACAATTCCGGCCATTATTTTTATCACCTTATTTTATGCTAATATAAAGGGTGTAAAAGTATTTGATGTTTTTGTAGATGGAGCTAAAGAGGGTTTTGATACGGCGATTAAACTGATACCCTTTTTAGTAGCCATGCTGGTAGGCATAAGCTTATTTAGAAGATCAGGAGCTATGGACATATTTATCAATATACTTGCCCCCGTTTTTGATTATTTTGGCGTTCCTACAGACATTCTGCCCATAGCAATTATGAGACCTATTTCCGGGAGTAGTGTGCTGGCTATAACTGCAGAAATATTAAACAATGATGGTCCAGACTCTTTAATGGGTAGAATTGCTTCTACTATGATCGGGAGCACAGAAACTACTTTTTATGTCTTAACTCTTTATTTCGGAAGTGTGGGAATAAATAAAATAAGGCACGCCCTGACTGTAGGTTTGTTGGCAGACCTGGCAGGCATTATAACAGCAATTTATGTATGTATGAAAATATTTGGCTGATGTTAATCTTTAAGAACTATGGCTATAGCACAAGGTTTTTATGAGGAGGTAGTCCGCTTGGTATATATAATTGTTGTAGGAGCCGGATGGGCTGGCTGTGCTTCTGCCATTGCTGGGATTAAAGCCGGAGCTAAAGTTACCTTGATAGAAAAAGCGGATATGGTTTTGGGAACAGGTCTGGTGGGAGGCATTATGCGCAATAATGGGCGTTTTACCGCTGCAGAAGAGTTAATCTGTGCCGGGGCTGGTGAGCTTATTAATCTTACAGATAAACTTTCCCTGCATCAAAATGTTGACTTTCCCAATCATAAACATGCTTCTTTATATGATGTTACTAGAATTGAACCTGCCGTCAGGTCCTTTTTAAAAAATATGGGAGTAAAGTTATTATTAAAAAAAAGGGTTGTAGATTCCGTTGTTGTAAATAATAGAATAATAAAGGTTATCCTGGAAGAGGAAGAAGAGATTGCAGGGGATGTTTTCATAGATACTACAGGAAGTGCTGGGCCTATGGCCAAATGTAGAAAATTCGGCCGGGGATGTTCCATGTGTATACTAAGGTGCCCCTCCTTTGGTTCCAGGGTAAGCCTGGCGGAATCAGCCGGTGTTAAAGAGGAAGAAGGTCAAAATGTTGGGGAAACGGCAGGTTCTATAAGCGGCTCCTGTAAAATGCTAAAAAACTCTATAGACGAAGACATTATTTTGGAACTGGAGAATAAAGGAATATATACTATCCCCATACATGAAAAGGCTTTTGCTCAGGACATTATGAAAATTAAAGCCTGTCAGCAATACGTTGGCAATTACTTTAAAAATAACCTGGTTTTNCTGGATACCGGGCTTGTAAAGTTAATGGTTCCTTACTTTCCAGTGGAAATTTTAAGAAAAATACCGGGTTTTGAGAACGCCATTTTTATTGATCCTTATGCCGGAGGAATAGGAAACTCTGTTCGCTTGCTAAGTATAGTTCCCCGGGATAATACCATGAAAGTAAAGGGTGTTGATAACCTGTTTTGTGCCGGCGAAAAGTCCGGGTTAATGGTTGGGCATACAGAAGCTATGGTTACAGGAACCCTTGCAGGAAACAATGCAGTGCGCAGCGCGAAGGGGAGGGCATTACTGGAACTTCCTTCTTCTACAGCAGGTGGCATGTTAATATCTTATGCCCGGGAAAAAATAAAGACACCGGGAGGTAAAAAGCTCAGGTTTACTTTTTCGGGTTCAGTTTTTTTCAAAGAGATGAAAGAAAAAAAGTTGTATCTGATANATAAAGAAGAAATAGCTAAAAAGATTGAGACTACAGGGTTTACAGGAATATTTAATAGTAGAGTAACATAAAAAATCTTTGTTTAAATTTAAAGGGGAAATAAAATTAATGAGATTACAAAAATTCTTAGCAATGGCCGGAGTAGCCTCTAGAAGAGCAAGCGAAAGATTAATTCAAGGGGGACGGGTAACAGTAAACGGGAAAAAGGCTACTGTTTTGGGTACCAAAATTAATCCCTATACAGACAGGGTATGTGTTGACCAGGAACAAGTTTTCCTTGCGGATAAAAAAATATATATATTGTTGTACAAGCCAGCCGGATATATTACCTCCTTAAGTGACCCTCAAAACCGTTCTACCGTAATGAAATTGTTACCGGACCTGGAAGAAAGAGTATATCCCGTAGGAAGGCTAGATAAGGATACAGAAGGACTGCTTCTTTTAACAAACGATGGTAAATTGGCTTATCGCCTTACCCACCCTAAATATGAAGTTAAAAAAAAGTATCTGGTGGAAACCCTGGGTGTTCCTTCTTTAGAGGGTCTGAAGGAATTGGAAAGGGGCATACACCTTGAAGAAGGAAAAACATCACCGGCAAGGATAAAGCTTATAAAAACTAATCCCGGCAAAAACTGGGCCAGGCTGGAGGCGGAAATTCACGAAGGTCGAAAAAGACAGATTAGAAGGATGTTTGATTACATAGGCTTTTTTTTTTTCCTCATTAACCTTAAAAGGTTTAAAAAGAGGAGAATATCGTTTTTTAACAGATCAAGAAATAAAAAAACTAAATAGTGGAGTAGGATTAAATTAGGTTGTCAAAAGGATGGTTCTTCTGACAACCTTTCTTTTCCTTTGAAGAACTGAAGGGTATTTAGTAGAATAGTTGTCTAGAACGGTATTAACTGTTATAATAACAATTAAATAATAGTAAGCTAGGTGCCTAAATATAGGTTAAAAGGGAATCGGGTGTAAGGCCCGAGGTTTTATTTTGGACAGCTTTATAAGGGGGTAATGACATAAATGAAAAAAACTTTGAAAGGGAACTTAATCCTGTTGTTGTTTGTATTGCTTATTCTGAGCACTTTAAACGGTTGTTTAGCTTCTAATGGTGAAACATTGGTGGAAAGTGAAGGTGATAAGTCTAGTCTGAATTATCCCATGAGTCTTAAAGATGATGCGGGGAGGACAGTAGTAATTGAAGAAGAGCCTGAAACAATTGTCTCTATTATGCCCAGTAACACCGAAACTTTATTTGCTTTAGGTTTAGGTGAAAAAGTGATAGGTGTGACTGAACATTGTTACTATCCAGAAGAGGCTATAGAAAAGGAGAAAATAGGCGACTTCACTATAAATATTGAAAAGGTAATAACTTTAGATCCCGATCTTGTTTTTGCTTCCCGTAGGCAGGATGAATATGTAGATAACCTTACAGAGTTCGGTTATACTTGCCTACTTTTGGCCCCAAAAAGTTTAGAAGAAACCATGGATTCTATTAGAATGGTGGGGAAAGCCACCAATACTTATGAAAAGTCCCTGGAAATAACCGAAGAAATGTCCCGGGAACTTAATGAGATTCAAGATTATACCCAGGGACTTAAAGAGGAAGAAAAGCCTACGGTATTTATTCTTATAGATACAGAGCAGCTTTATAGTACAGGCAAAAATACTTTTTTAAACCATATGATTCAAGCGGCCGGAGGCATTAACATTGCAGGAGACATAGAAAATGATTGGCCTGTTTTAAGCGAAGAGATGATTTTTGAAGAAGACCCCGATTATATTTTCTGTACTTTTCCAGTAAAGGATGAAGTGATAGCCAGGGAAAACTGGCAGGAGCTAACGGCTGTAAAGAATAACCAGGTTTATAATGTAGATAACGACATGGTCTCTCGACCTGGTCCCAGGGTTATCAGGGGGCTCAGGCAGTTATTTGATATTTTACATCCTCAATAATTGAAAGGATGCGTAGAATTGAGTCGAAGACCCTTCATAATATTATTTTTAATAGGTTTTGCCTTGTTCTCTATGGTTGTAACCACAACTATTGGAGTTGCTGATATTTCTTCTATTGATGTGTTTAAAATTATTATAAGTAAAATCCCCGGTTTGACTTTTTTAATTGAGCAGGATTGGCCTTCCACCTGGGACACCATTATACTTCAGATGCGAATGCCCAGGGTAGTACTGGGGTTTATAGTAGGAGCCTCTCTATCTATTGCAGGGGCTGCTTTTCAGGGATTGCTCCGCAACCCCCTGGCTGACCCCTATACCATCGGCGTATCCAGCGGGGCCGCCCTGGGAGCTACTATAGCCATGTTTTTACAGACAAGTTTAAACATGACTTTCCAGATTGGTATACCTTTTTTTGCTTTTCTGGGAGCCATAATAGCCCTGGCTTTTGTTTACAACCTGGCCCGGGTTGGAAATACCGTTCCTGTTGTTACGCTTCTGCTGGCAGGGGTTGTAATTAGCTCTTTTCTTTCAGCAGTTATTTCCCTGTTGATGCTTTTAGCCGGGGAACATATCAGGGGTATTTACTTTTGGTTGGTGGGTGGCTTGAGCCTCAGGAACTGGAGCCATGTTTTGATGATATTACCTTATATTATTGCCGGGTCTGTTGCTATTATGTTCTGGTCTCGGGATCTCAATGTTATTCTTTTGGGAGAAGAGGAAGCAGCAAATTTAGGCATAGAGGTAGAAAAGGTTAAAAAAATCATGCTGGTAGCAGCATCTCTCATAACTGGAGCCGTGGTCTCTGTCAGCGGGATGATTGGCTTTGTAGGGTTAATAATCCCCCACACGGTGAGAATGATTGTAGGTCCGGACCATCGCATTTTAATTCCTACTTCTGCCTTATTCGGGGGAATATATTTGATCTGGATTGATTCCCTGGCCAGAACAGTGATGGCTCCGGTAGAAGTTCCCGTGGGGATTATCACAGCTTTTTTGGGGGCACCATTTTTTATTTACCTGCTTAGAAGCAAACGGAAAGATTTTCGTTTTTAGCGGTGTAATGAAATATCTTTCGCTATAGTGTTAATTTTTCTTTTTTAATATGGAGGAATTATGATGTACGTTAATTTAAAAGTTCACGATTTATCCTTCACATATCAGTCCCTTCCTGTATTGTCGGGGGTTAATTTTGAAGTAAAAAAAGGTGATGTGTTAGGTATTATTGGACCTAATGGGTCAGGGAAATCTACCCTGCTGAAAAACATAAACGCTTTATTAAAGCCTTTAAAGGGGTTTGTAATGTTGGAGGGAGATAATATATTTAAAATGTCCCGGCAGAAGATAGCCCAATCTATGGCTGTTGTCCCCCAGGATACTTCTATAGGGTTTAATTTCTCTGTGTACGAGGCTGTAATGATGGGGCGGGTTCCTCATTTAGGCAGGTTCCAAAAAGAGGGAGAAGATGACCGGACCGTAGTTAAAGAATCCATGGAGGTAACTAACTGCTGGTCTTTTAAAGACAGGTCTGTTATGGAATTAAGCGGGGGAGAACGGCAGAGGGTTATCCTGGCCAGGGCCCTGGCCCAGGAGCCGGAAATAATTCTTTTAGATGAACCTACAGCATTTCTAGATATTTCTTACCAGACAGAAATATTTGACCTGATTAAAGAGCTTAACATTGGAAAAAACTTGACGGTAATAGCCGTACTTCATGATCTGAATTTAGCGGCTCAATATTGTGATCATCTTATTCTCTTAAATAAAGGCGAAATTTATAAAATAGGAACACCTGATGAAGTAATAACCGTTGACAATATACAGGAGGTATACGGTACAAAGGTTATTATAAGTAAACATCCTGTGTCCAAAACCCCTTACGTTTCCCTCCTGCCCAAGATACAGAATAAATTTGTTAAAGCTATATCCAGAAAAATTCATATCATCGGTGGGGGAGGCAGCGCCAGCTCATTAATGGAAGAGCTCTTTTTCCAGGGGATGCAACTGACAGCGGGAGTTTTAAACGTAGGTGATAAAGACTGGGAAACTGCTAAAAATTTGGGAATAGATTGTACTGAAGAGCTGCCTTTTTCTTTTTTAAGTGGAGAGAAACACGGGGAAAACTTAGAAATGATAAAAAATTCAGACTCGGTCATACTTACCAATACACCTTTTGGTAGAGGAAACTTGAAAAATTTAGAAGCTGCTTTGTTTGCCGTAGAAAAAAACTTTCCCGTTTATATATACGAAGGCTTTGACGTCAGACTGAGGGATTATACTGGGGGAGAGGCTGCTGATATATTTCAAAAGTTAAAGGATAAAGGAGCCAGGGAGATTGCTAACAAAAGCGAGTTGTTGGCAATAATAAAAGATAAAAATGATTAAAAAAAAGAAGCCAGAGGCTTCTTTTTTTTGCTGTTACAGGCGTGAGTGCGGGTGGCTTGTTTCCTTTTTAGAATAGTATAGTTTTCTATGGGAAATAACAATAGAAGCAGGAGAATGTAAGGGGGGCAAAGTTTGTTTACAAGAAGACAATTTATACACATATACTTGACTTTAACTGAAGAACCCTTAAGGGTTTTAGCTCTCCTTACAGGAAAAGATTTGCCTGCTGAAAAAATTAGAAATAGTAAGCCATGTCTATTAATAGTCTTTAATAAATTTAAAAA
>SL_8KL_010_SEDDRAFT_10002347_pt1 | contig 16027 bp, 5 predicted proteins | sample SodLakKL_010_SED_4_FD_11160 | JGI IMG/M metagenome (IMG submission 11160)
AAGAACAAACCGTCGATGCAGGTGAGGACCTTGTGTTCAGCGCATTAGCCTACGACGAGTACGATAATCTGATAACGGAAGATGCCCCCGACTTCACCTGGCAGAACGCTGTTGAGGGCGTATTCAACGAAGAGGATGTAAATGAATACGAAGTCAACGCGGCTTACGACGGTGTCGACAGTATAACCGTAACTGTGACAGTAATCCCATCGGAAGTATCGACGGTAGAGATAGATCCAGAAGAAGAACAAACCGTCGATGCAGGTGAGGACCTTGTGTTCAGCGCATTAGCCTACGACGAGTACGATAATCTGATAACGGAAGATGCCCCCGACTTCACGTGGCAGAACGCTGTTGACGGCCTGTTCGAAGAGACAGATGCAGGATCATACGCCGTGACTGCTGAATTAGACGGTCTTAGCTCTAATCAAGTCATCGTGATGGTTGAGCCGGCTAAGACTAACAGTTTAAAGATTGTTTCGACCCCCGACAGCATCGCAGCTGGAGACGCCTTTGAAATGACGGTACTTGCTACAGACCCTTATGGAAATCCCGCAGCAGGTCAAGACCTTGACAACTTTGAGATAGAATCTGAACATGATGGAGTGGTTTATTCAGAAAATTCGATACTGTTGAACGCTGACGGGGAGTACACTGCAAGCATACCGGCAGAAAAGATTGTCACGGCCGATACACACACTATGAGTGTCTATGCTACGGCTACAGATACTCTATCCGATTCGGGAGACATTAGGGTGAAACCTGCTGATGCCGCCAACCTTCAAACCGTATCCATTCCACTCAGCATAACAGCAGGGGAAATTTTCGATATTACAGTAAATGCTACAGATTCTTATGATAATCCCGCAACGGATCAGGAACTCAGCGATTTCACCCTCATCTCCAATCTAGATGGACAGATTTACTCAAAAGATTGGATAAAACTAAGTGGTGACGGAGAATATCCCATCACCATACCTAATGAGCAGATCATGACGGCTGGTACTCATACAATAACCGTTGATGCTACAGGTGTTGTCTCTGATTCGGAATATATTACGGCGGAACCTGCTCAAGCTGAGAGACTTCAGGCCGCTTTTATTCCTTCTAGCATAACAGCAGGAGAGGCCTTTGAGACGACGGTACTTGCAACAGACTCTTATGGCAATCCAGCCACCGATCAAACAGTTTCTGACTTCACTATCACATCCAATCAGGATGGACAAATCTATTCAAAGGGTTCTATTTCATTGGACGCTGATGGAGAGTACGCAGGGACCATACCGGCGGAAAAGATAATCTCAGCTGATACTCATACCCTAACTATTGAGGCTGCTGGTCTCACCTCTGAAAGGATAGATCTATCGGTAGAACCTAGTGAGGTTTACCATGTTGAAATTCATCCTGAAGACGATCTGACCATCCAAGCCGGTGAACTGAAAACATTCACAGCTGAATCTTTCGACATGTTCGGTAACTTGATAGAAGACACTTTGGAACAGTTCACTTGGGAGAACGTAGACGATGGCGAGTTCTACGAGGAAAAAATAGGGGATTATGAGGTAACGGCCACCTATGAAGGAGTGACCTCGGACCCGATCAAAGTCACCGTTACTCCTGCTGACCTTCGTTCTATAGATGTGATCGAAACCTCTGACGGGGTGATCCTGGGGGAATCTTTCAAGGTTATTATTAGAGGTCTTGACGAATTCGATAATCCGGCAAGAGACCAAAAAATAAGGAACTTCAAGATCACCGGAGAGGAGGACGGTTTACTCTTTGAAAAAACATCCATAAGATTAGATGAAGATGGTGAAGCAGAGTTGGAAATAGATGGAGATGGGTTAAATTCTATAGGAGAGCAGACACTTTACTTTGATGGGGAAGATATCCGGTCAGGAGAGTTTGTGATAGACTCGAGCCAAGGATGGTTATCACGCCTACTATACATCTTTGGTATATTTGGCACGTTTTCTCTTTACGGTCTAGAATTGATCGGCTTGTTGGTCATGGTCGTAGTGTTTTCAGCAGTGATATGGTCTCATTATAGAAGAGAACCAGAAAAAGCATATGACAAAAAAACCCCTTCGGTAAAACCGACCGATAAAAATGATTCGAAAACCCCTCCTAAGAGGTGAGACTATAATGGAAGAGATTTACTCTGTAAAAGACATACCAAACTTTGACAAAGGGACCGAAGTATACCTAGATCCTAAGGTCAAGAAGAAAATCTATAAAAAAGCAATCCCTGGGGAAAAAACCTATGGCTTTTTGGTAGGGGATGTCATCACTTATGAAAATAGAGAATACGTTTGTATACTTAATACTATAGAGAAAATAGAAGAGATGGAAGACAAGATTGATGATTCGAGGATTGTGGTAGGAAGTTATATCACCCAGGGAAATGTAGAATATCATTTGGATGAACTACCCATTGGCTTAGCAGATAGGAGTTATTACTGTGTGGTGAAGGCTAATTCCATTCCTAATGAACACGATGTCGATTTAGAGGTCTTCAAATCTAATGAAGGAGATTTTTCAAAAGTTAGATTTGGTATGGTTTCTATACCTACTGAAGAGAGAAGAGCGGAAGAAGAGATAAATATACAAGAAGAATTAGCGATCTTCAGACATACGGAGAGACTTCTCAATTTTGTACTCCTTGCGATACTATCAGGTATCTTCGGTATCTTCGGTGGTTTAGTTGGGTTTTATCTTTCAGAAGAACAACCAGTAAAAAGGCGTGTGAGCCTACTTTTAATAGGTATCCTTTCAACAGTCATTTGGTTTTCTATACCTTATCTCCCGTAAGAAGATAAAACAAGGGATTTATGGGAAAGGTCCTATATACTCCACTAACACAAATCTTTTAAAAGCTGCGTACCGGTTTCTGTAGATTTTTCCATCGCATTCAATGTTATGTCGATAACTGTTGCCCCTATCCCACATGAGATCCTTCTAGATAAGACAGATTCAAAATTTCTACTTGAGTCTATATATGCCTTTTCTTTAACAGGCTCGGACAGGATCCTGAGTATTTCTTTTCTTTCGGGATTAGAAAAAATCACCAAATCTTTAGAGGCCCCCAAATCTGTCATTTTTGCTAAGATGATTCTGTCAGGATCGAACAACTCGTCATATTTTTTTAGACCTTTTATGATAGTTTCGTAATCTTTTGTTGAGTGTTCCGTCCACTTCAAAAACGACTTTTTTCCATCTATATCCTCTATTATTTTTTGGGGGAAAGTGGGATACAAAAAGAATAACGAATCAGAAGAAAAATCCAGATTATCTAAGTTGATCCTAGCTGAGTGTTTAAATATCCTCTTCACTTTTTCTTCATCTGTTTCTGGTATTTCAGATAATTCTTCTTCGCTTTCTAGCATAATCTTGGTTCTCTGGGATCCCATTTCATCTTCCGTAACTTTCCCGAGGATAATTTCATCTAAAAAGATATCGATTTCTGTCATTTTTTTGAGCACTCTTTCGGGATCCGTTTTTTCAAGATCCCTTTTTAGATGATTTTCTATACATTCCAATCTTTTTTTGAATCCATATCTTTCAGAGATGAAATCAATTTTTTTGAGCATTTTTTTTCTTTCAAGCTCAATAAAGTCTCTTATACATTCTTTTCTCTCTTGGTCGTCGGTCGTCCTCAATTCCTCTCTTTCTTTTAATTTACATAGTTCGTTTTCTATCTCCCCGATCTTCTGTTCAGTATCTTCATGCTCATCTTTTATCGATTTCAATTCTTTAGTCCTCATCATGATCTTTAGGACCTTTTCCTTCAAACCCTCAATTTCCTTTGGGGTTTTTCTCAACTCCTCGATCTTTTTAGAACCCAAAATGTTGAAAAGGCTAGAGAATAAAACAGATGTTTTAGAAAGACATTCTTCATAATTTTCTTCACGAAGTGCGTTTCTAGTTCTTATCAACTCTTTTTCAAAATTTTTTGTTTTGATCTCGATATCTTCGTTCTTTATGTAATTCAGCAAATTTTCAGAAGAGTGAATCAATTCTTCGCAGGAGTCATGAAACTTTTCCTTTTTCATCTCTTTCTCCAAAATTTTTTTACCTTTCCAAGCAAGAGCTTCTGCAGCGGTGTATTCTCTTTGTCTTCTCTTCTCCTCGGCCTTCCTCAACAATCTTAGCCCTTCACTCTTCTCAGTAGTCAAACCGTGTTCTTCTTTAGCTAAATCTATCAATCTTTTGTAACTCTGTATGTTTTTACTAGAGAGCACAACTCGAAGCCGGCTTTTATCTCTACTGTTCATCTTTTTTCTTATTTCTCTTTTAGCCCTCCTGACAAGAACGCTAGCACTTTTGATCGAACCAATAGAATAGGCTTTTTTTGCTTCTTCTACTAATTTTTCCGCACGGGAGGTATTGACTCCCTTTTTTCTTGCTTGTTTGATCGAGCCATAACAGTCTTCTAGTAATATTCGAAGATTAACAACTTCATCACTAGGGGTATTAGCGAATTTCCTTTTTGCCTTTTTTATAACACTCATATTTCCAAACCCGATCAGATATCCACCCATTCTTCGCATTCGTAACAATACCAGGAATTCTCATCCTCTATATATGAAAGAAAGTTCTCACACCTCTCACAGGAGGGCACGTTACGGACTTCTATCTCACTTCCGACATAAACCTGACATCCATAGCAGTACCAATCATTATCGGAATATACCAGCCCAGTTCCACAATGTGGGCATTTAGGTTTTGCGTAATACTCAGAGGTCTCTTTAACCTGCCCCGATTCGGAACCCAGACTTCTTTTCCAAGATACGATCGATTCTTCTTTTCCTTGTATCTCCAAATTCATAGCATATTCGGAGTATTTTTCCACCAGCTCTTTTAAATCTCTTATATGATGATACTGTCCTCCACTGTTGTTCGCCACCGTTGCTAAAAAATCCTCATTTATTTCGTCCCCTATCCCTAGAGTGTTCACCACTATATCTCCACGAGGATAGATGTGCTTCTGTAGGAAGTCTAAACTTTCTTTCTCGTGGTCTACTTCCCCATCGGTCAATATCACGAACATCTTCATTTTGTTGATGGGAAAATCTTTACTGATATCACGGGCTTGTTTTAGAGCATCTAGTAAGTTGGTCTTTCCATGGTGAATGTCTTTAGCTCTTTTTAGAATAGTATTGGCCACTCGATCGTGAGGCTGTGAGGAATTGTAATACTGATTTCCGTCGAAGGTAACCACATGGGCATTGGTGGTATAGAGCATCACAGCTATCTTTTCTCCTACGCCCCTGCCTATCTTTTCAACCAGATACTTCAAAGCCGCAAGAAGACTGCCATTCAACCTGCTCAACCTTCTTTTACCCTGCACTTCCTCAAAAAACTTTTGTGCCTCAGGATCCGTGAACTCCTGCTTCATCCTGTCGATAGCCCAGTCGATGCCCTGACACATCATATCCTCTCGTTCCATACTCCCTGAGACATCTATGAATAATATCCCGTTAAATGTTTTGACCTCTTTTCCAACCCATTCGTACTTGAAGTTTTCAAGTTCTCCGAACCTTGCTACGTCATCCGCTCTTAACTCTGGTACAGTTTCCTCTATACTGACCACCACATCGTATCTATCCCATTCAAATTTACTGTTGATAGTAAATACTCTATCCCCCAGGAACTGAAGAAGTTCTTTTTCATTCTTTTTGATGGAGAGCATCCTATCTTCTGCCCGAACGGCCTTGCTAGAGGCAGGAGCTATCCCCAATTTCACTTCTCGGACAGGTACAAGCCCTTCTCTATAGGGGGTTATCTCCACTCTAAAACCTTCATCAACTCCAAGAGATTTGATATGATCTTTTCCCAAACCCACTCTTTTTTCGGATGTCCCATTATGTTTACTTGCGAGTGCTACGATCTTTTTTTCCGTGTTTGGTTCTGTTATTGATAATATGTCACCTTCATATATATCAAGTTCTCTAAATATTTTAGGGGCTAACCGGGCTTTTTTCGCTTCTACCTTTTCGATCTCCAATCTAACCATGATCTTTCACCTTTTTAACTCGTAGCAAGTTTATGTCGATAAGAATAATGTTATCAATTATAAGAAAATTATGTATGATTTTGACATCGACCGGTATGATTCAAACTCGACGCAAAACTTAATAAAAACTAGCCTGCTTAATTTTTTGGAAATTAATCGAAAAATGTGGAGGTTTACGCAGTGAAAGGTGGGTCCGACAAATTGATCGAAGATATCACTGAGCTAGATTTGAAGGTGAAAGAGTTCAGAGAAAATCACGGCTATTCTCTACCTTGCAGATCCCATATAGCAAAGATTGAAAAAAATTTAGAGAAAAAGGACATAAGCACTTTAAAAAAACAAATTAAACAAATTGAAAATAAAATCAGCCTTTTTGAAGAAATCCTATCTTATGATTTTTCTACTATGGACACAGAAACACCCTTTGAGAAGGCATCATCTTTAAAAGAGCTAGAAAAAAATCTAAAAGAAAATATTAAAAAAGGTATCTCAGACCAGAAAATGATACTCGATTTGTTGGAAAATAAAGCGGTCGTAGAGGACAAAGTTGAGCTTTCTGAACTCAATAAGGTTTTCCAGGATGTAAAATCAAGCTACCAGAAAGGATCCTTGAGAAGATTGTTGAAATATGTCGAAAATTTTGAGGAAAAAGTAAATGAAATGATTGGGAAAAAAAAAGGTGATGTAAGAGAAGTACTCTCCAAATATCATAATAAAAAGATAATTTTAGAAAAAAAAGGAGCAAAAGGAGAGTGCATCAAAAAGATTCAAGAAAAACACGACCAAATCGAAGAAAATTTGGAAAAGGGTAAATATATACAATTATTAATCCAATTTCAAAATTTTGAAGAGCTTGTCAATAATGCTATTTCTAAGCACAAAGAATTTAGAAAAAAATTAGAAGAGGTCCGCTCAAGCGTTCTTGAATTACCAGAGAAGAACAGGAAGAAATACGTTAAAAAACTTAAGGATATCGCCGAATTGAAAAAGGGATATGAAAAAGAACTCGAACGATTGGAAAGGACAGAAGAAAAGATTCGCATCGAAAAAGGCAAAGCTAGAGATATATTGGCTAGCATAAAATATGTGTTGGGAGAAAGTGATTTTTTAGATATCTTATCTCAAAAGATAGGTCTATGGGACAAGCTGAAAACCCGATTCGAAAACGATGACATAGCCTATATATTGGAAAAAGGAGAAGAGCATAAAAAACGTTTGAAAGACCTAGACGAGTTGTTTAAAACGGATAAAGAACTCTTAAATGAAGCTAAGCGCTTGTTAGATAAAAAGACCGACTCTTCGGAGGGGTTTGAAGAACTGAGTCAAAGTTTGGATTCAATAGAGGAGAGATTGATTCCTCATGGGATTGTAGAAGAAAAATCCGCAACTATGGATGATTACTATGGGATTTATAAAAAGCTTTTAAATTCTCTTAGAGACGATCTCCTTTCGATAAAGGAAGAGATAGAAAAAAAAGCCGAACAAAAAGGCGAAGAAGCCCGAGCAAGGATCGAGTCAGCGAGAGAATATCTAGAAGAGATAGAGAATGAGGAGGGAGTGAATTTACCTTCGTGTTGGGCGGAATTGAAGAGAGCTGAAGAAAAACTACAAGATAAAGAATTCCAGAAAGTTTTTGATCTTGCCGATTCAGTCATCGAATCTGTAGATGGCGAGTTAAAATATCTGAAAAACGAACGGAAGATAAGATCCATTTTCGAGGAAATCCAACCCTTGGCAGAAAAGATAGAAGAAGATAGTCTGCAATGGAAGATAAACCAGACCAAGGATGCAGTCGAGGAGGAAGATTACGAGGATGAAAAAGTAGAATTAGCTGAGAAGGTAAAAAAAGAGATCAAAGATTATCTAGACAAAAAGATAGACCATATCAGAGAAGAGATTGAAAAAGCAAAAAGACTTGATATAAAATTAGACAAATGTATAACTTTGCTAGATGATGCCCAGGAAGAGTTAACTAAAGAGAATTATCTTCGCACGTTAGAAAAAAGTGAGGAATCTGCAGATCTATTGAAAAAAAGAAAAAACGATTATCAGGATTTTAAGAAAAAATCGGAAAGCTTGAGAGAGGAATTACAAGAAATACAGGAGAGTGATATCTCATCAGAGGGAGGGGAACTGATAGATCGCTTGAATGAAATGAAAGATATAGATTATCCTGAAAACGCATTGAGTGAACTGGAAGAGATCGAAAAATACTTGATAGAGTGGGTTGATGATCAAAGTAAACTACTGCTACAACGGATCGCTTCTTTGAGAACAGAACTGAAAAGATATGAAGAGGAAGGAGTCCTTTTTGACCAAGAACGGAATACTCTCGAAGCGGCGGTCGAGCTTGTAAATGAAGTGAGTTCTTTTGGAGAAAGGGAGGGAAGAGGAAAAGTGATAAAAGCGGAAAGAAAAGTGAAAAGAGCAGGAGAGCAGGTGAAAACCAAGACCGAGAAGTACAAAGAGTGGAAGGGGCTCTGTAGAAAGGTTAAGGAAAAAAAGGAAAGAGCTGAAGAATTGGGCATATCTATTGAGGAAACGATTGATAGGAACTTTTCTCTAGGTGAAAACCCCCTAGAATTGGAGGAAATGGAACAAAAGATAGAACGTATTTCTTCGATAGAGAACACACTCTTAGAAAAATTATCGGATTTCGAAAAAGATTGTAGAGGGAAATTGGAAAAGTTAGAAGAAAAAGTTCAAAAGTATCGTAAGGAGAAATGTCCTTTTCCTTTCTATTTAGAGCACAAGGATTCCATAAAAGGAAAACTGAAAGAAGGTAAGTACGAAGAAGCGGTAAGAAAATTAAATGAATTGGAATCCAGAGTTGAAAGAAAGATCGATTCTTTTGAAGGGGCTAGAGAAAGAAAAGACCTAATTACTGACGTTTTTGAAAAAGCATCTGAGACCGCCATCGAAACTGAAGACCTCGAAGAAAGATTCCAGAAGCTATTTAACTACGATGATTACGAGAAAGCCAAAGAAGATTACGATCGATTGCTCGGAGAGATGGAGAGCAGGATCATAGAATATCAGGAAAAACTGAAAAAAAGGTTGGAATCTCTAGATGAGAGGGTTACAGGATTGAAAGAGGAAAGTCATTTTGAACCCGTTGAAGTTGTACACAAGATTATAAAAGGTTGGAATCTCTTATACGACGACGATTCTGAAACCAAAGAAAAAAGACTGGACGAATTGACTCTTTTGCCGGGTATAGGTCGAGAAAAAGCCGAAGAACTCTATGAGCATGGATACCGGACTTTGAACCATATAAAGAGTTCAACTGAAGAAGATCTCCAGGAAGTTGAGAAAATAGGATCCAAAGTGATTCAAAATATATTTGACTCGTTAGACGAGCTGGATATAGAGAGGGATGAAAGAACCGGGCCTGACTTAGCTCTCCGGATAGAGAGCTTAGCGACTGTCCAAGAGATCATAGAGGAAGGAACGGAGAAAGTGGAAAAATTTGAAAAGGATAAGAATAGATTGATGAAGAACCTCACGGAACTCGAAGATGCGATATCTCAACTCAAAGAGACAGGTGCGGATATCACGGGTCTGCTTGAAGAACTCTCCTCTGTAGCTGAAGAGGGCGAACTAGAAACGACTGTTCAGAAATCAGAAGAGATATTAGAAAAGTCAAAAGAACGTTTAAAAGATTATCGAATTAGGGCGGAGAACGAGATAAAAGAGGCGGAGGAATTCTTAGAGGATAAATCAAAAAGAGGTATCTCATTGGGAAAAAGTGAAGAAGTCTTAGAAAAAGCAAAAGAGGAGATAGAAAAAGATCTTTTCAAAAAGGCGATCCGGCACGCCCAAGAAAGCAAAAACATAGCGGAAAGGACTGAAAGCGAATATGAAGAATCAAAGAAAAAGATAGAAGAGTTAGACTCCAAGCTTCAAGGAAGTTTTCAGAAAAGGGTATATCCTGTAGCAGTGTTAGCTCGTTTTGAAGAGATGAAAGATCTCGAAGATTATTCTGAGAAAAAAGAAAAAGCTGATGAGTTGATCCGAGATATTGAAAGTAAAATAAGAGAGAAAAAAGAAAGGATAGAAGGAAAAATAGAAGCCTTTTCTCCCTACTTGAGGATATTGGAAAAAGAAGGCATAAACATTTCGAAGATCGTAGATCAGCTTGAACAGGCGAAAAAAAGCGCCGAAAATACAGATCTAAACACTTCATTAGAACACATATCAAAAGCGTATATTTCGAGTAGAAAATTGAAAAAAGAATATGATAAATCTAAAAAAATATTAAAAGATACAAAAAACAAATTAAAATTTTTTGAAAAAAAGGGTATAAAAACTGAAGATCTGATGAAAAGGATAGAAGAGTTAGAAGAAAGGGGGAAATATGAAAAACTGATCACCCGATGTGAAACGATCCAAGATAAATTGAAAGAGAGGAAATCGAAAAAGGAGCAGGTCATAAAGGGAAAAATAGAGGATATCGAAAGAAGGATCGAAGAGTCGATAGGAGATGGCATCGCACTAGAGGACTGTATAGAAGAACTCGATAAAGCGAAATATGAATTCGAAGATGAGCATTATGTGGACTGTATACCGATCTTGGATAAAACTGAAGAGATGATCGAAAAGAGAAGATCGCAGTATGAGGAATTACATTATCTCGTGGAAGAGGTGAATAAGAAGTTAAACAAGGCCGAGCTATCAGGGCTAAATTTTGAATACCAGGAGAAACACCAGTTGTTGGAAGAATTGAAAAAATCAGAGGATTACCGTGCCGCTATTTCAGAACTCGAGGAGATAAAAAAAGAACTTGAAGGTAGGATTGAAGAAGTAAAATTGAAATGCTACTCTAAATTAGAGGAACTGACAGAAGAAGTAGAGAGACTGAAAGGAAAAGGGATGAAAATAGGTATAAATACGGAAACATCTGATTTGGAAAAGGGTAAAAAACTTTTTGATCAGGAAAGATATGAGGATGCACATGACAAATTGAAAAGAGGGTTAGAAGAGGCGAAGGAGAGGAAGGAATCGTACCGTTTAGTTGAAATCTATTTTGAGATGGCAAAAGATCTGATAGAATCGAAAAGTGAAGAGGGCCAGGAAACCGAACGATTGAAGGAGAAATTCATGGATGCAAAGACTAGATTCAACAGTCATCAAGATGTGGATCAAAAGATAGATGCTTTGAACGAGATACTAAAAGAAGAGGAATCTACCAGCATAAATCTGCTGAAGGAGAAATCTCGGAAGGTGAAAAGAAGCCTTCTTGAAAAGAGGAAAAAAAACGGATTGAAATCTAAACAGATAGAATCCGAATTGAGGAATAAAGTCGAATCCCTGGAGAGGGGGGAATTATGTAGGGGGATAGAACATCTTAGAGAACTCCAATTCAAGGTAGAAGCCCTTGAGGATAAGCATAAAAAATTTAAGAAGAAAATGGGTAAGATAAAGGACCTAAAAGAAAATATGAAGAGTTTGAATATCCTTGTCTCAGATATAGAGGAAAATATTGAAAAGGCGAGAGATCAGGATGATTATCGAGCAGCTATTAAGACTTTAGAGGAGACCCAAAGAGAATTGGCCGATAGAGTGAATGAAGCCCTATCAAAAAAGGGAAGATTCATACGGCAGAGTAGGGAATTGATCGGAGAGATCAAAAGTCAAGATTTTACTGATTCCATCCCCTTGGATCTTTCTAAGATCGAAAAAAAATTATCTAAAGCCATTAAACGGAGGAAAGAAAGGAAGATAAAAGAGTTTTTTGAGAAGGTACAAGAAGTAGAGGACGATATTGAGGAGACTAAAGATGCTTACAGAGAGGGTATCTTAAAGGAAAAGGAAAAGATACAGGAAAACTTGAAGGAACTAGAAGATATAGAAGGTCCTACAGAAGATTTTCGATCCGAACTTCTATCAATTGAGGAAGAAGCTCAACAAGGAGACCTTTTAGGCCTTATGAAAAGGTTAGAAGGTATGGAGGAGAATATAGAAGAACGAAAGGAAAAAACGATAGAGAGGAACGAACTTTTGCAGGAGGTAAAGGAAAAGTTAGATGAGCTAGGGGAAATGTTTTCTTCTGAAATAGAGGGCTTGCCAGAGCAAGATCTAAAAAGTCTAAAGCAGAAAAAGGACCTAAAGAAGTCGATCGAAGAATTGGAAAAGTTAAGTAAGGTTTTGGAAGGGAGAAAAAAGGAGTGGATAGAAGAAAAACAGAAAAAATTTAAAGAACTTCGTAATCAGAAGAAAACGATTCCTGATGAATGCATCTCAAACTCCATAGAGGATTTGGAAGCCGAAGTAAAAGATATGTTCGAGCTTGATAGATACGGTGAAGTAAAAGATAAGATAAAGCTTTTTGAATCAACGATACAGGATTGCGTAGAGGCATGGAAAAATGTGAAGGATAGGATTGAACTTCCTTTCACTCACGGCATCGAGACAGAGCTCCAGATAATTACTCAAGACGGGAGTTGGATCGAAGGGGAAAAGATGAAAGATATATTTGAGCATCTACTCCAAGAAGCGAAGATGTTCGTTTACGAAAGGGTGAAAGAAGGGGAGGGTCCTGATTACGTGTTAGATAAGATACATGGGATCAAAGTCCAGAAGGACAAAGCCGGAAACGACGCGGTTCATGTAAAATATGAAGTCGATGGAGAAAAGAACTGGTTCTCGATAATCGGGAAGGATTCGCATGTCACCACCACTACGAACATCTTGGAGATCCAGACGCCCCCCTGCCAATATCTTAAGGAGCTTGAATGGTGGTTGGGAGCAGTCTTCGAGGCTTCTTATCGAGCGGTGAAAAAATTGGGGACCGGGCTCCTCCTTATTTCTACAGCTATGAATCCCGTCGAGGGTTTCTCTCAGGGGGTTACGTTCGGTGACCACCACCATATAGGCGTACCAGACGATGATACTAGAAGAGCGGTTTACAATCTCCTGAGAAATTACATACCACACATCATAGCTCTCTCAGTGAATTCCTCCATCCGGGATGGAAGGGTCCCAGAGATAAAGGTGAATCAGAACAACAGCTTGATCTCCCCCATGACTCCTCTTTCCCTAAGGATAGAGAACAACATCGGTCAACTTGCCTGTCCTCCTGTTCTAGAGAAATCGGACGAGGAGGAAGATTTTTTGGAAAAGGTGTCTAGAGATGAAGAATCGTCAAGGATGGTGGACCTTTATCCTTTCACTAGATTTGATACGATCGAGATAAGGGTCAGCGATACTCAATTGACCCTGTCAGATAGGATCTCTTTGGCAGTTCTTATACAGGCATTGGCAAAGAAGGCGAAGAAACGTATCGATAAGGGGGAAGAGATACCCGAAGCAGTCCCGGAAAACATCTTATTGAACATGCGAGAGAGTGTTTATAAAAATGGTCTGCTATCTCCTGTGAGGACTGGTCTTTCCGGAGGGGGTACTCCTTTGAAGGATTATTATCCCGACATAGAGGAGAGTGCCGAAGGAAATCCCAAATTCATGGGAGACGCCACCACTTCCCTCTTATATTGGCTCAAAGAGGAATTCATGGAGATGAACGTTTTGGACTCTCAATATCTAGATCCTCTGTGGATCAAATTGTACGGTCCTAAGAGTGGTGCTGAACTTGGAGCTCCAATAACCTCCGCTCAGTACCAATTGTATCTGCTCAGAGAAAACAACCATGATATTCAAAAAACCCTTCTTTCTTTGGATGCTATCAGCTCGAGGAGCGCTGCTCGTCCAGATTACAATCCAATAATCGAAGAATTTGGCTTCCCTGACGTTCCTAAAGAGTTGACACCTACTTCCCTTGATATAGCCGTAGAATCCACCAAGATCTCTCATCTTAGAGAGGACAAAAGAAAAGTGGGATGTATGGTTACGGTAGAGAACCTCTCGGACAAGACTAAAAAGGATATCCATCTAGAATGCGAATATGTTGGAGATGAGACTGATATATTATCTCAAGAAAGGCTTGATATACCCGCTTTCGATAAGGGTGAAGAGAAAACTTGGAATCTAGAAAAAGTCTTCGAAGGGGGCGAAGAAGAGAGGCCGGTGGAGTTAGTGATAGAAGCCTATGAGGAGGGGAACAAATTGGTCTCGAAAAAACATCCATTACCCTATAGGAGAGAAATAGAATTGGACGTGACCTATACTGGCCCAAAATTGTTCCACACGGCAGGTGAAGAAGTCGAGATACCTTACTCTATAGAGATAAAGAACGACCATGAGGAGAAGATCGAGGGGAAAATTCTAGTTATGTTGGAAGACGAAGACGGAAATGAAAAGGACAAATTGTATACTGATATCGTAGTAGAGGAAAGGAGAACTTGCGCTTCGGTACTAGATGTAACCGCCGACTGGGCTTTAAGCGCACTGGAGAATCAAGATTATATGGAGATGCCGCCCTTGAAAGCTGAGTCCGTGGACGGGAAAGAGGCATTCAAGATCAGAGTGGAACTGGATCTAGACGAGAAATCTAAAGTTGCCAAGAAGAGCGATAGTTTCGAGATCATGGGATGAGATAGTTTTGAACCGAAAAAAACAAAATGTCCTAACTCAATAAAGATGGCAAAAGAGGGATAAATTGTCGGAATTACTGAAGATGAATAAAGGGGATGTAGAAAAAGGCTACATCATGGTGGATGAGGAAGTTCTAGAAAAATTAGAGATAGATGAAGGAGAGCCTTTGAAAGTAACTTTTCCCACGACCATGGAAACGGCTTTGGTCAAGAGCAAAAGCGGTGATGTTGAGACCGAATCATTTGTTTGTAACGAAGCTTTAGCCTTTCACTTTGGGATAGATGAAGGTTTCGAGTGTATGGTGGAGCCCTTTGAAGGCAAATTACAAAAGCTCGAAAGCGTGTCTTTCCAGATCGAATCCATGGGGGATGAAGATGTAGACGTTGATTCTTATGTGACTGGAAAAAAAGACATAATCGTCGAGAGATTAGAGGGGCGTTATATAAATAAAAATAGCAAGATCCCCTTTTTTGATCTAGGCGTTTACGTCGAAGTGGAATCAATCGAGCCATCATTGACTTCTGAGGAATTCGCCGAGTTCGAAGAGTATGTGACCTTACAACTTTCAAGGAAGTATCAGAGCTACTTCAATGGGATTCTGCTCGTCGATGCTTCAAGATCTATGTCATCTACGGAAAAAGAGGACATGATGCAGCATCTGAAGAACGACGCTTTCTTAGAGAACCTTTCAAGTAATGAAGATGTCAAAGAGTATATCGGAGATAAGATACAGGAGGAAAAAAGGATAACCAAACTGGACGCTGCGCTGTTAGCGATACTCGCTTTTCTGTCGGCGAAGGTTTCAAGAGGAAGAGGTGAGGAGATCTCTATCATTCTTTGGTCCGAAGAGGCCATACCTCTGAACTTCGTTATAGGAGGAAAGAAGAAGTCTTGGATATCCGGCAGAGAGGTAGGGGAGAAGGGGAGTATGGCGGAGATAATAGCTTCAGAACTGCTTGATGAAGCCGAGAGGATCAAATCCAAGCAGACCGATATGGAGGAAGCGATAAAGAAGGCTAGAGAGATCAGAGACGGGATCGTGCAAGAGGAGAAGGAAAAAGAGGGAGAAGCCTACCCCTCGATGATCATCTTTTTGACCGACGGTAAAAGGACCGTAGGGCGTTCTCCCATAGGAGTGGTGAAAGAAGAGATAGCCCCGTTGGATAAAACGGTGCTGCACACCATCGGTCTAGGGAATGACGTTGAAGAGCGGGAGCTCATCGAGATGGCCAAGGCCTGTGGAGGCAAGTATTTCAACACCAAAGATGTGAAGGAGCTCATAGAATTCTATGACGAAGAGGCGAGTCAATTCACCTCCACTGACCTGAAGGAAGATGAGGACGAAGAAGATGAGGTGAAAGAGGTCTTCGACAGGCTGAGCGGTATGAAAGGATAAGAGGTACGACATGCCTTCAAACTAGAGACTTTTTATTATCTTCGGAAAAGTAGATAAAACAGGAATCATTAAGGATTAATGAGCACGTCTGGAGAGATGTCTTTTTTGACATCCAGAATCCCACT
>SL_8KL_010_SEDDRAFT_10002348_pt1 | contig 16024 bp, 16 predicted proteins | sample SodLakKL_010_SED_4_FD_11160 | JGI IMG/M metagenome (IMG submission 11160)
CCTGAATGGGCGGGTTAAAGACCCCTGGGAAGCCATATTCCAGCAAGCATTGGCTGACCGGGAACCGGGGGAAAATGACCTCAAACCCTTCTGGATTTTTGAAACCCAAGAGGGGTATAAGATTGAAAGGCACGCCCCTATCATGCCTTTCAGCAGGGACAGCGGTCGCATTAACAACTTGAAAAAAAGCCTCACCCTCTACCGCCTGGTGCTGGGCCAGCCCCGGCAGGATGAGCTGCTGGATTATTTGAAGAATCTTGTGGGGGAGCAAGGACTGAGTGGAGAATTATTAAATTACCGGATTGATCTTTCTCCTTGAGATCGAAAGAGATTGTGAGAAACAATAAAGTGGCGTTATTTAAAATCTAAAAACACAATAATATAAGCATATATAAGCAAGGCGATGAAATTTCACTCGTAAATCTTTGCAATTGCTTTTGTTTTTATTGCTTGATTAAAATTAAACTAAAGATGTTTTTGCATAAACCAATGGATTGAACTTTAAAAAAGCCAGTGAAGTGGATCTAAACAACACAAACAAATTTATTTAATCTTTTTCAAAATTAATAGAGGAAAAATTGTGTTTTTATCAAAATTTAGTTAATAACTCAACTTTCGCAGCCCAAATTTAATATTAAAGACCTGATGTGCTTGGTATAGTGGATAGCGAGCTGGAAAATGCTATGAGGAATTTTAGGAAGTAAGTTTTAGATAAAACAAATTTAAAATTCAATAATAGCAGGAGGAGTTACAGGAGATTCCATAGAAATCCAGAATATCTATCTAAAAGTATTAATGCATTGATTTTATAAAGTAAAATTTGAGATAGGAGTATTAAAATGAGTAATAAACAACGTTTTTTTTCTGCTTTAAAAGATACTTTTGTTGGGCAAAAAACAAAAGGGAATTCAGGCTTTGTAAATCTTCTTGATTTAAGGCAAAAATATTTTAAGGAAATTGAATCTTATTTGACGCAAAGAGTTAACTTGGGAACAGAAGCAGAAAAAGAAATTTATGAAAAATTATATTCTTTTTTCGATAGCTACTTAAATGAAACCGGAACTGTTTTTTTTAATAAATCACAACTTCATAAAAACTTGTATGAAAAAGTTTATTCAGATCGTGAAGATGTAAGTTTATTTTGGAAAACTCATAACCTTTACTACGTAAAAAGTGATATTATGTATGATGATCTTGAAACAGAAATAAATGGAATAACGTATTTTTTTGATGCTAATTATATAAAACATAAAAAAGGTAATGAAAAGAAAAAACTTAAATATTATCTCTCCTCAGCTGATTCAGAAGCCAAAAAACTTACTTTTAAAGCGATGCAAGAAGGGCAAACTCAATTTTCCCGAGTAAAACAATATTTAGGATTAGAAAATCTTAATAATGATAAAGTTAAGGACTATCTATTAGAACATTATGGAGAAGACTTACATGCGAATGTGTTTTTTGTAAACAACAACTTAGATCATTCTGTATTTAATACTAAAGGTGACTTAAGGGAATGTGTTAATATCATTAATGAAAATGACTTAATTGATTCTGTGACTGTTGAATTTTCACCTAACAAAGTTGAACATATACTTAAATATTGTGCTAATAAAAATATTGACTGCAATGAAGATGATATTAACAAAGCTTTTAATATTTACCAAAAACAAAACGAAGTAGATTATTTTGTTCATAAAGAGGCAGAAAGTTTTTTAAAAGAACAGTTTGATATATATATGTATAATTGGTTATTTAAGGATATACAAACTAAATTCGATGTAAATACAGTTAATAGAATTCAAAATATTAGAGGAATAGCCTATGAAGTTATTGAGTATATATCCCGATTTGAAGATGAGCTTAAAGCTATATGGGAAAAGCCAAAATTTGTACGAAACAGTAATTATGTATTTACACTGGATAAATTATTTCCTATTTTAGAATGGAACGATGACGGTACAGTTAAAAGAGATTTTAGTGACGGGAAAGCCTTGAAACTTGTTGATAAAATAATTAATCATTCAGGTTTTAAAAGTCAAATAGAAGAATGGAAAACCTTAACTGAAGAACAATATGATGATAAAGGTAATCAAATTAAAAAAGAATGGAAAGAGTTTTCAAAATTTATATACTTGGAAAATGAAAATTTTGATACAAGCAAGATTGAAAGCGAATACTGGAATCTCTATATAGATACTAAGCATTTTGGAGATCTAAAATGGGAAATACTAGAACATTTTAACAATATCGAGGAATTACAGGATGGAGTTTTAGTAAAAAGTGATAACTGGCAAACTTTAAATTCACTTAGACAGAAACTAAACAATGAAATAGACTTGATTTATATTGATCCCCCGTTTAATACAGGGAATGATTTTGCATATAAAGATAATTTCCAAGATAGTACTTGGTTAACATTAATGGAGAATCGTTTAACTCTTGCACATGAGTTATTATCTTCAAGGGGCAGGATATCAGTACATTTGGATGATAATGCAAATTATTATGCAAGGATTCTATTAAATGATATTTTTGGTAAGAGTAATTTTATAGATTCAATTATTTGGAAATATGGCTCTCCTTCTGGGGGTAGATCAACTAGCTCAAAATTAGTGGGTATTCATAATCAAATTTTAAACTATGCAAAAAAATATAATGAAAGACTATCTAATAAATTAAATTTATCATATAGTCAATCATATATTAATGATTGGTTCAGACCAGATGAAAATGAAGAATTGTATCGTGTAAGAGAAAGAAATGGCAACTGGGAGAAGCAGTACCTGAAAGACAGTCCAGGAATGCCTGCATCTACAGTTTGGGATGAAATAAAACAAGATAGTGATGAGATCCCTCATTTACATCCTAGTATAAATAATTTAATAAACGTTAATATAGACATAATACCAGAAGTGCTTCCTTCCAGTGTATGGGATGATATTAAACAAGTTTATGCTGATCCACGAGCTTATAAAGATGATCAAAGACATTTAGCAGAAATAATGCTTTTTGATACTCAAAAACCAGAAAGACTTATAAAGAGAATAATAGACCATTCAACTAAAACTGATTCAACTGTAATGGACTTTTTTTGTGGAACAGGAACTACGGTTGCAGTAGCACATAAAATGAAATTGAAATGGATAGGTGTTGAATTAAGTGATTATTTTAATGAAATATATTGGGATAGTGAACGTAATATTTTTAAACAAGGTGTTTTGGGAAGAATGAAGAAAGTTCTTTTAGGAAATGTTGAAGGAATAAGTAAAGATGAAGATGTGGCGTGGCAAGGGGGAGGTTTCTTTAAATATTATGAATTAGAACAGTATGAAGACGTTCTTTCTCGGGCTGTTTATAAATGGCAGGGAAATCCAAATGAACAAATAGGTAATCAAGTAGAAAAATATACTTTTTTGCAAGACCAGAAGTTATTAGATGCTATTGAAATAGACTATAATAATGCTTATGCTAGAATTGTTTTTGATAATCTCTATTCAGATATTGACATAGCAGAAACATTAAGCAATCTTACAGGTAAATCATTAAAGAAAATATCAAAAGACTATTGTATATTGCAAGGTTATAGTGATGAGGAAGAATTGAAAATTGATTTTAATGATATGACTTTTGAAAAATATCCATGGATTAAGCCTCTTATTTGGTGGAACAGTAAGGAGGCGAAAAAATCTTGAGTAGAGTTATTCTTGAAAATCTGGTTAAAGAATTTCAGAGCAACCAACCAGAGTTTTATAAAAATATAGACTTAGAAACTTTTGGTATTGATTGGAGATTACATGAACACCAACAAAAAGCAGTGAAACATGCCATTAATGCTCTATATATCTATTATAATTACCCTGAATATTTATATGATTACTATAAGGGTAACGGCATTAATGAATACGACTATGAACTTTCTTCCTATAAAGGTTATAAAAACTTTGAAGTTCTTTCAAATTATTATCCTGTTCAAGATGATAAAATAGATTTTAAGAATTTCATTAACAGAGCTTCATTTTGGATGGCTACAGGTAGTGGAAAAACACTTGTTATAATAAAATTAATTGAAGCTTTATATAATTTAATACAACATAATTATATACCGAATAAGGATATAATGGTTTTAGCTCCCAAAGATGATATAATTGAACAAATTAAAGAGCATGTAGCAAGATTTAATACAAACAGTAATGTAAAAATTGAATTAAGAGATCTTAGAAATTGGGAAAAACATAAAAGCAAACAGCTAAGTATTACAGCAAATAATTTGATAGTTTATTATTATCGTTCTGATAATATTACTTATTTTAATAAAACAGAGCTGCTGGATTTTAAAACTGTCTTGAATAATGGAGAATGGTTTGTAATATTAGACGAAGCGCATAAAGGTGATAGCATTGAAAGTGATAAGCAGCAGTATTATGCAATACTTAGCAAAAATAGTTTTTTGTTTAATTTTTCGGCAACTTTTACTGATACAATTGATATAATTACTACAGCATATGACTTCAGTCTCGAAAAATTTATTGAAGAAGGCTATGGAAAATTTATTAGGGTATCAGGAGAACAATTTGCTAATTTCAACAGAAACACAGATAATGACTTTTCGGAGGAAGAAAAACATGTAATAGTTTTAAAATCTCTGATAACCTTAACTGCAATAAAAAAAGAAGCTGAGGTTATACATTCTATCAATCAATCTTTATATCATAATCCTCTTCTTGTTACTATAGCTAATGAAGTTAATACTATTGAAGCAGATTTAAAAATATTTTTTAAACAACTAAGTATTATTGCTAGTGGTAATGATTTGTATCTTGAATCTGCTAAAAATGATGTTGTAAATGATTTAATATCTTCCCCTTATTTTCAATTTGGGAAAGAACCGATACCTAATAGATTTTTTACATTGATTAAAAATATTACCATAGAAGATATTTTGAAATATGTCTTTAATGCTAGTAGTCCTGGAATAATTGAATACACAAGGATAAAGAATAATTCTAGAGAAATTGCTTTCAGGTTGAAAACAGCTGAAGAAGGTAAACATTTTGGTTTACTCGTTGCGTCTGATAGCGTTAATTGGAGTGAAAATGTTCTTTCAGATTATTCATATTCACAAACACCTTTAACAAATTCTTTTTTTAAAGATATTAATTCACAGAAAAGCGATATTAATATCTTATTAGGTTCTAGAATTTTCAATGAAGGATGGGATAGTAACAGACCTAATGTAATTAATCTTATAAATATAGGTGTTAATGAAGAAGCCCGAAAGTTTATTTTACAAGCTATTGGGAGAGGGGTGCGGATTCAACCTTATTATGGTATAAGAAAACGTCTTAATCATTTATCTATAGATGAAAAGGAAAAAATACAGGAAATTATTCCACCAGATAAAGAAGAAGAATTATTAAATAATAGAAACAACATTGCTTTAGAATCTCTACATATTTTTGCAACTAATAAGGAAGTAATAAGAAATACAATAAAAGGTACCAAGGATATTTCAAGTAAAAATTGGAATGCTATAAAATCTGTTGAAAAAAATCATAATTTAACTACTGAACTTCTTGTAGCTCGATATGAAACCGTTAATGAAAAAGTACCCCCTTATAAAATGTCTCAAAGAGAATATGGCGAGCTAGTTGATTATGTTGGACAACCAGGAATTAATGATAAATTGTTACTAATGCAATGCCCAGAAAATGTTTTAAAAAACTTAGTAAGTACATTAAATAATATTAGGAATAAATATGGTATAGAGCCAGTGGAAAAAGAGGCAAAAACCACACCTTTTAATAATTTATTAAAACTTAATAATCATTTTCAGAAAAAACCCCGAATGTGTAATAAAGATAACATTTTTTAGCAATAATGTTAAGAAATCTTAATAATTTTTTATGAGAGTTTTAAAGCTATTTATCGTTTACACTTGTAGAAAGAAATATATAATAATATAAAAATTACAAAGAAGTTAGGAGTGTTGTTATGTTTAAGGCTACCGTTAAAAATGTATTATTTAGGAATAGTAAAGATGGTTACGCTGTGATTATGGCAGAAGTGAATGGTAGCGATGATAGCGAAATAACTGAGAAAAAGGTGAAATTAGTAGGTAATAACGATATGAGTGATCTGAATGCGGGTGATCATATAAGTGTTTGTGATTATAGATGCACCGAAAATCATCGGTATGGTAAACAGTACTGGGTAAATTCTTGGGTAAGGGAAGTTCCTGAGACACGGAGCGGTGCGGTTTCCTTGATGATGGAAGTAGATGGGATAGGCGAAAAGAAAGCTAAGCGTGTTATGAATTATTTTGGTAGCAACGATGGTTTGCATGTAGCTGATTGTATAAGGTCTAAAGGGTTGGAGGTGCTAAAGGAAGTAGAAGGTATAACAGATAAGGAAGCAGAAGGCATATATGAAGTATTTACATCTAGCGAGAAATGGAAAGATTTTATTATTCAGCTTAAAGAATGTGGGTTAAATATGATTCAAATAGAAGAAGCTTTTGATATGTGGGGTTATTACGCTGTTGATATAATTTATAGTAATCCTTATCGGACTACAGAACTGAGAGGTATAGGTTTTGTGAGGGCTGATGAAATAGCGTTGAAGTATTTTAGAGTACCATACGACTCTATGTTTAGAGTGGAGAGTGGTGTTATATACGTTTTAGAAAATAATTTTCTGAGGAAGGGCGGTCATTGTAATGCGGATATTAATATTGTGTTAGATGAGGTAAATAAGGTTTTAGGGGTAGCGATAACAAGAATTTCTGAAGTTTTTGATTCTATGGTGAATGATGGTAAATTATATTTTGATAAATCTACGGGTAAAGTATTTTTACCGTACGTATTACGTGCTGAGGATGAAACAGCGAGTAAATTGTGTGATTTAAGGTATGCTGAGGCAAAAGAAAATTTTTCTGTAGATGCTGTTTTAGAAGGTATAGAGGAGTTTGAAAGGGTAAATGATTTAGATTTGAATGAAGAACAAAAGGATGCTATAGCAGGTTTATTCAATAATAATATAATGGTTCTTACAGGGGGTCCTGGAACAGGTAAGACTTTAACGGTTAAGGGTGTTGTGGAAGTAGCAGATTATTTAGGTTATGATAGTAATTTTGATGTTGCGTTATTAGCTCCAACGGGTAGGGCTTCTCGTGGCTTATCTGAAAAAACAGGGATTTCGGGTTATACTATACATAGAATTTTGGGTATGTCTCCAGATTCTCCTCCAGATTATAATGCGGAAAATCCTTTGCCTTATCCTATTATCATAATAGATGAGTTTAGTATGGTAGATTTGTTTATAGCTAATTATCTTTTTGATGCTATCGAAGAGGGTACTAAAGTTTTAATCGTAGGTGATAAAGATCAGCTACCTAGTGTGGGTCCTGGTTTGGTATTGAAGGATATTATAGATAACTTGGATACTGTTTATTTGAAGCATATATATAGGCAGAGTGAAGCTCCTATGATTGCCCATAATGCTTATTTGGTTAATAACGGGTGTATGCCTGATATAAGTAAAGATTATGATGATTTTATGTTTAGAGAAGTTGCTGATGATATGTATGTGGTAAGGTTAATAAAAGATTTTTTCTTTTGGGGTGTTGAAAAATACGGTATTTTAGAAACTCAGGTGTTATCTCCAGTAAAAGGTGGTTCGATGGGAGTACATAATTTGAATAGGGTTTTGCAGAATGGTTATAATCCTCCTAGTTTTAATAAAGAAGAATATAGGCGTTCTGGTTCTGATTCTAATGATATCGTAATTAGAGAAGGTGATAAGGTAATGCAGACGATTAATAACCGTTCTAAAAAAGTTTTTAATGGTGAGATTGGTATTGTAAAATATTTTGATCATGATGATAGAAACAGGAGTATAATGGTTGTAGATTTTTTTGGTGAAGAAAAGAACTATTATTTAAATAGTAGCGATATTTTTGAGCTTGATTTAGCTTATGCTTCTACGGTTCATAAAGCTCAAGGTAGTGAATACTGTATGACTATTTCAGTGTTTCATAAGAAATTTTATGATGGAATGTTAGCTAGAAATATTTTATATACAGCTATTTCACGGGGTAAGAAGAAATGTTTGCTTGTAGGTATGGAAGAAGCAATTAGAAAATGCGTTACTAATAATGCAACTAATGAAAGGAATACTATGTTAGGTACTCTTCTTAAGCAGAAGATGTTTTAAGTTATTAGGAAGGAGCGTTAACGAATGATGGAAATAGAATGCTGTTATAAGTTGTTGGCTGCTGATAGATCTACGGTTCATAGGTTAGAAAAGCTTATAAATTCTCTTGGTGTTTCTGAAGTTTCAACTGAAAATTATCGATGGGCATATTGTGAAGGTGATACTGTGGAATTTTGCATAAGAATAAAAACTTATATGCATAGTAGGGATGATCTTGATGCAATGATAAAAAGGGCTATAAGCCAAGTAAATCATGGAGACCCTGATAAACCTATATTATATGGTTGTGTAGATGATACGTTGTGTAAATAATAGAATAGGTTTTAATATTATGAGTTTAATATTAAGAGGAGGTATCAGGATATGTATTTGAGGGAAGCTTTAGTGGATAATGCTTTATTTTTACTAGACGACTTAGGAGATTTAGAAGACGTAGATCCTGATACTTTTCTATATCGTTTTGATAAAATGCTTGGTAAGATAGGTTGGAGTTTAGATGTTCGTGTTACTGATAAAAGATCTCCTGCTGGTGCTACAATGCCTGACGATAGGGTAATTATGATAGAGATTCCTGCATATATTACTACAGAAGAGATAGTGGCTATAGTAGGTCATGAACTTATTCATGTTATTTACGGTGGTTTAGGTGTGTTTGATAAGTACTATCCTGCACTTGCAGATCCTTTTCTTTATTTAGATTATTTTTATCAACCTCAGGAGCTTTTAGCTAGATCATTTAATCTAGCTTATGGTTTAATAGTAGAAGGTGAAAGTTTAATGGATTTAGATGATTATGTAGAGGACGTAGCCGAAGAAGCGTGTAGAATGTATCAAGCGGATAAGGATCTGCAAGGTTTGAAGTATATATCTTTAAATGAGAGGTTGCATGAGATAATTACTCTTATAGTAGAAGTTTTTCTTCGTAAATTCCCAAAATATTATCATACTTATATAGTAGGTTACGGTATTCTTTTTTTATTAGATTTAGATAGGAGTCCTTTAATAGCTTCTGGTATTGAAGTAGATATGGCAGAAGAAAATTTTGAAAGACATATACGTAGCCATAAAAGATTAAGAAATTTAGTTAAAAAATATAAACGTAGGATAGCAGAGTTTGTATAGGTGTTAATAATGTTAAAGGGAGGGGCTTATAATGAGTTTCAGGGAGATTATGTATTCAGTTTTAAAGCAGAAAGTTGAGCCTTTAAGGTTTAGAATGAGGGAAGTAATGAATGACTATTTTCTTGAAGTTTTAAAATATTTTGACCATGAGTTTGCTAATGAAATTCAGCGTCTGTGTGATTATTATTCTGATAATCCTTATTATGCTAGTCAGGTAGAACAGCTTTTGGATGATTTAAAGATAATAGGAGTTTATTTGGAAGATATGGCTGATCTATACGGGGCGTATGATAAAGTAGATGAGGTAGAAGAAATCTTGAATGATCTATATACTGATTCTATTGTAGATAAATTAACTTATATTGAACAGGATGTTTTTGATGAGTGTATAACACATATGAAATATGTTGTTGTAGATGCGTTAGGTAGGGATCTTCATTTAGCCTTATTAGAAGTGCATGAAATAATGGAGAAAAATAAGGAAGCTGTGGAAGAAGGCGATTTACCTGCTGACTTTAAGAACCTTATAGATGAACTCGCCTTTTTGGTTTATGATAGCGATAGGGAATCTCTACGTGTTTTGGCAGATAATCTTACATCTAGAGCTAACCGTGTAAAAGTATATATGGAGAAAGAGCTTGAACCGTTTATTGAATAAGCGTGGAATAGTTAAATATTGTAGGTGGTGGAGGTAATGTATTTAAGGGAATCTTTAGTAGAAGATGCATTGTTTTTATTAGATGATCTAGGAGATTTAGAGGGTTTAGACCTTGATTCTTTTCTATATCGTTTTGAAAAGATGCTTAATAAAATAGGATGGAGTTTAGACGCTAGGGAGACTAAAGGATATTTGTCTGGTGCTATGTATCCTAAAGAAGGTTCGATTATATTAAAGATACCTCTAGGAGCTACTACGGAAGACGTATTATCTGTGGCGGGGCATGAGTTGGTTCATGCTATTCAACATGATATAGGTGTTTTTCATGGAATGTATAGCCCTAGAGGTAGAATGCCTGTAGGGTATTTTAGGTATTTTTATCAAGCTAAGGAAATGTTGGCTTATTCTTTTAATATGGCTTACGGGTTAGTGATTGAGGGAGATAAGTTGTCTGATGTAGAGGAAGATACGGAGGATATATTTTTGGAAGTATGCGAACGGTATCAATCAATGTATACTTTATCAGAACTAGTAGTTAAAAATTTTCATGATAGGTTAAAATATATGTATGAAAATAAGGCTGTAGGTTTTTTAAGTGAATATCCTAATTATTATATACCATATATGTCGTGTTATGGTGTACTATATTTATTAGAGAATGCTATAGTACTGGATAAAAAACTTTCTGAACTTGAATTAGCTGAAGTAGATAAAAGTAATTTTATATTTTTTGGTAGTCTTGATGAATACGAATATAATGAGGTATATGTTCCTTATATATCTAAGCATGAAAGATTAAGGAATTTAGTTAAAAAATATAAACGTAGAATAGAAGAATTTTTATAAGGATGGTGGTATAGTTATGGCGACAAAAATTTTGAAGGATGTACTAGTGGGACTTGCAGATAGCGATCGAGGAGATAAACACATTAAAGTTGAAAGAGAATACGAAAATGTTGTTATGGCTGAAGATTTACTAGTAAGTTTGAGAGTATTAGCATATAAAATAGAAAAGGGGCTTTAAAATGGTAGATGAAAAGTTTGAAGCCATGAAAAAGATTACCGAATTATACGATGCTGAATTAGTAAATAACTCACGAAGTATGATCATAGATAGTATAGGTAATAAAAGGTATATAACTGTATACGATGTAGAAAAAATTTTAGGGCTTGAAGGATTTAGGTTCGTAGGGTGATAAAATTTTTTCGTTAGATAGTGTGTAAACATATATTTGTTAAGAAATTTTAATAAATTTTATAATGTAATTTAAAAGGCAGAACAGGCATCTGGAAGCAAAAATTTATGTGTACTTAGATGAAAATGTATTTTTATTTTTGTTTAATGGAAGGATTATAGGATTGCGTATAGAATTTATCTTTAAAGGAGGTATTTTATTATGAGACATTATGATGAGTATGTAGACATAGTTGAAAGACCTGGTAAGTTTGAGGGTGAAGAACCTTATGTACCGTATTTTTATGATATGGCTATGGAGGGTGCTCAGGATGATGTAAGTTTTGTTGGCGATATGCAGATAGATTGGTTTAGGATAGATAGTGAAGATGCAAGGATGTTTCCTGAGCTTGAAGATGAAGTAGGTGATTGGGTAGGTATAGCGGAGGATTATCAGGGTTTTATCTTTGAGGTAGATGAAAGGGAAGTAGAGAAAGCTATGAAGGATTATCGTGAACCTCCTGTAGAAGTTTGGGGTCGTTTTACGGGAGACCAGTCTGTGGATGAGTTTATGAAAGTAGCTGCTGATCAAGGATATACTAATGTAAGAGAAGCTATTCATGATTATGTTTTGGATATAATCGAAAGAGAACCTGAATTAGCGGATCGATTTGTGGATGTGGAGCATGTAGTAGATAAGATGGAGGAATTCGTGTTGGAAGTTATGCCACGGGAAGATTTGCGTGATTTAGGATTAAGTATATGATGTTTAATTTAGATAGTGGAATGAGTTAAAGGAGGCGTTTTAGTATGGCTTGGTATCCTGATTTTGATGAGATTAGAAGGAAGTTTTTTGATAAGTTTGGGGATGATGTTAGTTTGTTAAGCGACTATAACGCATGGACTGAGTTCTTTCATATATTAACTATAAATCCTTCTGAACTAAAACATAGTCTATTACATGCTTATCAATTAGCTGAAGATATGATGGACGATGAAGGTATATACGGAAATGAAAAGCATCGATTATTGATGAATATGGTAGATGTTGCAGAGGACTGCTATGAGGGTATCATAAAAGTAGATTTGGATGGAGCAGTAGCTGAAGCAGGCAAAATTTTTGAAGATGAAAAAGATTAATTATTTAATGTAATTTAGGAGGTATGTGGTTATGAGAGAGGTAATGATGGGATTAAGTGATTTATATAGCTGGGCAGCAGAAACTGGGGATTTTTGGTTGGTAGAACCTATAGAATCCCTTATTGATATTGAAGGTTATTCTACGGACGCTGGCTTTGCGATTGATCAGGACGTAGATGATCGTAGAGTGCCAGGTAATATTATAGAAGTTAAATTTTTTGTGGATGATGCATTATATAGGATTTATGAAAATTATGAGGTTGTTGAAGTAGCTGCTGAGAATAGAGTGGGAGAGATGTTAGAAGAAGAGCCAGAATTATTTAATCGTGAGTTTATTGAACGGTATGCTTATATATCAGATACGGATAAACGAATGATAGCTCTTGATGAGGCAGATGCGTGGGTAGGTGATCTCGATGATGATGAGCTTTTGGATAGAATAGAGTTAGAATTTGAAGATGCTTCTAGAGATTTATTGGAAATGGTGAGTAGGGCTAGAGAGTTGATAGATGAAGGGGAATATTCAAGGTTAAGGGATTTATTGTCGGACATTAGATCTAAATTATATGATGAATACGTTGAATATGTGCATGCACAATTAGAAGATGATTGGATGTATTATTTTGATTGGGCGATTGGGCTTTCTTGGGAAGAATTGTTGAATATTCAGATAGATATACCAGAGGCGGTTAAGGATGCGGTAGCAATTGATGGACCTGCACATTTTTTAGATTCTTATGATGGTAGGTTGATAGAATTGAGACCTACGGAGGCGGTAGCTATTAAGGTAGATTAAATAATTTTTTTATGGGTGGTGATATATTATGGTTATGTCAGTGAAAGAAATTTTGTCGGCGTATGATTATATGCAGATTGAGATTGAAGATGCTATGGATGATTTTAAAAGAGTTTTAGACGTGGGTGTAGAAGACCTTGATGATATTTTTAGAACTATAGAAAGAGAATATGGTGAAAGAGAAGCAGATATGTATTGGGAAGAAATTAGGCTTGATATGCGTAAAGTGGGTGAATTGGTAGATTATTTTGAAAAGATTGTGGATAAAATAGAAAGTCTTAAAGATGTTTTGGAAATAATAGATGATGAAGGTGTATCAAGAGATGTAGTTGAAGTTAGAGGGTTAAAAGAGAAAGCATTAGGTGTATTGAATGCTGTTACTAATGCTAAACAATACACCTATGTGAAACAAACGAGGGAGCTAGAGCAGGGTTCTAGTTTACCTAGTGAGGTTGTTGATATGCTGGAAGGTTATATAGATTTTGCTATTAGAGTAATGGGAGCTATTGACGAAGTTTTGGAAGTAATGGAAGACGCTAAGGATACAGCAAAGGGTTTGTATGATGAAATAGTTGATTATTATTGATTATTTAGAACATAAGTGAGGTGATAATAGTGAGTTTTAAGATGGAAAATGTGCCTGATGTTTTAGAGGAGCTGATTATAATATCGGAAAGGTTTTATGACGATTTTATAAGCGATATGGCTGATTTTCGGAGTTTTATAAGGATGAATTATGATAATGTGATTACAGGGCGGTCTATTTTGGAGGATATGTATGAGAAGCTCAATTGGTTAGAAGAGCTGTATTTAGGCGGAGTGTTTAGATGGATGGATTATGCTGTTAGTGAATTGGAAGATTTAGAAGATGAAGAAGAAGGTGAAGTAATTGCTTCTATGTCTATTGCTTTAGATCATTTAAACGATGCAGATGAGGCATTGGCGGAGGCGGAGATTGAGATTGATAGTTTGAGTAGTAACTTTTTTTCTATACTAGAGAAAGAAAAGGTAAAGATGGATGAGGAAAAACAGCGTGAATTAAGCGATTACATCTATGATTTTGCTGAGAAGGGTGAAGCTATTCGTGAATACAGGGATAATATAAAAGGTTTAATGAATAGGTTATAGAATTTGTGGAGGGGTGGTGTTTTAGTTCATGAAGCGATTAATAAGGAAGTTGGTAGAGGAGCAGAAGGCGGGTCAAGCTCCAGGTAAGTTAGAACTTGTAGATACTTCGTGGGGTGATTTTTTAGATTACTTAGAAGAGTTACGGTTTGAAGAGTTTCCTGATAAGATACCTGAATTGAGGGATAACTATGAAAAAGCTGTAAGGTTAGCTAGTATGGGTTGGACTGAAAGGCGTGAGATGCCTGTTATAAATGAGGATGATGTAAAGGATTTACAAAAAAGGTTACGTTATGGCTACATAGACGTAAGAGACCCTTGGCATGAAACTACAGATCCTAAGGATCCGTATCCAGAAGGGTTATCAGGCGAAGAAGCTGAGATATTTTTGAATCGTGGATTATGGGATGGTGATCCTGAAGGCGATAGGGTAGATGTAGATATTGTTACAAAAAGGGTAGGTGATATGATCCCTATTCAGGAACAGATTTATGTTGATAAGTCGGTAGATAATATAGCTAAGTTTGGCGTTGATTCTACTATAGATTTTTTAACTTGTAAGGATAACTATTTTATTACCAGTAATGATGATTATATATTGGATGGTCATCATAGGTTTTTGTCGGGTATACTGATTAACCCTGATTTGAATGTGCAGAGTTTAGAGATAGAATTGCCTATTACTAAATTATTACCTCTGCTGAGGGCGTATAGTGATGCAGTAGGCAATCCTAGGAACCTGTAATTAAAAAATTATTTTAGGAGGTATGTTGTTATGGGAGAGAGAAGATTACCGATGATGTAAATGAATTGCATGGGATGAATGTAGTACTTGTATACGATGCGGGTTATGGTTTATCAGAAGAGCTTTGTAATGATTTAGAGGATAGAGCGAAATCAAGATTAGGTTCGGAACTATTGTGGTCACTTTATAACGGGTAGTTAGTTGCATAGGAGGTACTTTATGGCTAATAAGAAGAGGGATCCTGTGAATGATAGATTATATAAGTGCTGGTTAAGTTCGTTAGGTAAGGAGAAGTTGCATAAGGATGATACGGTTTATGAAGTATACTTGCATCGTAAAGATGTAGGAAAGTTGATAGATAAGTATATGTCTAGTCTCACTAAAAGGAAGCACCATGATGATAGTAAAATTTCAGATGAAGAATTGCCTACATTTTTAGAATATATTCCTAAGCTGAAAGATACTCAGTATGGTAGCGATGATTATAATCGTAATTTAGAGTGTATGAAGGAAGGACTTGAACATCATTATGCTAATAATAGGCATCATCCAGAGCATTTTGAAGATGGTATAAAAGGCATGAACCTTGTAGATATAGTGGAGATGTTATGTGATTGGATAGCTGCTACTAATCGTAAGGGCGGAGATATCTTTGAGTCGATAGAATATAGCCAGACAAGATTCGGGTTCAGCGATGAGCTTAAGCAGATACTAATAAATACAGTAAAGGACTTAGATATTTAGTATATTTAGCGAATGTAGTTCTGTTGATTTAGGTGAATTAGTTAAAAGTTACTTAGATTGTTAGGAGGTGAATTTGAATGTATGATGAAGAGTTAGCATCTGAGATAGAAGAGGTTAGAATACGTATTTATGAGGGATTAAATCGATTTTTGCTAAAGTATACCGACTTATTAATGGTAGCACAGGGAGATACAGCTATAGGACCTCCTCCTTGGGAGAGAGTTGATGATTATGATTATATATTAGGATACTTTGGAGATTGTGAAGCTATGGCTGATATATGGATTCAAGCTGCTACTGATGTCTCAG
>SL_8KL_010_SEDDRAFT_10002349_pt1 | contig 16020 bp, 21 predicted proteins | sample SodLakKL_010_SED_4_FD_11160 | JGI IMG/M metagenome (IMG submission 11160)
GAAAAAGGAATAAAAGCAAGGATGTCAAGAAGACACCAAGCAACAACAGATAAAACAAAACACTACTTAGAAGGAAATAAATCGACAGAATGAGGGTGAAAAAATGGAAACTGAAAAAAACGAAAGAAACCTGGAAGAAACCGCGGGAAAAGCACTGGAAAAATGTCTTGGACTAAAGGAAAATGAACAAACACTTATAATAACGGACGAACACTGCCAAGAAATAGGAGAAGCATTCTACAGAGCCACGAAAGAAAAAACAGAAGAAAGATACCTGTTAAAAGTGAAAGAACAAAAACAAGGAGAACTAAAAGCTCCTCAACTAGCGGAATACCTCATGAAAAAACCACCAGACGTAATAATAATTCCAACAAGAAACTCATACACCCACATGAAAGCCAGAGAAAGAGCAACTAAAGAAGGAGCAAGAGTAGCGACACTACCAGGAATAACGAAAGAAACATTCAAAAGAACGATAAACATAGACTATGAAAAAATGAGAAAAGAAGGAACAAAACTAAAGGAAAAAATGGAAAAAGCAGAAAAAGCACACATAGAAACGGAATCAGGAACAAAACTAACTTTAGAAATATCAAACAGAATAGAAGAAGACCTAGGACAGATAAAAAACCCTGGAGAATATGGAAATCTACCAAGCGGAGAAATATTCACAGCACCGGAAAAAACAAATGGAAAAATGATTATAGATTCAATGCAGGAAATAGCGAAGCCAAAGACAAAAGTATACATACAAAACGGAGAAACAAGAGAAGTGGAAGGAGACCCTGAATTCAAGAAAAAACTATGGGACCATAAAAACGGAAGAAAAATAGCAGAATTCGGAATAGGACTGAACCCAAAAGCAACCATAACCAGCAACATACTCGAAGATGAAAAAGTAAGAGGAACCTGCCACATAGCATTCGGGAAAAACACGGATTTCGGAGGAAAAATAAAGTCAGATATACACTGGGACGCTATACTATTCCAACCAACCATAAAACTGGACAATGAAAAGATAATGGAAACAGGAAAACTATTAATATAGAAAAAGGAGATTTTAAATGAATCCAGTGGATCAAGCAGTACTAGAACTAATGCAAAGCATACATCATCCAATACTTGAAGAAATAATGCTCATAATAACTCATGCAGCATCCTACACAATTCTATTCTTAATTCTACTTCTACTGATATATTCGAAGAAAAAAGAACTATCATTGAACATGTTCGTTGGATTACTAATAGAAGGAATAATTATAATTATTCTCAAAGGAGCAATAACAAGACCAAGGCCAATGACAAGGAACTTATCTCCAAAAGCATCTTTCCCATCCGGACACTCAAGCAGATCAACCTATTTAGCCTTCCTATTTCAGAGAGAATGGAACCTGAAGATACTTTGGTTCTCACTAGCTTCACTAGTAATCTTCTCAAGACTATACTTACAAGTACATTACTTCACGGACGTAGTTGGAGGAGCAATAATAGGTTACTTGATATACCTACTAGTGATGAAGTATGATTTAGGAGTAAGAGCTTACAGAAAAACCGTTAAAAGAGCACCTTTCATAAAAAAAATAATCAATTTAGAAGAACATTGAAAACCGAACAAGTATTTAAATATCTAATAACTAATCACTACAGAGAAACACGGTGAAGAAATGGATTCGTTGAAAAAAAAGATGAAGACACCTAATATACTAAAACACTTAGTCAGAGGAAGAACCCTTGGATTATTTGTATTTAGCTTTCTAGCATTCCTAATTGGTATATTCGTAAGGTTCTACACTGAACCAACAAGCATGTTCATATTTCCAGCGGGAACATCAATAATAATAGTCACAGCTTCAGTATTTGCAGCAGGATTCCTATTCTTCGGTTACCTAACCCCTTTACTAATGTTTGTATCCGGTCACTACACTCAAGAATTATTCATGGAAGCGGGAACATTAACAGCGCCTACACCTATAGCACTGATGATATCCTCATTCGTAGTATCCTACGCAGGTATAATGCTGGGAGATGCATTACTGAGAGATATGTCGGGAAAAGGAAATTTTTTGGGAGTACTAAAAGCATCAATAATATTATTAATAATAGGAATAGGGATATCAGGAGCAGGTCACTTCGCTGCACCACAAATAGGTACTTTGGAATGGACAATGAACGAATACATAAATCAAGCGGACAGAGGAGATCTTGAAAGAGCATCTCATTACGTATCAATGAATGAAAGAGAAGCTTATTTGGAAAAAGTGGCTAACATAACGGATGAAGAAAGACATGTATTAAGACAACTAAATATGAACCTGAATATATTGGAAGAAGAATCAACGGAAAAAGAAGCCACATTAAAAACAGAGATAACGATACGAGGAACAGTGGAAAATGTTGATATAGATGAAATGAAAGACGTAAACTTTCATTTAACCAAAGAAGAAGGAAGATGGAGATTAAAAGACGATCCATACATACCTAGATACTGAAGAATCTCAATGTAACCATAGAACCTATTTAATGTTAATATCTCTTCAGAAAAGTTAAGAAAATTTAATAAAAGCTATTTCTTCGAGGATAAAAAAACCAAACACTTAAATAAGTATTAACCCATTATATTATACTGAACAGACCCTTTCTCCAACGCGTCACCGTTTGTTCAGGAGGACGGAGCGGCACCGTCCTCCCTATATTTACATACCTCTAGCTAGCTCTATATCCTTTAAAATTAATTAGAAATAAAGTAAAGCAATACTTAGAATTCACTTATTAAATAATAAAAAAATAGAAATGGAAGTTAATGATAAAAATAAAAAATAAGGGAGGTAAACTAAATGAATCTGTTTACCGTGGTCCCACAATCTGGGCATTTTCCCTTCATCATTTTTCTACCATTCTTTGTAGTGGTTTCTTTACCATTTTTCATTTTGACCTTTTCTCTACATTTAACGCAATAAGCTTCAGTCATGTTTAATCCACCTCCATACCATCAAAAAGAGACCACTGGTATATAAGAGTTACTCCTAATTATAGGTAAAATAAGGGTAAAAACGAAAACTTAAATAAAATAAATCTATTCAATACCGTGTTAAAAATATAGATTGAAAACAGGGATGCGTATTGACTAAATACATATTTGTAACAGGGGGAGTTATGTCAGGTCTTGGAAAAGGAGTAACCGCCAGCAGCATAGCTAAATTGATCAAAGAAAAAGGATATAAAGTTTCTTGTCTGAAAATAGATCCATACGTAAACGTGGATGCTGGAACCATTCGTCCAACTGAACACGGAGAAGTATTCGTAACGGAGGACGGAGGGGAAATAGATCAAGATCTAGGTAACTACGAAAGATTTCTAAATAAAAATCACAGGAAAGAACATAACCTAACGACTGGAAAGATTTACCAAAAATTGATAAATAAAGAAAGAAAAGGAGAATACCTGGGTAAAACCGTTCAAATAATACCTCATTTAATAGAAGAAATAATTGAACACATAGAAAAAACCGGTGAAAAAGAAGATTTCTTAGTCATAGAAATAGGCGGAACGGTTGGAGACTATGAAAATATACCTTTCCTGGAAGCAGCAAGGCAGATGAGAAGAGAAAAAAGCCATAGTGAAGTTGTATTCGTACATGTCACATATTTACCTATAATAAGTGCAATAGGAGAACAGAAAACAAAACCAACTCAACATAGTGTGAAAGAGCTAAGATCAGAAGGTATTATACCTGACTTTATAATAGGAAGAAGTGAAAAACCATTGGATGAACCTAGAAAAGAGAAAATATCCTTATTCTGTGATGTGAAGAAAGAAAAAGTAATATCAGCTCCAAANGTTGATAACATCTACAAAATACCTGTTAAATTCAAAGAACAAAAACTTGGAGATAAAATATTGAATCAAACTAAACTAAAAGAAAAAAACAGTGATCTTCAGAATTGGATGAGTATGCTGGAAAAGATGGATAAAAGTAAAGATTCGGAAAAAGAAGTTAAAATAGGACTAGTGGGAAAATATATATCTTCAGGAGACTTCAGTGTAAGAGATTCCTATATATCAGTCACCGAAGCGGTTAAACATGCAGCAGGAGAACTAGAAACAAACTACAGTATAAAATGGATAGACTCAACGGATTCTGAAAAAGCGAAGAAAGAAATAGATGAAATGGATTCAGTGATAATTCCAGGTGGATTTGGAACCTCGGGAATAAAAGGAAAAATAGAAGCCATAAAAAAATGTAGAGAAGATAAAATTCCTTTCCTAGGATTATGTTTAGGTCTTCAATTAGCGGTAATCGAACACGCGAGAAACGAACTAAGTTTAAAGAAAGCTAACTCAACTGAAATAGATGAAGATACTCCTCACCCTGTTATATGTCTTCTTGAAGAGCAAAAAGAAATAGAGAATAAAGGTAACACAATGAGATTGGGATCCTATCCAGCGATTTTAAAGAAAAATACAAAAACCAAAAATCTTTACGGAGAAAAAAGAATAAATGAAAGACACAGACATAGATATGAAGTAAATCCTGAATACCACAATGAACTCGAAAAGAATTCAATGGTATTCTCAGGTAAGTCTCCCGATGGAAAACTAATTGAATTTATAGAAAGAAATAATCATCCTTTCTTCATTGCGACACAATCTCATCCGGAATTTAAATCAAGACCTGAAAAACCACATCCTTTATTTAAAGGATTAATAGAAAAAGGGATTGATAGAGCGGAAAAAAGAAACTGAATTAAATCAATTCGTAACCGAAAGATAGTTTTATATATCCGTCTTTCCTTTTTTTACTCGAAACGTTGGAGATGTTTCAACCGATATTTAAAACGGTGACGCCGAAATGCAGACACTATTAGATATGTTCAATGAAAGTGAAAAAAGGCTTTCTCAAGGACAAAAAGGACTACAAGATCTTAAATCAATTTACTCTTCAAGGAAAAAGCAAAGAAAGAGCTCTGAATTCAGTTTTCATATGAAGACATTATTCACAGCGGTAAGATCCTTGGATGCTAAAAGTGTAGATATAGAGAGAAGTAAAGAATCTCAAAGATTGGAAAGACTGGAATTCAATCCAACTATATCTGATCCTGAGATAGTTATAACTGACAAAAGAGCAAAAGCGTATTCAGCTTGGTACATGCCAAACATATACGTACCATCAAGAAATTCAGCTAAAAGGATAACTCCTGAATACTTAGTAATGGAAGGAGAAAGAAGATCAATCTATGAAGAAAATGAGAAACTAAAAAGAGACCTATATACTTACGAATTCCTATCGGATTCTCTACTTAAAGAGAACTCTAAGAAACTACTGAATAAAATGAACAATGTTAAACTAGTTATGCATGTTAAAAACAAGTTTAAACCAAGTGACTTATCAAAAATAAAGGACTCAGCACATTACTTGAAGCCAGAAAATCTACTGGTTGTGTCGGAACAGGAACTATCAAAGGAAATAAAGATGAATCTACCTCCTGGAACACGTTTCAAAGATAAAATAGATTTAAATCTACGTAAACTTGAAAATGAAATAAAAGAAACTCTTATCTAAAAATAAAAACGTTAAAAGTAACTCATTTTATTGAATATTCTCGGGAGAAAATTCACTTATTCTTTCCTTAATTTTACTCATAGGAAGTATCGTTTTAACTAGAGGAACCCCTTCAGCTTTAGCTATTTTCTTACCAACCTTGTCAACTTCGCTTACGTTGTGAAGAACTATCAAAGAAGGTTTTAACTCGGTAACTCTGACCGCTACCAGAGGACTTCTTCCCATCGATACATTTTGAAATATCAATGCTCTCTCCGTTGTGGAACCATATATATTTATGAATCTATCGCAAGGTAGTTCCACGATAGCTCTCAATGAATCTATAAGGGTACAGCCATATATCTTAGATTTATCTAACTTTTTCTCTCCAACAACCACTTCCCCATCTATTATATCCTCTACAAATTCTTTTGAACTCATTGAACCCGTTAAACTGAGTAATTCATATGGTTCTTCAACATCATCATCTCTACTCAATCTTTTAACGGTCCACCCTCCTTTCTGCTTATCTATTTCTATTATAGCTTTTACAAATCTTTGTATTATCCCTGTCCCTGGACTCTCTCTTCTATTTGATTCGTAGTCACTTATAGTGGATGAAGTTACACCTAGATGATCGGCTAATTCTGTCTGAGTAACTCCAAAAATTTCTCTCCATTTCTTCAAACTAGTGCCTGGACTTTCGGATAGAGTTATTTCTCCAGCTATCTTCAAGGGCAATTTATCCATATTTATTAATATTATTTCGATGTTTAAATAATTAACGAATCTAACTTTGAGGGTTGTGGAAGAAATTGTTTTTTATAGATATAAATTCTTTATTACGGGTTAATTAATCTGAAAAACTTGGAAAAAAGGAAAAGGGGAGAGAAAGAGGGAATTTGAGGGTAAAAAAAGGGAAAGGGGGGAAAGGGAAAGGGGGGATGGTTGGAGAGGCTTGTAAGTCAGGCTCACCCAGCCCGAAGAATGAGAGTTAATCTAACCTCTCCAGGGAAAAGGGGTATTATATATTGACTCCTTTACCTTTAAAAGGGTTTTGGACGGTTACGAAAAAGACAATTATTAAGAGTTTTTTTGATTATATGTGTAACTCTATTTTTGGAAGAGGTTTAAATGTTTAAAATTTATGCATTATTTGATCTACGCATAATGTTTTAGCGGATCTTTTTGATTCCTTTGAGTTTTTCAGTCCAATGGGAAGTTTATTATGACGTATTCTCCGACTGCTTCCACGTGTTGGAAAGGTATTATAAGTCTTCCGTCTTGGTTCGTGTATTCTTCCGCTTTTCTAGGTATTGCTTCCGGTTCTATTAGGACGCTATCTATTCTACCGCTTTTTTCGAAGTATGCGTCTATTACTTGACCTAGTTCTTTTCCTTCTGAGGTTATTGCTCTTTTGTTTCTAAGTTTTTTTCCTAATACTTGTTTCATTTTTGTCCCTCCACTACTAATTATATCTCTTACGGCTTTTACTTTGTCGAAGGGTATTAAGTTTTCCTTCACGAATTCTCTTGCTTGTTTTAAGTTTCTCTTCGGAATTGAAGAGACATCTCCTTTCAATAGATAGGTTATTTTTCCTTCTTCAGTATTTATCACTACATCCTTTGCTCTACCTATATGTTTGCTATTCGAGTAAATTTTCTTTCCTTTTATTTCACTTATTTTATTCATGATTTTCACCATTTTGTAATTTTATTCTGTATTTTACAGGATGTCTCTATATTTAAGTGATTGGGTTGATTCTTCAATCGATTACTTTGATTGGTTAGAAGTAGTGGTGGTGAGGAACCTCATTTCGGGTTCCCCTTGGTTTTTCTTTTTTTAGTTTTATCCGTGATTACGCAGCTTTTTGCTCTGACTGCATCTCTTCTATCTTTTGCTGGGTTCTTTCTTTTCTATTCTTCACTTCTTCTTTTTGTGATTCCATTTGTTCTTTTCTTTCTTCTAGTTCTTTCTTTATTTCTTCTTTGTCTTTTTCTACTAATACGTTTCCAGCTGCTTTGTAAACTGAGCCTTCGGTGTTTTCTACTTCCTTTATCGCTTGTTTTATTTGCTGTAATTGCATTTCAACATTTCTCTCTTGTGCTTGTAGTGTTTGCATTTGTCTTTGTAGATTTTGGGCTCTTCTAGCTAACTTTTGATTTTCTTCTGGCATTTTTGTACCTCCTGTAGTTTTTAGTTTGTTTATTAATCGGTTTTAACTTCCTGTACTATTGGAGCTCTTTCCTTTGTAAGTACTTTTTTACCGCACTTAGTGCATTTAACTTCGGATATATCTTCTATTTCTTTTCCACAGTAAAAGCATTTCCATGACATTTTTCATTACCTCTTTTTATTTTTTCATTCATCTTCGGATTGTAGTTCTTCGGCTTTTTCCTTTGCTTTCTCTTTTCTTCTGACTATTCTTCTTACTTCTCTTCCGTCGGATGTTACTGGTTTGTATGCTCCTCCAGCTATCTTAGTTTTGCATTTGCTGCATTCCCATATGCCGTATCCTTTTCTTTTGAGGCTTTTTCTATTGCATTGTGGGCATTCTTGTTTTTTTCTCTGTATTTCTTCTATTTGCTTTACTTTTTTCTTTAATGGTGACCCGTATCTGGGTCCGTATCTCGATGCTGCTCCTAGTTTAGTCTTTGCCATTTTTGCTCACCTTTTCTTCATTTTTCATTTGTTAAAGTTCTTCTATTTGTTTTCTAGTTTCAGGTGCTTTTTTAACTGCTTCTTTTATTAATTTGTTTACTTCTTCTCTTTTAAATGCTCCTGATCCTCCTTTCTGTGAGGCACATACATTATCTTTGTCGTTGATGTATACTGTTAGTCTTGCGTCCTTTGATTTTTCTTCGTATATCTCTGGGTCCAGTACTATTTCATCTCCTATTTTGGCGAATGTTTTAGCTACTGGTGTGTCTCTTGTTGGTAGTTTTCCTTGGAATTCATCTCTTATTATTTTTTCATCTTCGTATTTTGGTATTTTAGCGTTTTTCAATGCTGCTACTGCTGCTATCGCTGAAGCGTCTATTATATTGCCGTCGTGGTCCATTGGGAAGATATCTACGAACACTGTCCAGATTTTTTCGCCTGGTTCTATGCATAGTTCTTCTGTTTTGACCATGTTACTTTCTCTTATTCCTCTGTCTATTACTCTTGCTGCTTCCACTGTTTTTCCTCTTGGTGGTCCTGTTTCAAACATTGGTGAAGCTACTGGTGATAGCTCTATACTTGTGATAAGTACTCCATCTTCAGGTGAGTCTGGGTATGGTGTTCCTATTCCTAATTTTGCTCCTGCTACTACTCTTGTATTTCCTAGTTTAACCATTGCGCTTCCTTCTGCTCTTCCTAGGAATCCTGGTGTTATTTCTACTTTTCTTGATTCCATTTTTTTTCTTCCGTCCAGTCTTTTTCCTTTTTTAAGTTCTCTTAGGACTCTATCTTTTTTTACGTCCCATATTAATTCGTCAGTTGACATTTTTATTCCTCCTCCGTTTCTTGTTCTATGTGTTCATATCTTTCTCTCAGTGCTCTTTTTTGTTCCTCGTAGACTTTCATACACCCATCTACTGCTAAATCAAGTGCTTCTTCGTATTCTTCCGGTGTTAGATCTCCGTCCATCTGCATCAGTGTTATTTCGTCATTGTGTGGTAAATAAGCTACGGGTAGATCTGCTTGTCCTTCTTGGTCTTCGTCTTTGTTTAGGTCCAGTACCACAGTGTCTTCTATTTTTCCGGTTGCACATGCTGGTACTAAGTCTCTCATTGGTATTCCTGCATCTGCTAGTGCTACTGATGCTGCTGATAGTGCTGCTACTCTTGTTCCTGCTGCTGCTTCTATTACTGTTGCGTATATATCTATCGTTGTTTTTGGATAGTATTCAGTGAATACTGCTTTTTCAAGAGCTTCTGATGAAACTTTACTTATTTCTTTGTCTCTTCTACTTGGTGCTGGGTTCGCTCTATCGTCCACTGAGAATGGAGCTAATTTGTATTTGAATTGGATTCTTGCTTTGTAAGGGCTTCTTTCGTGTCGGGGGTAGCATGTTCTTGGTCCGTGTACGGATGCTACTACTTTGTTTCCTCCCCATTCTATGTATGCTGATCCATCAGCTCTTTTTACATATCCTGCTTTTATTTTGATTGGTCTCATTTCATCTGGCTTTCTGCCATCCAGTCTTTTTCCTTTTTTCATTAGTTTTTTTGTCTTTTTTGCCATTGTTAATCACTCCCTTGTTCTAGGTATTTTTTTATTTTTTCAGTCAGCCCCGTTTCGTGGGCTTGTTCTTCTATTTTTTCTATGGCTTTTTCAGTTTTTCTGGAGTCTCCTCCTTTTATCCATATTCTTCCGTTGGCTCCTACGAATATCTTTGAGCCGGTTTTTTCTTTTATCATTGAGATCATTGATGCGTTTTTTCCTATTACTCTTTCTGTTACTGCTGGATTTATCTCTATCATGTTTCCTCCGTAGAATTTTCTTCCATTTCTTAATGATGTGTCCTTTACTTCATCAACATCTCCTATTTCTATACTAATTAAATCTTTGAGTTTGTATTCGTCGTCCGCTTCATCTGTTGATAGGAATGCATCGTAAGGTGAGTTTAAATCTACTACGTATCCACCGTATTTTACGGATGATACTACTCCTATTATTTTGTCTCTTTTTTGTGGTATGTATTTTGTTTTCATTGGTATTATTTTTCCTCTTCCATTGTTTTTGTACAACATTCCGTATCTCTTTGATCTTTTTTCGGTTTTTTTACCTTTTTTCTCTCGGTAAGTTTCGCCGTTTGCTTTTTCTTCTATTTTTTCTCCTGGTATAACTATTTTTTTCATTTTATCGTGCCCTCCTATTTTTTTGTTTTAGGGTTAGTATTTGTTTCAGTATTTTTTCTGTTTTCTTCATTCTTTGAGAATTATGTTCCCAGTTTTTCTTTTCTAATTGTTTTTCAGTGTTTTTATTTGATTTTCTCCATGTGTCACTTCATTTACTTTATCATATAACTTGTCTTTGAATCCTGCTGGGATTTTAACGACTGCAAGATATGATCCGTCGTTTCTCCATTCTTCTTTTTCTATATTGAATGAGTGTAATATATTGCTGGCTTTTGCAGCATGTTTTGGCGGTATTTTTACTGCCATTCTTAATTTCTCTACTTTTATCGGTATTTGTTTTGATATCTTCTTTATTATTTCTTCGGCTTGTTCCTTAACTCCTTTAAATTCATCGAAGTGATAACCTTCTTTTTCTATCGCTTTTTCTATTCTTTCTCTCGTATGTGGTCTGTTGTTTTGTGGATCTATTGCATTTCTTTTTATCCAGTCTATTACTTGTTTTCTTTTCTTTTCTCTCATTTCTCTTTTTTGTTCCGTTGTTAACTGTATTTCTCCTTTATTCATTATTTTTTTAGCGACCTCATCGAAGTCAGTTGTGCCAAATGCTTTATTGAGTTCTTCATCCGGTGCTTTTTTTCCCTTCTCTGCATCGTGGTAAACGTCTCTTGTAGCTACTACTTCATCTATATCGATGTCTTCTCCTTGTTTGAGGTCTCTGGATTTATATGGATCCACGTATATCTCATATCTTTCTCCTTCTCTTTTTATCCGTGCGATAACGGCGTCTTCGAGTGATATCATGTGGTATCTATTTTTATTCTTTTTCAACGAATTTAGAAACTTCTTTTTCAGTCAGTTTCTTGAATTCATTTTCTTTTTTATTTACGTAAGCTATTTCAGCTATTTTTGGGCTGAAATCATCCTTCAGTTCTTTGAGTGCTTTCAGTACTAGTTTGATCGCTTCTTTTCTATTCATATTTTCTTTGTAATTTTTATTCAGGAATTTCTCTATCTTTTCTTCTCCTGTTCCTATTACCGTTGCTTTGTAAGATACATATGCTCCGGATGGATCCGTTTTGTAGAGGTGTGTTCCCGTGTTATCTGCTCCCGCTACTAGTAGTGAAACTCCGAACGGTCTTGTTCCTCCGTATTGAGTGTAACTTTGTTTTAGATCACACATTTCTTTTGTTAGTTGTGTTACGTCTATTGGTTGGTTGTAATTGAGTTTCTCGGTTTGTGCTGATACTCTTCCGTAGTCTATTAGTTTTCTTCCATCAGCTACCAGTCCACTGGTTGCTACTCCTACGTGATTGTCTATTTTGTGTATTTTTTCTATGGATTCTTTCTCCATCAGTTCAGATGTCACTCTTTTGTCTATTCCTAATATAACTCCTGATTTGTATTTTACTCCTATAGCTGTTGCTCCTCTTTTTATTGCTTCCTTTGCATATTCTACTTGGAATAATCTTCCATCTGGACTAAATATAGTTATTGCTCGGTCGTATGCTGCTGGAGAAGCTGTTTGCATTGGCATTTTATCTTTCCTCCTTATTTTTTTCATGGGAAGGATGACTTTTACTTCATTTTCCTTCCTTTTCAGTTATTTTAAGTTGTTTTCGTGATTTTTTGAGCGTTCCATGTACTTTCTCTATTGAAATGAATGCTCTTTTATTTCCTATGTTATTGATTAGTGTTAACATTATTCTTACTTCTTGTTGTTTTTTATTGTTGGTTCTTAAAATACCTTTTTGTTCTTCTTCGTTAAAATCCATTAGCCATAATCCCGATTCCGATATATTGAGTGCACCGAGATTTTCAAATGCTGATCTCCATATTTCTTTTATCAGTTGGTTTCTGCTTATTTTTTGATTTGAATGTATTTTAATCAACATGTATCTATTTTTTTCTTTTAGCGTTGATGGAAATGGTTTTTTATTCATTTTCGATCATTTTTTATGGTATTTATTTTTTCAACGTTATTTGAAATTGTTTCAAGGGCCTCTTCTTTACTGTAACCCGCTATGTGAGCTATTGATGCTAGATCCATTGGTTTTCTCATTTCTAGTTTTTCTTTTGCTCCCGATGTGATTATTAGTGGACATTTTCTTCTTCTGAGTATTTTTCCAAGATATTGTAAGGATCTAAAGTATTTGATTTTATCAGTTCCTCTGTATTCCAACAATTTCTTAAGCGTTATTGCTACTGCAACATCATTCTCTCTAGCTATTTCAGCTATTGATGTGTCAAATGGTCTTTCATCCGGTTCAACTGGATTCAGTAAAACATCAGCGTTATTCGTTCTAATTATCTTTTTATTTCTTTTGAGATCTCCCGCTTCCAAGATATTGATTTTATTCTTATCTGTTTTGTATCCTTTTTCCACATAGTTTACGTCTTTCCCATGTACTTTGAAATAACCTAGTTCTTTTTCTCCGAATTCAACGCATTCTTCATTATGTACTAATAAGTCGTGGAATTTTCTGGTCATTTTATTACCTCATTAAAACTATTAATCTTCCTCTATCAGTTTATTCAAATTTTTCTTAATTTTTTCTTTTCTGAACGGATAGGATGCTATTTTGACTTTGATGTGTATTATATCTCCTTTTTTTAACGGTTTAACTTTTCCTCTATACAGTTGCTGTTTATCGAGCCTTATGTAGAATTCTCCTTCTTTTAAATTCAGGTATTGATGTATCTTTTCAGGTTTTTCGATTTCTCTGAAGATTTTCTTCATTATTTCTTTTACTTCGCTCCATCTTTTGGTTTTGTACTCGTGTTTCTTTATCGTTGCTCCTTCCTGTGATTCTATTTCCCGTGTTTTTAGTTTTTCATTCAGTTCTTCTTTCTCCAGATCTAGAACTGTGTTTATTGCTTTTTTAACTTTAGAAGTGTCTTCAGATGGATATTGAAGTGTTTTTAGTTCTAGGTAGTGGGCTAGTTTCTCCATGTTAAATCTTTTGAAGTTTAGTTTATTCAGGCTTTTCCTTTGTTTCTTCCTTTTCTTCCTGCTGATGTTTTTCCTTTTTGTGCTCTGTTTCTCTGGTTTTTCTGTGTTACCCAGTTTGCTTCTGAATCATTTTTAACACTTGGGTGTTCTGGATCCGCCATTATTACTTCGAAGAACTTGATGTTTCCATCTTCAGCTGCTAGGTATGAATTTATGACTACTAGGTTTGGGAATTTCTTAGATGCTTTTTCTTCAGCTTGTCTTTGGTGTGATTTAGCTCTTTTTCTTTTAACTGTTCCCATTCTTTTTGGTCTTCTTCCTCTACTTGGCCTTCTATGTAGTCCTGATCCCTTTGTTTCTTTTACTCTTGCTACTACAAATCCTTGTTTTGCTTTGTATCCTATTTCTTTTGCTCTAACTGGATTTGTAGGTCTTTCTAGTTTCTTTATTGTTGGATCTCTTCTCCATTCCTGTATTCTTTCTTTGTATGCTTTTCTCAATCCTTCGTCTTCTCCTTTCTTGGATTTCTCGAAGTTTTTTCTGATGTATTTACTTGCTGGTGCCATTTTTTTCACCTCTTGTTGTTAGTGTTGGGTTAAGTTAGAAATATGACATGTTTTAAGTTCGTGTGAAGTATTTGTATATTTCCTTGTTTTTAAAAACGATCTATTTTCAAGAATTCATCCTGCGATTAACCCGATTTTTTACGGATTAATTCCTCACCATTCATGTTCCGGGTTTCTAGGTATAATTATCCAGCATATTATGTAGATTAATAGTCCAAAACCACCTGATAATAGGACTAAAACCACCCATAAAAGCCTTAATAGAACAGGATCTGTTTCTAGGTATTCTGCCATTCCTCCTGCTACTCCTCCGAGTATCTTTTCTTTCTTTGATCTGTATATCCTTTTTATTTCATCTTTCTTTCTATCCTTTGATTCATCCTCATCTTTAACTGTTTCTTCAGATTCCTTTTTGGGTTTTTTATCTATTTTTGAATTCATTTTTACCATTACCACTAGGTATAATAATATCATGAAAAATACAAATATGTTCCACAAATTATTCATGATTAGATTTGAAATGTAAGCGAAGGAAAATCTACCTATTGAGAACCTGATCATTCCGAGTACACTTGCAACTATCCAGAAAAATACAGTTATTGCCAGAGAGGCAAATATTGGTGAAAGAACTCTGTGAAGACTCCTTAAGGTTTTTTTCAGATAAGAGAAGTATGAAAATATCAATAGAATTACGAAAAATAATCCAAGATTATTGCTCAGGAAAGAACCTAAATTAGACAGGAAAGCAATTTCAAGGTGCGAATTAAGTACTCTGATAGCTATAATGGATACTCCTATTAATATTATACCTATTAAAGAAGCTAACAATGCATATAGCACTCCAAAAATGCTTTGAGAACATATTTCTTCTTTAACTCTTTTCTCTATTCCTTTACCTATCTTTTCGCCTATTCCTTCTATCTCTTCTTCGAAATCATTCGCTTTTTCTTCCAGCGTCTTTTCATTTTTTTCAGTCATAATCAGCTTATGAATTTGATTAATTAAGTAATTTTCGCTTTAAGATTTCAAATATTTTGATTTAAAAAAGAAAAAGTTAGGTGCAGAAGCTATACTTTGCTACTCCTTCTGCATCGAGTTTTCCTTTCTTTTCTTTTTTCTTATTTTTATTATCATTGTCCCCCATTTAGTTCACCGGTATAATTAGGTGTTGAATAATTTATATAATTTGTGTATTTTTTACAAATTCATAAATTTTTATTTTTTGTATTTATTGTAATCATTGATTAGGGGAAAATATTTCCTATTGTTTAAATACTTGGATTCTCATTAACTAATACACTTTACGTAGATTTATTACTGCGTTTAAAGAGATACAAAGAAGTAACTAAAAAGATAAACGGTGATATTATGGGTAAGAGACCAGCTTATACATACAGAAAACACAAAAGACCTTGGACAAGAACAGCTAGTAGAAGAACAGATAAAGCTTATGTTAAAGGAGTTCGAGATCCAATCATAAGATCTTTTGATATTGGTAAAATGGACAGAAAAGAAGCAGAAGTTAGATTTGATTTAGTAATGGATAATGATGTTCAAATAAGAGATGAAGCTCTTGAATCAGCTAGAATAAATGCAAACAAACCTCTTGAAGCAGGAATAGGGCTTGAGAACTATTATTTAAAGATCAGAACCTATCCGCACCAATGTTTAAGAAAACATTCTTTAGCGAGTGGAGCCGGAGCTGACAGAGTATCTGAAGGAATGAGAAAATCATTCGGAAGACCCAGCGGAAGAGCAGTTAGAGCTAATAAGAATCAGAAAATAATAAGTGTATGGGTAAAAGAGAAACACAGCGACAATGCTAGAAAGGCTCTTAAAAGATCAGGATCGAAACTACCTGGAAGTACATCGGTAAAGATGGAAAAGCTTTAAGTTAAAAATCTTAGTGAATCTAATTATTTAGTCCTAGTTACAGAAATATTCATTTGATTGAATCATTCAATAAAATTTGGTAAAAATAAAAAATAAAGCAGGTTCGATTTACTTTAATCAAAGACCTGCCATCGGATATCCACTATTACCCAATTACCATTTTCTCTTTCTAATTCAAAGGTAATAGTCTCAGTTTCTGTTTCTTCCATACCCATAAAATCTATAGAT
>SL_8KL_010_SEDDRAFT_10002350_pt1 | contig 16016 bp, 18 predicted proteins | sample SodLakKL_010_SED_4_FD_11160 | JGI IMG/M metagenome (IMG submission 11160)
CCAGAGCATTCCGGTGCACTCCGCCGAAGGCCTGACCGAAGGCGGCGCAACGGCCCATATTCGGCTGGATGGACAAGTCTATATCCTGCGCATAACCCGAACGAACAAACTGATCTTGACCAAATAACCCAGCCGCCCGCCATCGGGCCTGTCAGGAAATCACCATGAGCAAGATACCCTCACCCTGCATTGATGTGTGCAAGTTCAAGCGCGAAGGTCACTGTATCGGGTGTTCAATGACCAAAGCGCAGAAATCCATGTTCAAGAAGCTGAAAAAGGAAACGCACCAAAAGGCCTTTCTGGACCTTTTGGTGCATCAACAAAATAATATGGGCAAGTATCGCCATTGGGCCGAGGCATACCGCAAGCGCTGCGACAAGAAAGGGGTCAAAGCCCCGATCTAGTCAGCGTCTGATCCGCCTTAGCCCAGATGGGCGCGCAGCAGCCATGCGAATTTCTCATGCGCCCGGCCACGTTCAATCGCCAAATCCTGCGTGAGCAGATCGCCATGCTCTTCGGCGATTGCGGCGGTCCCGGCCAGCGTTGCAGCAATCGTTTCCTGCGCCTTGGCCAGTGTCAGAACCATTTGCTCTGCAGTGCCCTTGCCATCATGCTCGGCCACTTTTGAGCGCTTGAGCATTCCGGCCAAATGCCCTTCGGCATGGCCGCCCAGTGCTTTCACGCGCTCGGCCAGATCATCTTGTGCTGTGAAATGGTCTTCGTAGATAGTCTGGAACAACGCGTGCAGCGGCCCAAAGGCCATTCCAGTTACGTTCCAGTGGAAATTCTGGGCAAGCATCGTGGTGACTGCCGTTTCCGCGACAGACTGGTTCAAGGCTTCGCAAATTGCGTCCTTGGCAGAAACTGTCAATTGTTGTGCTGTCTGGGTCATGAACCCCTCCTGTTTCGTGTTGAAAAGCAGACCATGTCAACACGGGACTGGCTGGCGACAAGCTGGCTACCCGCTTGCACCATAGATAGGCCATTCCCCTGCTGCCTTCAAGAAGTTTTTAGAAAGATTCTAAGCTTGATGGAATTTGTCGGGCACGGAGTCCATGCGATTGAGCAGTTCCGCCGCCAACCAGCCGACAGGTCTACGCATATGCAATGGCAGGCGCGCGCGGAGCAAAAACGCGACGCTGCTCTGATCCTTGCGCTGGATTGCAGCAAATAGCGCAAGCAACCACTTCTCATCGAACGAGCGTTCCTGCGCCGTTATCGCATGTATAACTGGCCCAGTGGGCAGACCTGAAACCAAAACACGCAACAACGCATCGGCATAATCTTGCGCACCGGCCTTGGGCGCGTGCAGCAAAAGCGCACATGTTTCAAACACCTCGACCCGCGCTTTCGCACGGCATTTCCGCATCAACACACGAAGTAAAACCAACTCCCGCTCCAACGGTGCCGGGACGGTCTGTGGTGATTCCAAAGCGCTCAAAGGTGACTGCTGCATCATGCCCTCGCTGTTCCTTAGTAAAATAGTATGTTTTGTCGTCAATTGCCAGATGAATCTTGACAGGAACGCTAGGAAAGGGCGGCGCGGCGCCTTTGCAGTGTTGGCGCTCACCAAAGCAGGCGTCAAATGTGCTACAATTCAGCGCGCCAAACTTGGCTTGACGGCCTTGCACATTTGGCTAGATGCGTGGAGCAATGCAGAGGGAGTGGCTTCATGACAATCACAATTCTTGACGGCGGGATGGGGCAGGAATTGGTCCGGCGTGCCGGACGGGCCACACCGCTCTGGTCGACACAAGCGCTTCTGGACGCGCCTGAGCTTGTGCGCCAGATCCATCAGGATTTTTTCGCCGCCGGGGCAGAGGTGGCGACCGCCAACACATATGCACTGCTGCCCGACAGACTTGTGAAATTTGGGCTGGGGGACCGGCTGGACGAGTTGACGCAAACCGCCTGCCAGATCGCGGCGGATGCACGTGACACAGCGGGCCACGGTCAGGTTGCGGGATCGATGGGGCCACTTGGGTTTTCCTACAGACCAGACCTTGCCCCCCCGCCCGAGCAGGCGGCGGAAATTTATGCGGCCATCGCTGCTGTGCAAGCGCGCATTGTGGATGTCCTGTTGCTGGAGACGATGTCTTCGGTTGATCAGGCGCGGGGCGGGTTGATGGGCGCGCAGACAGCAGGCAAGCCGGTCTGGCTTGCACTCAGCGTCATGGATGAGGATGGTACGCGCCTGCGCTCGGGCGAGGCGCTGTCAGACATCGAAGCGCTGCTGGCAGAGTTCCGGCCTGACCGCGTTTTGCTGAATTGTGCGCGCCCCGAAGCCGTGTCCCAAGGATTGCCGATCCTTGCGCAATTCGACACGCCATTCGGGGCCTATGCAAACGGGTTCACCCAGATTGACCCGCGTTTCAACACCATTGGCGCAACCACAGACCTGTTGATGACCCGTACCGATGTTGGCCCTGACAGCTATGCGGATTTCGCAGAAAACTGGGCAGATGCAGGCGCAACCCTCATCGGTGGCTGCTGCGAAATCGGGCCAGAGCATATTGCCGCCCTGACCCGCAGATTGAAACCGGATGCGCCAAGGCCCGTCGCCGCGCCGCTTGACGCCTAAGCGCAAGCTATGATGCGGCGGCATAGGGCGGCTTCATTCGCCCAAGGCGATGCCTTCGCGCCGTGGGTCAGCCCCGCCCAGCAGCCTGTCGCCAATCGAAATCGCGTGCAGACCTGATGTCAGCGCGGTCACGTTTGTCTGAAACCCCAGATCAGACAGCGGGGTGTCCAGATCTTCGGCCCATGTTTCCGCCTCGATCTGATATGTGCCAAAACTGTTGACCAGATGCGGCATCGAGACCGCTTCTTGCACATCCATGCCCCAATCCAGATGCGCGATGATCGCCTGCGCGGTGAAGCCGATAATCGTGGCACCGCCCGGACTGCCGATGCTTAAGATAGGCGCACCCTCGCGCCGCACAATCGTGGGTGACATGGACGATCTTGGCCGCTTGCCCGGCTCTACACGGTTCGCAATGGGCCAGCCATCCGCATGACTGCGGAAGGAAAAATCCGTCAACTCGTTGTTCAGCAAAAACCCACGCACGAATATCCGCGATCCGAAACCGCTTTCGATCGTTGTGGTCATCGACAGCACATTGCCGTCAGCATCAACGATAGAGATATGCGACGTGGCAGGGCGTTCTTCGCGCATGTCATCGCCCCAAAGCTGCGCGTGGTCCCATTCCGGCTGCCCCGCTGACACTTCGGGCAAGGCATCGTCACCGCGCAACAACTCGGCGCGCGTCGCCAGATAATCACGGTCAATCAAACCTTGCACAGGCACAGGAACGAAATCGCTATCGGCCAGATAGCGGCCCCGGTCAGCAAACGCCAGTCGGGTTGCATCGCCCATCAGCCGCCGCGTTTCCACATCTTGCGGGTCCATGTCGCCCAGTTCAAAATGCTCCAACATTCCGAGTATCTGCGCAATCGCCACCGCGCCAGATGAGGGCGGACCCATCCCGCATACTTCGTCGCCGCGATAGTCATAGCAGACCGCAGGCCGCTCGATCACCTGATAGCGCGCCAGGTCAGTCATCGACAGCAGGCCAGGATGGTCCTCCGTTCGGGTCGCAGCCACGATGTCAGCCGCAATTTCGCCTGTATAGAAGGCCGCCGCCCCCTGTGTCGCGATCTGGCGTAGCGTGTCTGCATAGGCGGGGTTAACTATTGTGTCACCAGCAGAAATCGGTGCGCCCTCGGGCAGGAAATACTCCGCCGTGGCGGGGAAACGCGACAGGGTTTCGGCAGCACCCGCCACCGACTCTGCCATCCGGCTGGAGACAGTGAATCCGGCTTCGGCATGCTCAATCGCTTCATCAAACAGGCCACCCCAATTCGCGCGGCCCCAGCGCCGATGCGCTTCTTCCAGCAGCCGTGGCGTGCCCGGTGTGCCAACTGAGCGCCCACTTACAACAGCGGTCATGAAATCCAGCGGCGCGCCATCCTCGTCCTGAAAATGGCGCGGATTGGCGGCCAGTGGGGCCGTTTCGCGTGCATCCAGCGTGGTAATTTCGCCTGTTTCGGCGTCATGCCAGACAAGAAAGGCACCCCCGCCAAGGCCCGAGGATTGCGGCTCTACCAGACCCAGCACCACCTGCACGGCCACCATCGCGTCAGCTGCACTTCCGCCTTCGCGCAGCACTCTTGCGCCCGCGTCCACGGCGAGCGGATGCGCGGCAGATACCATCCAATTCTCGGCCTCGACGGGATCGCCTGCGCGTTTGGCTTCCAGCGCCGCTATGGCGGCGTCTGAAATTCCGGGAAAATCCTGTGTGGTCTGCGTCTGCGGTTCTGGAACGACGATATCCGAGCTTTGCTGCCCCCAAGCCGGGCCAGCCGCAGCGAGAACAAAAATAGCGGTGGATGCGAGTTTATACATATGCGCCTTCTCCGGTTTACGTCACGGGCGGGCCAGCAGAGGCCCGGTGATCTTGCCGCCCCCAGCCGCCCGGAAATTTGAGCGAGTCGGCAGCCAAGCCTTCAGCCTTAAGTGGAATTTCTACCATCAATTCACTGCTCCGTCATCTGTCATGTCGTGCCAGCAGGTGTTGCCTTGCTCCATTCTGACAACGCGCAAGGGATATTCCCGCCAGAAAATATCGCTTGCCAGATGCACGAACTTGCTGCGATATGTTTTCTCAAACATATCATTGTGGAGTGTCTTGTGCCCTCGCCCCTTCACCGCTACCCCTTTGCTGAAAACCTTGCCGCACTGGCCTTTGTTGTGGCCCCTTTTGGTGCTGCCGCCGATCAGGTGACGGTTTTTGCAACGGCAAGCCTGACCAATGCGGCTGAGGCCGTGTCAGCGGCATGGTCAGACGCGACGGGCCACACCGCCGTCTTGTCTTTCGCCGGCTCTTCCGCACTGGCGCGGCAGATACAGCAAGGCGCGCCCGCAGATGTTTTTATCTCTGCACATGCCGACTGGATGGACGCTGTCGCCGCGTCGGGTGATCTGCGCGCAGATACGCGGCGCGATATTCTGGGCAACACGCTTGTTCTGATCGCGCATGGTCAGAATGCCGCCCCTGTCCGTCTGGATGAAACCCTTGATCTGGCCGGTATGCTGGGGAATGAGCGCCTTGCAATGGCGATGGTCGATGCTGTGCCCGCTGGAATGTACGGAAAAGCCGCACTGACGNCGCTGGGATTGTGGGACAGCGTGGCGGAACGCGTCGCGCAAACTGACAATGTGCGCGCGGCCCTTGCCTTCGTGGTGCAGAATGAAGCGCCCTTTGGCATCGTCTATGCAACCGATGCGCGCGCGACAGACAGTGTCACAGTTATCGGCACATTCCCGCAGGGCAGCCATGACCCGATCAGTTACCCCGCTGCGATCACCGCACAATCGACCAGTCCGGTGGCGCAGGAGTATCTGGAATTTCTGACCTCGGACACGGCCCGCGCGATCTGGGCCGCGCATGGCTTTGGTGTGATCGACTGATGGGGTTTGACTGGGCAAACTGGCTTGGGCCTGCCGAATGGCAAGCGGTGCGCCTGTCGATCCGCGTGTCGTTCTGGGCCACACTGGTCAGCCTGCCGCTGGGTATATTTGTGGCCTATGCGCTTGCGCGGTGGGACTTCTGGGGCAAGCAGGTGCTGAACGGGCTTGTGCATCTGCCGCTGATCCTGCCGCCTGTCGTGACCGGGTATCTGCTGCTTGTCACCTTTGGGCGGCGCGGCAGCGTGGGGCAGTTTCTGGACGAATGGTTCGGGATTGTGCTGTCCTTTCGCTGGACAGGCGCGGCGGTGGCCGCTGCGGTGATGGCGTTTCCGCTGATGGTCCGCGCGATCCGCATGGCCGTTGAAGCGGTTGACCCAAAACTGGAAGCGGCAGCCAGCACGCTGGGTGCATCGCGGCCTTGGGTGTTCCTGACCGTCACTTTGCCGCTGATCCTGCCCGGTGTCATTGCAGGCGCAATTCTTGCCTTTGCCAAGGCGATGGGCGAGTTTGGCGCGACTATCACCTTTGTGTCGAACATCCCCGGCCAGACCCAGACCATCCCTTCGGCCATCTATGCCTTTCTACAGGTGCCGGGCGGCGAAGAGGCGGCAAGCCGTCTTGTCATTGTTGCCATCATCATCGCAATGGCGGCGCTGCTGTTGTCCGAATTTGTGGCGCGCCGCGTGGCAAGGGTAGTCGCCGGGTCATGACATTGCAGGTTTCACTCCGACACAGCTTCAAAGGGTTCACGCTTGACGTGGCCTTTAGCGCGCCGCCCGGTGTGACTGTACTGTATGGCCCCTCAGGCTCTGGCAAGACCACGCTGATCAACACAGTGGCAGGTCTGCTTCGCCCTGAACAAGGCCGGGTTGTCGCGCATGACTGGGTGCTGCTTGACACACAGACGCGCCGCAACCTGCCCCCGCACAAGCGCCGCTTGGGCTATATCTTTCAGGAAGGCCGCCTGTTCCCGCATCTGACTGTGCGCCAGAACCTACTATACGGGCGCTGGTTTGCACCGCGCGACGCACGCACCGAAAGCCTGACGCGCGTGGTCGAGATGCTGGGCATCGGCCCGCTTCTGGACCGGCGCCCCGGTGCGCTGTCGGGCGGTGAAAAGCAACGCGTCGCCATTGGTCGTGCGCTGCTGGCCGCGCCCAAGCTCATTCTGGCAGATGAACCCCTTGCCGCGCTGGACGAGGCCCGCAAGGCGGAAATCCTGCCCTATTTTGAACGGCTGCGCGACGAAGTGTCCGTGCCGATCCTGTATGTCAGCCATTCCTCGGCTGAGGTGGCGCGGCTTGCGACCACTGTTGTGGCGCTTAAGGCGGGGCGCGTTGCGGCATGTGGCACTGCTGCGCAAGTGCTCGGCGATGTGGCGGCAGTCGGGGCACGGGCTGCGGCCTCGGTGCTAAGTGCGCGTGTGCTGGCGCATCACAGCGACGGGTTGAGCGAGCTGACAACCGCTGCGGGGGCGTTGTGGTTGCCGCGCATCAGCGACCAGCCCGGCGCGACATTGCGTGTACGCATTGCGGCGCAAGAGGTGATCTTGTCGCGCGACGCGCCGCAAGGGTTGTCCGCACTGAATATCCTGTCCGGCCTCATCACCGACATTCGGCTGGGCGATGGCCCTGGCGCATTGGTCACTCTGGCCATTGGCGACGAGCGGTTGAGCGCGCGCATCACGCGCCGCTCGGTTCAGGCGATGGGGCTGGAACGCGGCCAGCGCTGCCATGCCATACTCAAATCTGTCGCCGTAGCCCCCGAAGACGTTGGAACAGGCCGCCAATACAAGGTCGCAGAATGACCCGCCCGGCGCGCCCTGCGCTGTCCTTCGGGATTGGTGCCGCTGTCGGCACCGCTGGCGGGCTGATCGGGCTTGGCGGGGCTGAGTTTCGTCTGCCTGCGCTTGTGGGCGTCTTGCGGTTCTCCGCGCGTGAGGCGGTGGCCGTGAACCTTGTGGCCAGCCTTGCTGTGCTGGCCACCGCCTTTCCGTTCCGCGCCGCTACGGTGCCAATGGCCGAGATCACGCCCTATCTGCCTGCAATCCTTGGCATGTTGGCAGGGTCCATGTCGGCGGCATGGGTTGGGGCGGGCTGGTTGCGACGAGTATCCGACAAGCTGCTTGGCCGCCTGATCCTGATCTTGCTTGTAGCGCTTGGGTTTGTGCTGATCGCCGAAGGGCTGTTTGTTACGGCCCCCGCGCGACTGGTGGGGGACGATCTGCTCACAACCGTGGTGGTTGCCGCGCTGTGCGGTGTGGGGATCGGGCTTGTCTCGTCGCTGCTGGGGGTGGCTGGGGGCGAGCTAATCATCCCGGTGTTCATTCTGCTGTTTGGTGCGGATATGAAACTTGCCGGGTCCATGTCTATTTTGGTCAGCCTGCCCACCATCGCAGTCGGCCTGTCGCGGCATTTAGGGGCAGGTTCTGTGCTGCGCGCGCCCGCCCTTTGGCGAACCACGCTCCTGCCGCTGTGTGCAGGTTCGGCGCTTGGGAGTGTGCCTGCGCAGGCCCTCAAGGTCGGGCTTGGCGTTATCCTGATCTTTTCGGCATGGGGCGTGTTTCGGCACCTGCCCAAACCGGCCCCTGCGGACAGGCGGTAGCGGCTGCGCGCCTGTCAGGCGACATCTACCTTCACTTCAACGCCCATCGTCACGCTCACGCCTGCCGCCCCGTGAAAGCTGCCGACAACAGGGGCAACCTGTGTGATATGGCGCGCGGCGGCCACAGGAATAAGGTTGCCTGACCCCATGGACCGGTTTGTCGGGTCAAAGGAGATCCAGCCAGCCCCCGGCACAAACACATCCACCCACGCATGGGTGGAGCCAGCACCAGCAGAACCAATAAGCCCGCTTGTCGGATCGAACATATAACCCGACACAATCCGCGCCCCGAAACCCAACGTCCGCACCGCTTCGGCGAACAAAACCGCCAGATCGCGGCAAGACCCCCACGCGCGGTCCAGCGTTTCCAACGGGCCTTGTGTGCCCTCAACCTCGCGGCTTTGATAGCTGATCTGGCTGGAAACACCGTTGCTGACATCTTGCAGCAGCGACAATGTATCGGTGGGGCGCTGCATCACGAACCCTTCGACCCAATTTGAAAGCCGCCCCGCCACATCCAGATATTGCGGCCTTGCCAAGGCGCCAAGGTCGATCCAGTCTTCGTCCGAATACAGAAAAGGATAATTCTGCGCATGAGCCGCAATGTCGAAAATGGGCCATGCAGGCGCTGTCAGGTCAACCGTCATGCGGCTTTCAACGCTCAGCGCATCTGTCAGCCCACTGAAATTGGCCGTAGCGATGGTGTTGCCACTGACATCATGCGCCCAATTTACCGTCGCTTCGGGTTGCACGGACAGATCAAAGGACAGCAGGCGCAGTTCGGGCGTTTCACGCGGGCGCAGCATCATGCGATGCGGCCCAAGCGAGATTGCCTCGGAATAACGATAATCCGTCTTGTGAGTGATCGTCAGAACTGTCACGAGCCGGACCCGGACGATTTTGCCTTACTGCCCCGACCACTGCCGCCAGATGCCGATGCGGGGTTTTTCCAAGTGCTGCTGCCCTTGCACCGCTTGCAGATCCGCTCCCCAAATCCTTCGCTGTGAAACACCGCCTTGCACCGCAAGCACGCCCGTTCGCGGGGAACATCGCCATGCGCAATCTGCTGTTGGGGAAGGTCGGAAATGTGGTCTTTCATACTGGCAATTCCTTTATCATATGTACTGCGGAAAATGCCTTGCGCCACTTATGGCGCGGATCAGTGCGGCACACGCATTCACACTGCGCGCAGTGCCCGCAGCATCCGTTACATGTTTAGATGGGTACTCGAGGGGCTGATTAACACCCCCGGCGGCCACAGGGCGGTCGACGGCACCTGCAAGCCTTGCTAAGTCTTGTCCAACTGATCAAGGAGTTTCAGCAATGCGGATTTTGTTTACTGGCGGCGCGGGCAAAGCGGGACGTCATGCCGTCGCGTATCTGCGCGATCAGGGGCACCGTGTCCTGAATGTGGACCTTGTCGCGCTGGAGCTTGATGGCGTGGACAACCGTCACGCAGATATCACCGATGCCGGACAGATGTTTGATGTCATGTCCAGCTATGCCGGGCTGGATGAGTTGGAAGCTGGCACCGGCGTGCCCCTGTTCGATGCGGTCGTGCATTTCGCCGCCGTGCCGCGAATATTGCTGAAAAGTGACAATGAATGCTTCCGCGTTAACACGCTTGGCACCTATAACGTCATAGATGCGGCGCTCAAATTCGGTGTGCGCAAGATCATTTTNGCCTCATCCGAGACGACATATGGNGTNTGCTTTGCCGATGGCACGCGCAAACCTGACTATCTGCCACTGGATGAAAACCACCCCACAGTGCCCGAAGACAGCTATGCCATGTCCAAGGTTGTGAATGAGGCCACGGCGCAGTGTTTTCAGCGGCGCAGCGGTGCCGATATTTATGGCTTGCGGATCAACAATGTGATGGAGCCGAAGGATTACGCAGCGCTTTTCCCTGCATTCATGCAAGACCCCGCCCTGCGGCTGCGAAATATCTTTGCGTATATAGATGCCCGCGACCTTGGGCATATGGTCGAGCGCTGCCTTCAGGTGGATGGGCTGGGCTTTGAGATATTCAACGCCGCCAACGACACGCATTCGGTTGACCTGACCACAGCAGAGTTGATCGACAGATTTTACCCCGATGTGCCGCTGACCCGCGATATGGGCGCGGATGAGACATTCTATTCCAACGCCAAAGCAAAGCAGATGCTGGGTTTCGCGCCGCAATACGACTGGCGTACAATTCTGGGGAAATGACGGGATAGACGCGGACAGGGCGACAATCCTAAGCAGGCCACTGGGCCAGACCCGCCGCCACCTTGTCAGGACGCTCGGCCAGAAACCGCGACAGGTTTCTGGCCGACCATAGCTTCAGAGTTTAGTCACCCATAACCACTTCGGTTGCGGCACGGATGCGGCGGATATTCTCTTCCATCTCATCCTGAGGGATATAGACCACCGGGAAGAAGGTGTTGCCTTCGGTAATGTCCTTGAACGACTGGCTTTCGCTGGCAAATTCTGCCGCAGACATCAGACGGTCCTTCACCTCTTGCGGCACGCCGGTCGGGACGATGAGCGTGCGATAATCCTCGATCGAGTAATCATAGCCCAATTCCATCAGCGTTGGCACATCAGGGTAAAACGGGCTGCGCTCTGCCGACATGAAGGCCGCGACGACCATTTCGCCCGTGGGGGTATACTGCGCATGTGTGCCGCCTGAATATGCGAAATCAACTTCTCGGCCCAGCACCAGCGGTGCCATACCACCACCGCCGCCCGTGGGGACGATGGCCAGGTCAAGCCCTTCTTCTTCGGCAATGGCACCGATGATCGCCTCGTCCAGCGGGGTTTGCTGGGCATAGGTCATCTGGTTTTCTTTGCCATAGGCAACGATCTCGTCAAACGTGCTGAAGGGCTGCTCGGCGGATGTGACGATAGCGTTCTGACCCAGCGCCACAGCGGCAAGATACTCGAAATCGTCGATCTCGTATTCCACCTCTGTGATGATCGGCGTGAAGGTCAGCGCCGTGGTCCCACCGAACAGGAAGGTATAGCCGTCGGGTTCGACATTGGTCAGCCGCGTAAAGGCTACGGCAGAACCGCCGCCGGGCTGGTTGACCACATTGACCGGCTGGCCAAGGTATTCTTCCATGACATTGGCCAGAACACGGCCCTGAATGTCAGTCGATCCACCCGGCGCGAAACCGATAACCATCGTCAGCGGGCGCGTGGGCCAGTCATCGGCCATCGCCATCGGCGCGGTCAGCATGGTCGCGCCCAGAATCGCTGTAAATGTCTTTTTCATCTTGGTGTACTCCTGTTGAACTGTCTTCAATCGGCCATCAGCGCTTCATTCGCGGCGCGAATTTCACGTATGGTGGCTTCGGTTTCCGCTGCATCCATGAAGACGATGGGGTGCAGCGTGTTGTCGACCGTTACATCGACGAATGGATCATGCTCGACCGCGAAGCGGGCGGCATCTTCAAACGCCTGAACGATCTCATCCGGGGTGCCGCCCGGCAGGAAGAACGACCGGAAGTCGTCCATGGCATAGGGGTAGCCCAACTCGACCAGAGTGGGCACATCCGGGTAGAAGGGTGAGCGTTCGCGCGTCAGAAACGCCAGAACATTCATTTCACCCGTGGGCGTGTATTGCGCATGTGTGCCGCCTGAAAAGGCGAAATCGACCTCGCCACCCAGCAAAAGCGGGGCCATGCCGCCGCCCCCGCCAGTTGGCACAATGGCCAGATCAATGCCTTCCTGATCTGCAATCAGCTCCATGATCGCCTGATCCATCGGCAACTGCTGGGCATAGGTCATCGGGTTCTCTTGCCCGTAGGCTACAAGCTCCTCGAAGCTTTGATAAGGGGCATCCCCCCGCGCGACGACACCAAACTGCCCGCCAACCATCGTGCCCGCATAGCGGAAATCATCGATGTCATACTCGGTTTCCGTCACAATCGGCGAGAAGGTCAGGCCAAGCTGCACCCCGAACATAAAGGTGTGGCCATCGGGTTCCACGTTCATAAACCGCGTCAGCGCCACCGCCCCGCCCCCACCGGGCTGGTTGACCACGTTTACAGGCTGGCCGAAATATTCTTCAAGCGTGCGGGCAAGGACGCGGCCCTGAATATCCGTGGACCCACCGGGCGCGAAGCCAATCACCATCGTCATCGGTCGCTCGGGCTGCCAACTGTCGGCCAGCGCAAGCGGCGCGGCCAACATGGCCCCCAGCGCGGTACCTGCCGCCAATATGGAACGTCTGTTCATGGTATCCTCCTCCGTGGGTAATTTCAGTCGACAGCGGGTGCGCCGGCAGGGGGCTTGCCCTTGCGGAACGTGCGCACAATCAGCGTCACCAGCGCGACCAGCGTACAGGCGATAAAGATCATCGCAATCGGGCGGTTCAGCAGAATTTCCCAGTTCCCGCGCGACAAGATGATGCTCTGACGCAGGTTCAACTCCAGCATGGGCGTGATGATAAAGGCCACAAGGAAGGTGACAAAACTGTAGTCATATTTCTTCATCAGATAGCCCAGCAGGGCAAACCCCATCAGAATAACCAACCCGAACGTGCCGTAGCCTTGCAGCATCATCCCGGCCAAGCAGAAGAAGATCACGATTGGAATGACGACATGCGGCGGCACGCGAGTGATCTGTGCAAACACCATCAAACCATACCAGCCCAGCACCAGCATGATAACCGAAGCCAAGATCATCCCTGCAAAGATCGAGTACAGCAATTCAGGGTTATCGCGCAGCAAAAGCGGGCCAACGGTGATGCCGTGGATCGCAAACGCCCCGATCAACAGCGCAGCCGAGACATTGCCCGGAATACCCAACCCGAAAAGCGGGATCAGGGCAGCGGGGATAACCGCGTTATCAGCGGATTCAGCCGCCGCGATGCCCTTCGGCTCGCCCTTGCCAAACAACTCTGGCTCTTTCGCGGCTTTCTGTGCCATCCCGTATGACATGAAAGAGCCGACCGACGGACCAAGCCCCGGCAATGCACCAACAAAAGTGCCAACACCGGTGCCGCGCAGAATGGTGGGCAGAATGCGCCGGAAAATCGGCCATGTGATACGGTCGCTGTCATCCTTTTTCAACTGGACAGACATTGTGCCACGCTCGTAGCGCAGCTTTTCGGACTGGATAAACATCTCGGACAAGGCCAGCGTGCCGATAGCCACCGCGATCAGCGGCATGCCGTCCATCAATTCGGCATAGCCGAATGTCAGGCGCGGCAGGCCTGTCTGGTTGTCCAGCCCGACTGTGCCCAAAATGATGCCCAATCCGCCCGCAGCCAGCCCTTTGAAGATATTGCCGCCCGACAGACCCGCGATGAACACCAGCGCAAAGGCCAAAATGGCCGCCATCTCATAGGGGCCGAACAAGAGCGCCACACGGGCAAAAGGAATGGCCACAAAGATCAGGATGATTGTTGCCAGAATATCGCCCATGACCGAGGCAATCAGGCCGATCTGCAAGGCGGTCTTGGGCTTGCCCTGTTTCGCCATCGGATAACCGTCCAGCGCTGTCGCGGCGGATGATGCTTCGCCCGGCGCATTCAGCAAAATGGCAGACACCGCACTGCCCGCCGCCGTGCCCTTGGACAGGCCAATCAGGAACGAGATGGCGATATAGGGCGACATGTAAAAGGTCATGGGGATAGCGATAGAGATCGCCACCGACCGCGACAGTCCGGGAATGACCCCGACAACATAGCCCAGAAGCACCCCGCCCCCGATGCCGATAAAAGAAGCAAGGGTCAGGGCTTCGGCGGCGGCGGTTCCAATGACTGCAAAATCCATATTCAGACCACCCCGACACGCATCAGATACACAGACAAGACATAGAGCAGCGCCACCGGCACCACCGAACACCCTAGGATCATGTACCAGCGCCGTTCCCCCAGCAGGATCAGCATACCTGCGATCAGAAAGGCACCGAACCATGTGATCTTGATAAAGGACATGAACCAGATGGCGACTGCGACATACAGAAATGGCCATGCCGCCCATGCGACAGCGTCCCAATGCAGATCAGCGCTCAGGGGGACAATGCGTGCCTTTAGCATCTGCACCAGCCCCTTCACGGCAATAACACCGCCGCAGATCAGCATCAGCCACGCCCCTATGCTGGGCACCAATCCGGGGGGCATGCGCGCGAATGGATTCGAACCCGCATAATTCGGTATCACCCAGAGCAAAGCCAGAAGCCCAAGCGCGGCTACGACCAGCCCGGACCAGAAATCTGATCTTGGCATTTAATCTTTCCCTGTCATTTGCGACTTGTTGATGTCGCTTAAGGTGAAGCGTTGCACAAATGAAATATGGCTTGCAACCCATTTCGCACTCAACGCGCACTGCAAACCTTATGCGCTACATTTTTTACCGCGTGTGCAGCAGGGTTTGATGGGCCGCATGGAACCGATGCCAAAACCGGGCATTTATTTTGAATGTTTATGGAGAAAAAGGAGTCCCCCTATGGAAACCCTGCCCCTTATCGCGGTGTTATCGCTCTTTACACTGGCCTGCGTTATCGTGTTTGCGTGGGTCAGCAAGCGCAAGGTCGAACAGCGCCGGCGTGACGACCAGATACCGAAATCTTCGCTGGCAACTGACAGTCGCGGCAAGGGCGCTGTCGAGGCGCTGGACGACAAATAACAGTGTCTGAATGCGCGTCACGACCCGGCCCAAATTCAACCCGGCGCTAGGTGGGTGCGCGTGATCGGCTTGCATCTGCCTCGGTCACACACAAGCTTGTCCCCCAGCTTTGGCACGCGGCGTCCAATGGGGGCGCAAGGCGTCGATCTGTGTAGAAGCTGTCCAGTTGCGAAAGAGAACCGATGCGCGCCGGTGCGCGGCGACGAAACTTGGAATGATCCGCCACCAGAAAGCTGCGCCGTGCCTGTTTCAAAATTGTCTGGCTGACGCCCACTTCCTGAATGTCGAAATCCAGCATGTCGCCGTCCTCGTCAAGGGCGGAGCAGCTGATGACCGCCAGATCAAACTTGAACTGCTGGATCGCTTGGGTGGTGATCGTGCCCACCAGCCCGCCATCGGCCCGCCGTAACAGCCCGCCCACCACGATGATCTCGCAAGATGGATTATCGACAAGGATATTTGCAACATTCAGATTGTTGGTCAGCACCATGATATCACGGTGCGCCAAAAGCGCGCGCGCCACAGCTTCCGTCGTCGTGCCGATATTCAGAAAGAGTGAGCCCCCATTCGGGATGTCTTGCGCGCAGCGTCTGGCGATTGTGGCCTTCGCTGCTTCGTTCAAATCCTGACGGTCTTCATACCCGATATTGGCCACAGTCGAAGGCAAAAGCCCGCCGCCATGGATACGCTGCAATTTCCCCTGATCTGCCAATTGGTTCAGATCGCGCCGCACCGTTTGCAAGGTGACGCCAAAATGCGCAGCCAACCCCTCGACCGAAACACGGCCATCGCGCCGCGCAAGCATCAGAATCTCACGAAATCGCACGGCTTGGGACATTGGCGGCGGCGCTCCTTTCGGCTGTTTGATTCGCAGTCAGAGTGCGCTTGATCCTGCCCCGCACCCTCGCATGTTCGTTTTAGCATAACGGACAGCAAGGCGATCAAACCAGACGGAATATATCATGAACAAAGCGTTTTGGATTATTCGCATTGCGAAAAACGAACAAAACCAAGCGGAACCGAAAAAAATCTTGCTCCGTCACGGCCATAGGGCATAGGACTTGGCGTAACACGGAATTCCCCAAAGGTGCAGGAGGGCGCATGTCGCAACCCACCAACAAAACCGGCGTACAAGATGCGCCTCTCGACCTGCTGATTATTGGCGGGGGTATCAACGGGTGCGGAATTGCGCGCGACGCCGCGGGCCGCGGGCTGTCAGTGCTTCTTGCGGAGAAAGGCGATCTGGCGGGCGCCACCTCCTCTGCGTCGACCAAGCTGTTCCACGGCGGTCTGCGCTATCTGGAGTTTTTCGAGTTTCG
>SL_8KL_010_SEDDRAFT_10002355_pt1 | contig 16003 bp, 17 predicted proteins | sample SodLakKL_010_SED_4_FD_11160 | JGI IMG/M metagenome (IMG submission 11160)
GTTTAATTGGTTTAAGGGGGAGACTGAAATAATACCAGAAAGTGAAGAAATAATTGAACAAAAAAATAATAAAATTAAGATACCTATAAATAATCCGAAGAAAATTAATGTGTATGAATTACTAAAAAAGAGTTTTGAAATAAATAATTGGCCAATTATATGGAATAATTATTGGCAAAGTCATTCGCATTGGCTTATTGCCAATTAGTATTATTTGTTTTACAGTAAGTACAAGGTGTTTAAAAAAAATTTAATTTTTAGAAATATAAAAGTTAATTACTTTGAATTAAAATATAAATATAAAAATAATTAAAATAAATTTATGCCTAAACAAAAAAAAGTTGACGATAAAGTTGACAAAAATAATAAAGAGAAAGGTGGTGCTGCCGAAACTGCGATTGAACAAATTAAAAGCAAATTTGGTGAAGGTTCAATAATGAAATTCGGTGATGTGCAAAACTCAGACGTCGATTCAATTCCAACAGGTTGTCTGTCCTTAGATTTAGCTTTCGGGGTTGGTGGTGTTCCACGAGGACGAGTAATAGAGATATATGGACCTGAATCATCAGGAAAAACCACTTTAGCTCAACATATAGTAGCGGAAGCGCAAAAAATAGGAGGAATTGCTGCTTTTGTTGATGCTGAACATGCTTTAGATCCTGAGTATGCTAAAAAAATTGGTATTAATGTAAAAGATCTATTAATTTCTCAACCAGACGCCGGAGAGCAGGCTTTAGAGATTGTAGAAACGCTTGTGCGCTCTAATGCGGTTGATGTAGTGGTTGTAGATAGTGTTGCTGCTTTAGTTCCTAGAAGGGAAATTGAAGGAGAAATGGGGGATCAGCACATGGGTCTTCAAGCGAGATTAATGAGTCAGGCTTTAAGGAAATTAACCTCTTCAATTTCTCGAAGTAAAACAGTAGTTATATTTATTAATCAAATTAGACATAAAATTGGGGTAGTTTTTGGTAATCCAGAAACTACTAGCGGTGGCAATGCCCTAAAATTTTATTGTTCAGTTAGAGTTGAAGTTAGAAGAGCTGCGCAAATAAAACAAGGTGATAGTGTGATTGGTAATCGAGTTAAAGCTAAAGTAGTAAAAAATAAGGTAGCTGCTCCTTTTAAAACTTGTGAGTTTGATATTATGTACAATGAAGGAATTTCTTTGGCCGGTGATTTGCTAGATACAGGTGCAAACTATGAAGTAATTAAAAAAAGTGGTAATTCATATTCCTTTAAAGAGGAAAAACTAGGTGTCGGAAGAGAAAATGCTAAAAAATATTTAAAGGAATCACCTAAATTAATGAGTGAAATTAAAAAAAGTATTTTATCAGAGGTAAAAAGCAAACAAATTGAAAGCAATGCTTAAAAATATGTTATATGTTTTATCGGTGGGAGGATCTTTAATTTATCCTCCAGAAGGAATTGATATAAAATTTATCAATTCTTTTGCTGATTATATAAAAAAAGAAATAAATCTCGATAAACGCTTTATTTTAGTTTCTGGTGGTGGGCAAGGAGCTAGAGATTATATAAAAGCTGCAGAAAGTTTAAAAATAAATAAAGAATATCAAGATCATTTAGGAATTAATGCAACCAGACAAAATGCTAGCCTGCTAAAAGCTTATTTTAAAGAGCTTGCTTATAAAAAAATTATCACTGAACCAAAAGAAAAAATAAATTTTAAGCAAAAAATTGCTTTAGCGGGTGGTTGGAAACCAGGAAGATCAACTGATTATGTATCGGTTTTGTTAGCTAAAACATATGGAGCTGACACTGTAGTAAATTTATCAAACATTGATTATGTTTATGATAAAGATCCTAGGTTAAAAGGAGCTAAAAAGCTAAAAAATCTGACTTGGTCAGATTTTAGAGATATTGTAGGTAATGAATGGACACCCGGAAAAAATGCACCATTTGATCCAGTAGCTGCACGTTTAGCTATGAATAGTAAAATAAAAGTCTATATTTTAAACGGCAAGAAAATAAATAATTTAAAAAATTGTTTAGATAAAAAAGATTTTATTGGTACTACTATTAAAGATTAATTGGTTTTTTTAAATTGTTAAATATTTCCTCAATATTTCCTTCACCATTAACCTTTTTTAATCTATCAGTTTCTTGGTAGTAGCTTAAAAGTGGCTCTATGTTTTTTTTATATATTTTCCAGCGTCTTTTTACATTATCTCTACTATCGTCATCTCTTCCTCTCAAGGTTAATCTTTTTAAAGTTTCTGTTTCTGATACAACCAAACAAAGTGCTTTTAGATTTTCTGGGTTGATAATATTATCTAAAAATTTAGCTTGTTTTAAATTTCTTGGGTAACCATCAAAAATAAATTCTTTTTTTGTATTTTTATTAATTTGGTCACTGATTATTTGATTTACTATTTTATCATCCACTAAATCTCCTTTAAACATAGTTTTTTGTAAGTTTTTACTTAATGGATGATTATCTACAATAGCTTTTCTAAGTATTTTACCTACTGATAAATGTTTAGAGTTTAATAAATCAGAAAGTTTTTTTGCTTGGGTTCCTTTGCCACTTCCTGGAGGGCCAAAAATAATTAAATTAGACATAAAAAATAACTTATTAAGCCATCAGTGTATATTCTGATGGCTTTTAATTTTATGTACGCCCAGAGGGATTTGAACCCCCGACCATCTCCTTAAGAGGGAGTTGCTCTACCAACTGAGCTATGGGCGCTTGAATTAATAATGATGTGGCTGAGGAGGGGCTTGAACCCTCGACCTCGGCGTTATGAGTGCCGCGCTCTAACCAGCTGAGCTACCCAGCCAAAATTATAATTTCCTACCTAAAGCGTGCCCGGTAGGACTCGAACCTACAACCTCCTGGTCCGAAGCCAGACGCTCTATCCAGTTGAGCTACGGGCACACCTTAGATAGGAAGCGTAACTGACTTCCTATTTTTCTATCTGTTGCCTTTTAAAGCTTGTTTTAACTTGTAACCAGTTTTAAATTTTGCCACTTTAACTTCCGGAATAGTAATTTTTTCATTAGGCTTTTGGGGGTTTACACCACCTCTGGCATAACGAACTCGAGACAACCAAGTTCCAAAACCGGCAATAGTTACTTGTCGGTCATTCTTTATTTCCTCAATAATTGTGTCTGTCAAAGTGTTAATCATTTTTTCTGCTTGTTTTTTACTAACACCTTCCACTTGATTGTGAATTTTTTCAATTAATTGTGCTTTGTTCATATATTTATAAATATTAAATATATTATTTTATCGAGCGTATTCGGTAACCCGACTTTCTCTTATAACATTTACTTTTATTTCCCCTGGATATTTTAACTCAGATTCTATTTTTTTGGCAATATCTCTAGCTAAATTATGAGCTTTTAAATCATCTACCTCTTCAGGTTGAACAAATATTCTCACTTCTCTTCCAGCTTGAATAGCAAAGCTTCTCTCAATACCTGTAAATGATGTAGCAATTTTTTCTAATTCTTCTAATCTTTGTAAGTAATTTTCATAACTATCATTTCTAGCTCCTGGTCTAGCTGAGGAAATAGCATCGGCTACTTTCACAATTACGGAAATTAAATTATCCGGATTGTCCTCATGGTGAGACTCAATTGGAGAAATTAACTCTTGGGGTAAATTAAACTTTTTAGCAATATCTTTTCCAATTTCAGTGTGGGTACCTTGAATTTCGTGATCCATTGCTTTTCCGATATCGTGTAATAATCCACCTTTTTTAGCTAAAGTTACATCTGCTTCTAACTGTTCAGCTAGAAGAGTGGCAATATGAGCTACTTCAATGGAGTGTCTTAGAGAATTTTGTCCATAACTGGTTCTATATTTTAATCTACCAATAATTTGAATTAATTTAGGATCAAAGCCTGTTACTCCAACTTCATACATAGCTTCCTCACCTGCTTTTTTAATGTCTGTAGAAATTTCTTTTTTAGCCTGCTTGACTGCATCTTCAATTTTAGTGGGGTGAATTCTTCCATCTTTGATTAAATAATCTAAAGTTTTTTTAGCTATATGTCGACGAACTAAAGAGAAACCAGAAATTGTTATAGCATTGGGAGTGTCATCAACAATAATTTCTACTCCAATTAAATTTTCGATAGCCTTAATATTTCTACCTTCCCTTCCAATTATTCTACCTTTCATTTCATCATTAGGCAAATCTACTGTTGTAGTGCTTAATTCTAAAGTGTAGGTTGAAGATAACCTTTGCATAGCATTTGCTAACATATCTTTAGATTTTTCTTCAATTTTTTCTTGTGATTCACCTTCTATTTTTTTCAACCTAATAAGCAAATCTTCATGATTTTGTTCTTCAATTCTTTTTAATAACAAATCTTTTGCTTCTTGATTGTTTAGTTGAGCAACTTCTTCTAGTTTAGCAATTTGCTCTTCTTTAATTTTTTTGATTTTTTCCTTAACCTCTTGAACCTCATTTACTTTATCATAAAGTTTTTGTTGTTTTTCTTGTAAGTTTAATAATTTTTGTGAAAAAGAAGTTTCTCTTTTTTCTAATCTTTTTTGCAAGTCATTAACTTCTTTTCTTCTTTGTGTTTCTTCTTTTTTGGCTTCATCAATGATTTTAAGCGCTTTATCTTGAGCGTCTAACAAAACTTTTTTCTCTTCTTTTCTGGCTTCAGTTAAAATTTTGTCAGCTTTATTTTGTGCACTATCAATTTGTCCTTTTGATTTTTGCTTGTAAGTGATGTAACCAACAAAAAAACCGCCGGCAAGAACTAGTGCATAAATTACATATGGCATACATTTAATACATTTTTAGTTCAAATCGAACACGACAGCACTTTGGCAGTTTAAATAAGATTAAATAGTTTTTAACAATTTAATTTTTATTTTTAGTTGTTTATTGTTTTTTTGTCTTATCATAACTAGGTGATTCAGGTATTCAAGGGATTATAAATAAATTGATTTATCTAAACTAACCAGAATTTTGTATCGCATTTTTGATCCTAAAAACTGAAAATATTATTTTAATATCTTTATATTAACAAAATAAATTTTTTTGTAAAGAGTATGTATTAGTCCAGCACATTTTGGAAAAGCATCCATTATTTATTAAATAATCCACAGGAGACATTAGATTTAAACTCCAGTGATATCTTTTAGTATTATACCATATTAACCAATCTATTGTTTTTTCATTAAACTCATCTACATTATCAAGCCATATTTCATGTTGATCAACAAATTCTTCTTGAATAGTTCGATTATATTTTTCAATATGTCCCTGTTTATATGGTTGCCCTTTAAAATTCCAGTAATGAATAATATTTCTTTGTTCTAAGTACTGCATGAAGTATTTATGAAACTCACTACCATTATCAGTTTGAATGGCTTTAATTTGATAAGGAAATACTTCTTCTAGTTTTTTAATAAAGTCTTTAGCAGATAAGCTATTATGTCTAGTGTAGCATAGGGCAAAAGAATAGCGACTATAGACATCTACTGCGGTAACTATATATCTTTTCATTTGACCAACAAATCTAACTATTACATCGACTTGAACTAAATCACCGGGATTATTAACTATTAGATCTTTTGGTTTTCTCTTCTTTTTTTGTCTTTTAATTAGTTTAATTGTGCCATCATGATAAATTTTTTGTCTATGATGATATATTTTCTTTTCCTTAATTATTCTGCCTATTTTAGATTCACTATATATTGGCAAGTTATTATCTTTACAATAATTGTCTAAATACTTTTTTACCTTTGCTTTGCCCATATTAGGACAAACTTCTGTTCTTAATCTTTTTATCTCTTTTAGTATTATTGGATTAATTTGTCTTTTGTTGTTAACTACTCTAGCTTGTGATTTTGGATTTAGACTGATTAATTTATACTCATTTTCTTTATATATCTTTTGCCAGAGATATAAAGTAGATTTCTTAGCTCCATAGGCATCAATGGTTGCCTGGAGACCATATTTTTTCCAAAACTTTAATATTTTAACTCTTTTTTCTGCTTCTTTAGTGATCATATAATTTGGATAATGTTTTAATCCATAATTATACAATTTATGAAATCCTTTGCAATGTCCATATTTGAATCCTAGTTGCATATATTTAGTTTATTTGGAGTCCAATATGTGAGTGAACTTAGTCAGAGTAAAAATTATGAAAAAAATACATATTTTATTTAATATTAGATAAAAATAGTATAAAAAATTGACTAAATCACATAAATAAAGTAATATGAAAACATAGAAAATAAGGTTTTTATATAACCTTTTTTTAATAATAATAAACAAATTAACCATGAATATAACCGAGTTAGCAAGAATTCTAAAAATTACTCCACAGGAGTTGCGGGATGTTTTACCGGAGCTTGGCTTTTCTATTGGTCAAAAAGCTATAAAAGTAGATAACAACACCGCCAAGAAAATTATAAAAAATTGGCCTTTATGGCGAAAACGTTTTGAGTATAAGAAAGCTTTAGAAGAAGCAAAGAAAAAAGAATCAGAGGATTTGCCCACTGAAAAGATAACTGTAAAAATCCCTTCTTTAATAACGGTTCGTGATTTTGCCCAGTTAGCACAAATTCCAGTTAATAGAGTTTTAACGGAATTAATGAAAAATGGTGTATTTACTTCTATTAATGAAAAGATTGACTTTGATACAGCTTCAATTGTTGGTAGTGATTTAAATTTAGAAGTAATTTTAGAAAAATCTGAAGAGTTAAGTGGTGATAAAGAAGAAGAAAAAAGTTTAGATGATATTATTGAAGGAGAAGAAACCAGTAATTTGCAAGACAGACCACCTGTAATTGTAGTTATGGGTCATGTTGATCATGGTAAAACTAAACTTTTAGATACTATCCGTTTAACGAAAGTTGCCGAAGGAGAAGCTGGAGGTATTACTCAACATATTGGTGCTTATCAAATTGAGAGAAAAAATAAAACTATTTCTTTTATTGATACGCCTGGACATGAAGCCTTTACTGCCATGCGCTCAAGAGGTGCTAAGGTGGCAGATATTGCTATATTGGTAGTGGCAGCAGATGATGGAGTTAAACCACAAACAATTGAAGCTTACAAAATAATTGAAACTGCTGGCATTCCGTTTATAGTAGCAATTAATAAGATTGACAAAGCCGAAGCAGATATTAATAAGACAAAACAAGAATTATCAACTAAACTAAACTTAACTCCAGAAGACTGGGGAGGAAAAATTATTTGTGTACCGATATCAGCTAAGGATAACAAAGGTATTGATGAGGTGTTAGATATGGTTCTTCTTTTAGCAGATACAGAAAATCAAGACATAAAAGCTAATCCTGATACAAAAGCGGCAGGGACGATTGTTGAGTCAAATGTAGATAAAGGAGCAGGGCCGGTTGCAACTATCTTAATACAAAATGGTACTTTAAGATTAGGAGATAAATTGAATTATAATCAAATATTTTATGGCAAGGTTAAAGCTCTTAAAAACTTTAAAGGCGAAGATATAAAAGAAGCTAAACCATCACAACCAGCAAAAATTTTAGGACTAAAAATTTCTCCTAAAGTCGGTGATGTTTTAGAGGTAGGTGAAGGAAAAAAATTAAAAAAGAAAAAAATAAAGACAAGCGAAGATAAATTAGATGTGGTGTCGTCAAGCAAGGAAGAGATAGAAGATTCAATTAGTAAGCTTAATTTGATAATTAAAAGTGATTTTTTAGGGTCTGCAGAAGCGATTGAGGAATCACTTATGAAAATTAATACAGAGAAAGTGAAAGTAAAAATTATCTCTAAAGGTTTAGGAAATATAACTGAAGGAGATATAAAAAGAGCTGAAGGGGCTAATGCAAAAATACTGGGTTTTAATGTTAATTTTCCTTCAAATATTGAAAACTTGGCAAGAGAAAGAAATATTGATGTTAAAATCTTTTCTATTATTTATGATTTAATTGAATATGTTAAAAAAGAAATGCAGGTTTTAGTAAAACCCGATATTACAAAAATAGATGAAGGAAGGATTAAAGTTTTGGCAGTTTTTAGAACTGATAATAGTTATCAAATAGTTGGTGGTAAGGTTATATCTGGACAAGCAAAAACTGATCATAAAGCTTTAATTTGGCGAGGTGAAGATCCAATAATTGAAGGGCGTATAGAAAACTTACAATCTGGTAAACAGGATGTGTCTAGCGTTGAGGAGGGCAATGAATGCGGACTAAAATTTGTTGGTAAACCATTAATTAAAGAAGGAGATGAGGTTGAAATTTATCGTGAAGAAGAAAAAATAGATAAATTATAATTATGTCCAAACAAGAGAAAATAAATAATTTATTTATTCAAAATTTGAGTAATTATTTAAATAAGAACTTGCCTGTAAAAGATAAATTAATAACAGTAAAAGAAGTAAAGTTAGCCAATGATTTATCACAAGCAGAAGTAAAGGTTAGTATTTTACCGATTAATTTAAGTGGAAGTACTTTATCATTGCTTAGAAAGTCTTCAAAAGAAATTGCATTTTTTGTTGCCAAGAGAATGAAATTAAGAAAAGTACCTAGGTTAATTTGGAAAATAGACTCCAGTGAAGAAAAATTTACTCAATTAAATAAATTATTTGACCAAATAAATAAAGAAAAAAATTAATTTTTTAAATAAATAATTTATTAAAAACTATTTCAATTGAAATAGTTTTTTTGCTCTTTATTTTTCTTTATATTTTAGTTATTATATATAGTTATGAATTTAAAAGGAAAGTTTAAAGTCTTACAACAAAAAATTAGCCAGTCTAATAAAATTTTAGTAGTTGGTCATCTTCGCCCCGATGGTGACGCCATTTCTTCTGGTTGTGCTATTTTAGAAATCCTTAAGCAATTTGATAAAAAAGGAGAATTTTTTTGTTCTGGCAATCTTCCATTTAATTTTAATTATTTACCTAATTTTTATCAAATAAGTAACAATAAAAAAGATTTTAAAGATTTAAGCAATTTTGATTTATTAATAATTGTTGATTGTGGATCGCTAGCAAGAACTGATTTAAGTCAAGAAATAAAAAAAAGACGACAAAATAATCATCCTTATATAGTAGAAATTGATCACCATCCTAAAGTTGATGATTATGCAAACTTAGAGATAAGAGAGCCTCAAGCTGCTTCAACTACTGAAATAATTTATGATTTATCGTGTGCTTTAAATATAAAATTTACTAAAAATCTTTCCGAGAGTATTTTAACCGGTATTATTACTGATACCGGCAACTTTTTTTATCCCAATGCAACAGCCAAAGTTTTAAAGGCTTCAGCTCATTTATTAGAAAAAGGAGCTAATTTAAGCAAAATTATAAAACATGTAAATAGTAATAAAAATATAGCTACATTTAAGCTTTGGGGTTTAGCAATGGAAAGATTAGAAGTTCATCCTGATTATGATTTTGCTTTTTCGGTTTTAACTTTTAAAGACTTGCAATCAATTAATAGTGATTCAGATGAGATAAATGAAACCTTAAGTTCAATTGCAGGGTTTTTAAGTAATTTAGCTAAAGTTAAAGCTACTTTATTATTACATGAAACTGCTCCCGGGATGATAAAAGGACACTTGCGTAGTTCTGATCCCAGTGTTGATGTTTCAAGATTAGCCAGATATCTAGGTGGTGGTGGTCATCCGCAGGCGGCTGGATTTGCTATTGCAGGAGAATTATTTAAAACCAATAAAGGTTGGCAAGTGAAATAGTCTTGACAATTTATTTAAATAAATTAAGCTTTAAATATAGATCTTTTACAAAAAAATTAAATTATGAAAAAAAAGAGAAAAATCGAATGGTTTGTAGAACCTCTGGATTCAGATACGAATGAGAAAATGGCTAAGTATTTATCCACGCTTAATGCTTTGGTTGAGCAATGTGGAATGAGAGACCGTGAAAATCAAGAACATTTAGTCTATCAAGTTCCTGATTACTCCGTGATTACGCGATTCTATAAGGATGAGCGTAAATTTAACTTAAAGTTTAAGGTGTATTATCGCCAAAATGGTTATGGTCCCATTAAACTTTGGTTATTTGGTGAAAAATGAAAAAAGTAAAGAGATGTATCTACATCTCTTTTTTATTTTTCTTCATCTTCTTTTTTCTCCAGCTCTTAATTTCTTTATGGTTTCCACTTAGTAAAACTTTAGGAACTTTGTAGTTTTTACTGTTAGCAGTAAAAACAGCTGGTCGAGTATATTGAGGATATTCTAAAATTCCATAATCGCTGTGTGATTCTTCTAGAGAACTATCTTTATTACCTAAAACACCTGGTAAAAGTCTAGTAACTGAATCAATCATAACCAAAGCCGGTAGTTCGCCTCCAGTTAATATATAGTCGCCAATGGAGATCTCTTCATCAATAAAATGCTTTATTCGATTATCAACTCCTTCGTAGCGTCCACATATTAAAATCACTTCATCTAGTTTGCTATATTTCTTAGCCAGTTTTTGATTCCATTTTTTTCCTGAAGCCGAAAGTAAAACAATCTTTTTTTTCTTATTACTCTTTTTTTTCTTTAGCGCTTTTATGGCTAAATATAAAGGTTCGATTTTCATGAGCATTCCAGGTCCACCACCATATGGGCTATCATCAACTTTTTTGTGTTTATCAGTAGTATAATCCCTTAGATTATAGCTTTGAATTTTGATTTGTTTTTTTTCTATAGCTCTTTTTATTATCCCCTCCTTAGTATATGAAGAAAAAATATCAGGAAATATAGATAGAATTTTAAAAGTCATAATTAAAATATTATATTTTGTATTTCAATTATAACAAAAAAGCCGTGTTTTGACACGGCTTTTTTGCTTATTGTAAGGATTTTAGAGTTTTAGATCATCTACCGCAGAGGTATCGATATCAGATGATTCTTCTTTTTTTGAAGTAGATTCATTTTGATTTCTTCGATTACCCTCTTCTGGGTCGTGAATCTTTAAGTTGACGCGTGAATTATTTTTTGCTCCTACAATTTTCAGTAAAGTTCTGATTGCTTGAGCAGTTTGACCTTTTCGGCCAATAACATAACCCATGTCTTCTGGGTTAATTTTGAGAGTTAATAAAACCCCCATTTCATCAACTGTTCGTTCTACCGAAACGTCGTTCGGATTAGCGACAATAGTTTTCACAATTGTCTCTAAAAATTGCTTGTCTGTTTCTGCCATAAAGTTTCTTTTTTCCCAAAAATTAATTAGATTAATTTGTAGGAATTTTTTTAATTATCTTTTCTTAACACTAATGTTAAGACTTACTAAATAAATTATAAATAATTTAAGCCTTTTTGTCAACTTCTTCTTTTACTTCTTCTTTTACTTCTTCTTTTTTAGGCTCCTCTTCCTTTTTAGGCTCTTCTTCCTTTTTAGGCTCTTCTTCCTTTTTAGGCTCTTCTTCCTTTTTAGGTTCTTCTTCTTTCTTAGACTCTTCTTTCTTTTTTTCTTCTTTTGCTAGTTTCTTTTTATTTGGCTCTCCTTTTTTTGAAGCTTTTACTTTTTCACTACTAACAATCTTTTCTCCTACTAGGAGGTTGTTAACAGTTGCTGTTGCTTGGGCTCCCTTAGATAGCCAATGTAATACTCTATCTTTTTTAATATTCAATTCTTTGCTATATGGATTATATGAGCCAAGAATATCTAGATGACGACCAAAAGTATCACGTCCTTTTTCACTAACGATAACACGAAAAACTTTTTGATTGGTTTTACCCACTTTAGACAATTTGATTTTTAACATATTTTACTAATTAATTTATTTACAATTATATTATTTTATGAGACTGAAAAAGTCAAGTAATTTTTTTAGCGAAAAGATCGCTTAGGTTTTTGATTGTTTCTGAAGTTATTATTTTTATTGAAATCACTTTTTCCTTTATTGTCCTTCCAGAATTTTTCATTTTCTTTTAGATCCTTCATGGTTAAATTAATTCTTCCTTGATCATCAATTTCTTTAATTTTAACGGTTACTATATCACCAATGTCTAAAAGATCACCTGGTTGACTAACGTGATATGGAGCCATTTCACTAACGTGAACTAGACCATCTTGGTTGGCATTTAACTGTACAAAGGCACCAAAATCAAGAATTCTTACAACCTTACCAACTATTATTTCACCAGCTTCAAAAACTCTTACAATATCTTTGATTCTATCAATTGCTTCCTTTACTTTTTCTTCATTTGTACCACAAACCATCACTAGTCCATCATCTTCAATATCAATTTCAACCTCAGTTTCTTCAATTATTTTATTGATAATTTTACCTCCAGGGCCGATAATGGCACCAATTTTTTCTGGGTCAACAGAGAAGCTGACAATTTTAGGAGCGTATTGTGATAATTTTTCATTAGGTTTTTCAATTGCGCTATTCATGTTTTCTAATACTTCATTTAAAGCTTGGCGACCTTGAATTAATATTTTTTCAGTAGTTTCTTTTTTAATACCCAATGTTTTTGTATCTAGTTGAATAGCGGTTAAACCACTATCAGTTCCAGCAATTTTGAAATCAGCTCCACCTTCACCATCTTCTAAGTCTTGAATGTCAGTTAATACTTCCCATTTACTCATATCTTCATTTGAAGATAATCCCATAGCAATTCCTGCGACTGCTTTTTTAATTGGCACTCCAGCGTTCATTAATGCCAGTGAGGAAGCACAAGTTGCGCCCATAGAAGAGGAACCATTTGAGCCTAGTGTTTCACTAACTACACGTACGGTGTAGGGGAAGTCTTTTTTACTAGGCATAACTGCTGTTAGAGCTTTTTCTGCTAAAGCACCATGACCAACTTCTCTTCTACCGGTTCCTCTTAAAGGAGCGGCTTCACCAACAGAAAAAGGAGGGAAATTATAGTGGTGCATAAAGCTTTTTTTGCTTTCTCCTTCTACACCTTCTAAAGATTGTTCCAGACCAGATGAACCTAAAGTGACTATTGATAATATTTGAGTTTCTCCACGAGAAAATAGGGAGCTTCCATGAGTCCGATCAAAAAGAGATACTTCTGAGCTAAGGTCTCTTATCTCAGTTAAAGATCTGCCATCAACACGCTTTTTCTCTTCTAAAATAGCTCTAGTTACTTCTGCTTCTACCATTTTGTCAACTAGCTTTTTTAAAACAAAAGCTCTTTTTTCTTGATTGTAGCCAAGAGAAAACAAATGTTTATCTAATTCTTCTTTAATAATTCTTACAGCCGCTTTTCTTTCATTTTTACTATGATGGTTTTTATCAAAAAGAGTTTTAGAGATATTGTCTTTTAACCACTTTTCTCCAATCTTAAGAAGTTCTTCTTTTTCTTGTTCAGCTTTTTTTTCTTCTTCACTTTTAATTGGAGTAGGTAATTCTTTTTTCTCACGGCCTTCTTCATTTTTTATTTTAGCAATTAAATCAATAGCTTCTTTCATTTTTTCTTGTCCGGCTTCAATGGCTTTTTTTACTGTTTCTTCAGGAATTTCTTGACCACTGCCTTCAAGCATGATTACTTTATCACTATCACCAGCAATAATTAGATCTAATTTACAATCTTCTTGCTGTTTGTATGTTGGGTTAAAGAGAAAGTTATCATCTTTATCTAGACCAACTCTAATACCACCGATAGGTCCTTTCCAGTCAATTCCTGACATTGATAAAACAGTTGAGGCAGCGATAAGAGAGACAATGTCATGATCATTTTCTTGATCAACTGCAAGCACAGTTAAGATAACTTGAACATCACGTCTATCGTCGTGATTAAATAAAGGTCTAATAGCTCTATCAATCATGCGTCCAGTTAGAACTGCTTGATCACTAGGTCGGCCTTCACGTTTAATCCAGCGAGAACCTTTAATAATTCCAGCTGCATATAATTTTTCTTCTAAATCAACCATTAAAGGAAAAAAATCAATTCCTTCTCTAGGTTTTTTAGACTGAACAGCAGTGGCTAGCACTACTGTTTCTCCATATTGGACTAAAACAGAAGCATCAGCTTGTTTAGCTAACTTTCCAGTTTTAAAGGTTAGATCTCGACCTAACCATTTGGTTGAAAATACTTTTTCCATAAATTTTGTTAACTGACCCCTAAATTACAGGACTGTAAAGAAATTACAGCACTAGCTATTTAAGGGCCAATTTAATTATTATTATTTAAACCAAAACGGCCAAAAAATTGACCGTTTTAACGTTTAATTAAATATTTAGAATTGGATCCTAAATCTACAAAATCATCAGCTATATCAATAAGCTGTGAAGAACAGGTTTTTTTAAAGGCTAGAATTTCTACTAAGCAACCTTTATTGTTTTGTAGATAAGATACAACGGGCTGATAATCGCCATCTCCGGAAACTAAAATTATTACATCAAGTTTCTCTGCTAATTTAATAGCATCAATAGCAATTCCTACATCCCAATCAGCTTTTTTAGCTCCGCCAGCAAAAATTTGCAAGTCTTTCATTTTTACTTCAAAGCCTTGTTGAATTAAGGCGTCAAAAAAAGGTGTTTCTTCTTCAGTTTCTGTTCTTACTACATAGGCAGTAGCTCTAATGAGCTTTCTGTCTGCCACTGCAGTATTAAGAATTTCTCTAAAATTAACTCGTTTATTGAAAAGGTTTTTAGATGAGTGATACATATTAGCCACATCAACTAAAACACCAATTCTTTGTTCTGGGTGTTTAATCATATTTATTGAGAACTTTTCTTCAACACTTCTTCAGCTGAATCAATTTCATCTTCTTCGGTTATAACTGGAGCAAACTTCTTTTCCTTTTCTTTTTCCTCTTCCTCTTCGGCTTGTAGTTTTTGAGCAATCCTTAATTTCAATTTTTCTGCTAATTTTTTGAATTCAGAGAAGTTTTCTTTTTGTAGGTATTTTAAGAACTTTCTTCTTTCTCCAACTTTTTTAAGTAATCCTCGTCGAGAAGAAAAGTCGTGTTTATGTGTTTTTAAATGTTCAGTTAACTCCTTTATTTCTTCACTCAAGATAGCAATTTGTACTTGAGGAGAGCCGGTATCAGTTTCATGAACTCGATATTTTTTAATGATTTTTTCTTTAGCTTTTTTATCTAACATAGTATTCGCTTTATCCGAGAAAAAATAATTTTAATAATTATTTAATCCAAGAAAAAGTGTTAATTATTATAATTTATTAATTTTTTTTGCCAGTTTTGATTTTTTTCTAGCTGCGTTGTTTGGTTTAATAATTCTTTTTTTAGTTGCCTTATCAATTTCTTTGATAATTTTAGGTAAATCTTCTTTAACTGATTTATCTTTATTATCAGCACGTTTAATACTAGTCTTTAAATTATCTTTAAGACTATTTTTTAGTTTTTGATTTACAACTCGCAATTTATTGCTCTTTTTTAGCTCTTTTTTAGCTGATTTTGTATTTGGCATATTATTAATTATTTTTAAAACAATAAGATGTTAACATAGCTTTGGATAAAAATCAAGGGTTTTTTATAAAAAAGAAACTATGTTTAGTTTCTTTAAGTGTCGGGGTGCTGGGATTTGAACCCAGGATCTCCTGCTCCCAAAGCAGGCGCCCTAAACCACTAGGCCACACCCCGAAATAAAAAAAGAATTAAAATTATATACGAATTAAAAATCTAAATAATTCGTAATTTTAATTCGCAGATAAGACGTGCCTCGGGTCAGAATCGAACTGACGACACAAGGATTTTCAATCCTTTGCTCTACCACTGAGCTACCGAGGCTAATTGTTGCGGGAGTCGGACTCGAACCGACGACCTCCAGGTTATGGGCCTGGCGAGCTGCCAACTGCTCTATCCCGCTTCAATAAAATAAAATTAGCAAAAAATAATATTTTGGTCAAATATTATTGCTAAATTGGTGGGCAATGGAGGATTTGAACCTCCGACCTCAACATTATCAGTGTTGCGCTCTAACCAACTGAGCTAATTGCCCAAACAAAATTTAATATATCAAAGGATGTTTAAAAAATCAAGCCCTTAGCAGCCAAAAGAAAAAGTTCATCTTTTAAATTGGCTTGACCAGTTTTGTTTTTATACTCAATTTCTACTAAATTATTAAAGATATTTTTTAAATCAATAAAAGAAAATT
>SL_8KL_010_SEDDRAFT_10002356_pt1 | contig 16002 bp, 12 predicted proteins | sample SodLakKL_010_SED_4_FD_11160 | JGI IMG/M metagenome (IMG submission 11160)
AATGCGCGCGGACGCACACGCACCCGTGAGTTGCGGACCTGGAACATCCACCGGGAAAACATAACCAAACAGCTGGTATTTTTCGAGGCGCCTGCCGACGTGCGCGATACCGGACTGCTCACCGTCACCGAGAACGGCGACGAAACCCAGCGTGTGTACCTGCCGGCTGTCGGACGCGTGCAGACCATCGGCGCGTCACAGCGCAGCGACCGGTTCATGGGCAGCGATTTCACCTACGAGGACCTCGGACAGCAAAACCCGGATAATTTCGATTTCACGGAAATGGACCGGGATTCGGAGCGCATCCTGCTGGAGGCCGTGCCGCGACGTGAAAGCCAGTACGCGCGCATCCATTTCCACATCGACCCGCAGGATTACATCCTGCTGAAGGCCGAGTATTTCAACAATGACGGCGAAATCTTCAAACGGCTGGAGCCGGACGAGTACCAGAATGTGACCGGCGACTTGTGGCGGCCGTATTACATGGTCATGTTCGACCTCGAGAACGGGCGCAAAACCGAGCTGCGCTGGAAAGAGCGCACGTTTGATGAGCCGATCCCCGATGATTTCTTCACCGACCGTCAGCTTCGCCGGGGCATCCCCCGGTAATCTTCAGAAAGAACCCAAAAACCGTGTCCGGACAAATTGAGATTATTTAGCTGAAGTGGGGGTCTTAGACAGCCATGAATCAATATTCACAAGTAACCGGATCATCAGCTACGTAATAGGATTTGAAATTGGTTGCATTCGGATCCATGCACCCTCTCAGGTTCAGTATTCTGACGCTGCGGAAATGTGTCGGGTGGCTTTCCGATTGCAAGGCGATGAAACCGGATGCCAGAGGTGTACCATCCACCAACTGTAGACCGGAATACTCAATGACCGACTCCCCGTTCAGGATGTGCCGGGCCAGCGAATCACCATGCACAACCAGCTCTGCCCTGACCCATTGATCTCCGTGATGCGTCGGACCACCGGAGTCTGTACAATGGCTGGTTTCCAGAGTACCGTCAACCACGACATGCGTTCCCGGAGTACAAATACTGCCATTGGGTCGATCCTGCTGGCCGTCACCTCCCAACAATTGGAACTCAATCGAAACTGGAAAGTGCTGATCCCTCTTCATACTGGCCGCCGACTGCGAGTGAAACATTATTCCATTGTTGCGGTATGCCCATCCGGGTCCACCGGGCACCTGTTCACCCACAAAACGGTACTCCACTACAAGTCTGTAGTGCGAGAAAGACTCATCGTAAAAAATGTGACCAAACCGGTCATCGAAGTCATCATATCGGCTGTAATCAACTTTCAAGATGCCATTTTCTACCCTGAACGTCTCATGATGATTGTTGTTCAGTTCATGTCCCGCAATTTTTATGTCCCAGCCATCAAGGCTGACTCCATTGAAGAGATCTGACCACTCTTCCTGATGGATGTCACGTTTTTGAGCAAATGTATCAGCAATGACAATCACCATAAAAAAAAGAAGCAGATGCGAACGGGATAAAATGAGGTTGAGATTGGTTGGAAGTATGTTGGTCTTGATCATCGGATCCAAAAATTTGCGTAATTGTTTGAGAATGAGAAGAAGAACGGTACTTCCATTGCACGGGCCAGATCATTAACTGGTAATTTTATGGAATAATATACGGATAATCCTTTTTGTGAGTTTTTCAAAGATGTGCTTTTACTTTCAGGGATTAACATGCTAAACTTGCATTCACTTCTAATTCTTTTATTCTGAAACTATGCAGTGCTGCCAAATCCGTATCCGGCGTACGCTTTGCCTTTTTTTCGTCCTTTTTATCTTTCTGGCTGCAATCCCGAATCCGGTCAGTACCGAAGCAACCGGAAATGAATCCAGGTTAGTTTTTGAGTCGCCGCATATGGGCACGCTGTTTCGAATCACCGTGTACTCTCACGACTCCGAACGTGCCTGCGAAGCAGCCGATTCCGCTTTTCAAAGAGTTGAAGTCCTGAACTCCATTTTCAGCGATTACCTGCCTGATAGTGAAGTCCAACTTCTTTCCAATGCTTCCGGAAGCGGTCAGTATATCCCGGTAAGCAAGGAATTGTACGATATTTTGCGAATTGCGCAAGAGGTATCACAGCTGACCGGCGGGGCATTTGATGTCACGGCCGGTCCCTTGACCCACGCATGGCGTGACCTGATCCGGCAGTCGCGTTCCGATCTTCCCGGTCAGGATGAGATTTCGGTCTTATCAAAATCTGTCGGATATGAACATATCTCTTTTCACGAAACAGAACGTGCCATCCGGCTTAACGCACCCGACATGCAAATTGATCTTGGGGGGATAGGCAAGGGATATGCTGCCTCGGAGATCTGGAACGTGCTTCAACATTTTGGGCTGAAAAAGGTGCTTATCGATGCCGGTGGCGACATACTGACCGGCGATCCTCCACCCGGCAGAAATCATTGGATACTGGTGCTTCCGGAGAACCCTGAAAATGGCAAACAGACACCCAAATCCATAAAACTGTCCAACAAGGCGATAACTACCTCGGGTGATCTTTATCAGTTTATTGAAATTGAAGGTGTTCGTTATTCGCATATCGTGGATCCCGAAACTGGTTTGGGGGTAACTCATCAGAATTCCGCGACTGTCATTGGAAATGACGCCACGCTGACGGATGCCCTGGCAACAGCCCTGGCTGTCCTTCCACCAGAAGACGGAATTGCAATGATTAACCAACTCGACGGATACGAAGCACGTATTCACGTATTCTCGGAAGAAGGTCCCGTCTTTCTCCATTCTGATGGGTTTGAAAAATTCGCAATTCTCCCGGGAGATTGAATCAGCCAGTTTACAGGAGACCCGTGCGCTTTGCAATAAATGCTGATGGATAGTCAACCAAAAAACAGGGGAATGTCAATCCTCAAAAGTTACCGTAAAATTGTAATCCACCCTGACGGCATCGGTGGTCGTCAAAGCTCCCCGCATGAATGTTGGTGGCTCAATTCCCAAATCCGTCATATTCATTTCAAAATCACCAAAGATCCGGAAGGTTTCTTCGGAAAGCTGACGCACATAAACCTCATGCTCAAGTTCGTATTCAGATCCAGCTGCGCTGACAACACCATTGACAATAAAACTTCGCTCGTCAGAGCTGCTATCTGCCAGCATATCAACAATATTTGTCATTCTGTATTCCAATTTGGCATAGGTTTCACTCTCAAGTGACTGATTCATGGTCTGGTTCATCATGCGGATGCCGGATTCAAGAGAGTGATTCGGAATGTACAAATAGACTTCTTCAATCCACTGAGCCGGGTTGCCAGAATTTTCATCGGGTTGTGTATAGGCAGGACCAAGGCGAATTATCCCCCCCAGGGTATCCGATACAATATCCCAATCCCTGACATTTGATGTGCCTGAGATCCTGAATTCAACGTCGCTGAAATGAAATAAAGGTGAAGATGAAGATGAAGGCGACGGCGACTCAGTGTTACTCCAATCCAATCCTTGACTGTCTGCATAACTGAGGGAAGCCGATATCATGCAGAAAATCAATAAAAACGTCACTATTCGAAAACGCATATTACTCTATGGGTTATAATTGAGCTGTTCAAATGGTTACATGTGCGTTATCAATGCTAAAAAATCAAACATGATTACCCGCAAAAAAAAACTGCTATGGCAATCACTTTACTACTATAATCCCAGTACATCCCTGTTGAGTTTCTCGTCGGCTCCGGCACCGGCAAAATCGTCAAATGCCTTTTCCGTTTTCCGGATAATGTGATCAGCAATGAACATCGCTCCTTCGGCTGCCCCTTGCTCGGGATGTTTCAGACAGCACTCCCACTCCAGAACAGGCCAGCCTTCAAAATCATATTGTGCCATTTTACTGAAGATGGCCCGGAAGTTAACATCCCCGTCACCCGGTGAGCGAAAACGGCCGGGTCGATCCACCCATCCCTGATATCCGCCATATACCCCGGAACGCCCCTGCGGCTTGAATTCAGCGTCTTTCACATGAAAAAGCCGGATTCGTTCTTGGTAGATATCGATGAATTCCAGATAATCCATCGGCTGCAATACGAAATAGCTCGGATCATACAGGATATTCGCTCTGGGATGATTGCCTGTGGCTTCCAGAAAACGTTCATAAGTGACACCATCATGAAGATCCTCACCGGGATGCAGCTCATAACAGACATCCACGCCATTCTCATCAAATTCTCTGAGAATGGGCAGCCAGCGATCTGCCAGCTCTTCGAATCCGGTCTCGACCAGACCGGCCGGACGCTGAGGCCAGGGATACATCGTATGCCAAAGCAATCCACCTGAAAATGTGACATGAGCGGTGAGTCCCGGGTTCATGCTGGCTCTGGCCGCGTATTTCATCTGGTCAATCGCCCATTGAGTTCGTGCCTTTGGATCGTCATGGACCTCGGAGGGAGCAAAGCCGCCGAACAGCTTGTCGCAGGCCGGATGGACCGAAGACTGTTAAAGGGCTCCTGATCGCCCATAAACTTAGCCAAAAAAATTGCCGGACCTTTCATAATTAACCTCGTTTTCTGTTCAGGTTTTACATCTGAAATTTCGTTGCCTTTTTACACATCACACAGCGCAATAGCCTGGCGAAGCCCATCCATCGGATTTCTTGTCGGAATGAATTCATGACCCACATAGCCTTCATAGCCGATTTCCAGCAATGCTTCCATGATGGCGGGATAATTCAACTCTTGCGCATGGTCCATCTCTACCCGGCCCGGAACTCCGGCTGTATGGATATGTCCGATAAGATCAACGCCATATTCGCGGATGCGGGCAATGATATCCCCGTTCATAATCTGTACGTGATAGATATCGAACAGCAGTTTTACCCGGGGTGAACCGACGCGTCGAACGATGTCGGCGCAGTAATCAATATCATCACCCTGATAGGCGGGGTGGCCTCTGAAATCATCATCCGCCACACGTGAATTCAGATGCTCCAGGCAGATGGTAACCCCATGGTGTTCGGCATCTTGGGCAAGCTCTTCAAGTCCCTTTACCGTATGATCGGCTCCCTCTTCCGGTGATATTTCCCCATCCTGGGGACGATCATTGTTCCGGTATCTGTATCCGGTAAAAGCAATGACGGAAGGAACTCCGGCGCTTGCACATTCCTGGATCCTGCGCCTGGTCGTTTCGATGACCTGGGGCTGATAGCGTGGATTGTTCAGACCCTTTTCGTATGGCGGGTCCGGCATGCCGTTTACAGACAGGACACATTCCAATCCGTATTTGCGCATGGTCTTCCAGGCGTCAGGCCCAACCAGTTCAATTCCCTTGCATCCCAAATCTACAGCAGCCTGGCAAAGCTGATCCAGATTCCATTTTCCACCAAAAGCCATATAAGGCCAGGATACCAGTACCTGATGGATCCTTCTACGACGATCCGCTGAGGAGCGCGCCTTCTTTGCGGTGGCGAGCAATTCACCAGCACCCAGCCCCAGCAGTCCGGTTGACATAACCGCAGTCAGTGCTGCCGTATTCCGGATCATATCACGACGGCTTTGCAGCAATGACTCCTGAGCCCAGAAATCTTTGGTTTTTTTCATCGTATTCTGGTCATTTNACGCTGTTATGTCACAATACCGGGGTTTGTCCGGGAATCGGAATCGGATAGTATCCATTCTCATCCGGAAGGACCGGTGGCTCGATATCCCAATCGATGTGATCGGGTACCAGTTTGTCCTGCGAATGCAGCGCAGCATCCCAGTCAATCATTTGTCCGGTGTAGGTAGCCATACGTCCCATCACTCCCGCAAGGGTAGATTTGGCGCCATAATCGGTATTGTCTATGACATGCCCCCGTCGAATGGACTCAAAAAGTTCGTCTATCTCCTGCTGATATGGATTGGGATCTTCAAGCCCATCATGCTCAAAGCGAACATTCTGATTTCGATCACGGATGATGGCATTGTTGCTGCCATCTATGCTGAGAACCCCCCGGGTACCCTGAAATTCTTCTGCCACCCGCATAAAACACCCGGGAATTTGACGGCACTGGCTGGCGATGACTGCCCCGCCCGGGTAGGTAAATTCTACAAAATGGTGGTCAAATATTTGCCCGTATTCCTTGCCTCTTCGCACTTCACGGCCTCCCATTCCCTGTGCTTTTTCAGGGTATTGGCCCAGAAACCAATTGGCAACATCAATCTGGTGAACGTGTTGCTCCAGAATATGGTCTCCGCATAACCAGTTGAAATAATACCAGTTACGCATCTGGTATTCCAGTTCCGAATATTCCGGTTTGCGCTCCCTCATCCACAATTCACCCTGGTTCCAGTAGACCTGGCCCGAAACAATATCACCTATTTCACGGTTGTGAATTCGGCGCAGTATTTCGCGATAATTATTCTGATAACGCCGTTGAAGCCCGACAACCACATTAAGCTTTTTTCCCCTGGCGATTTTTCCGGATTCCAAAACAGTGCGCACGCCCGGTGCGTCGGTGGCAACGGGCTTCTCCATAAATACATGTTTCCCTTTTTCAACGGCATATTTGTAGTGGCGCGGGCAAAATCCCGGAGGAGTGACAAGCAGCACGACATCGGCGAGGTCTGTGGCCTTTTTATAGCCGTCGAACCCAATGAATTTGTGGTCTTCAGGCACATCAAGTTGTTCGGAGTCACCAAAGCGCTGAAAAAGCCGGGAATAACTCTCTTCCAGACGATTCTCGAAAACATCGGCCATGGCCACCAGTTTGATATCACTTCCGGCAGCCAGGGCATTAAATGCGGCACCGGTGCCTCTGCCACCGCAACCGACAAGGGCAACTTTGATCATATCGCTGCCCGCAGCATATGCACTTGATGAGAGTGGCAGTGAACCCAGCAAAAGACCGCTTGCTGTCATGGTCGCGCCTTTGACAAAATCACGTCTTGTGATTTCAATTTTTTTTTCTGTATCGTTTGTTTTCATTTCACTGAACCACTGTAAATTAGTCGTGATATGGCAATTATGCTGCTGATATGAATTGGTGTGCCTCCATTAATAGCATGAAAAAGGATTAGAAATCAAATATGGGCAAGATCCAGTATTCCATCATTTCTTCCCTTGATGGTGTTTCTTTAGGCCTGACCAGCCGGAACCCGACAAATGGGGCATCGGTATGCCACCACATGCTCCTTGGAATCTGGGGGTCGTTTCGGCTCCAGTGTCCATCCGAGCCGCGCCGGTGAGTACAGCGAATGTCACCGGCCGGATCCCTGTATGAACCGCCCCTGACGGCGCGCGGATACAGCACATCCGGTTTGAACCATGGGTTATCGGCGATTTCACCATCAAGCCTGTCGTGATAATCATCATGATACTCGTCCATGGTCCACTCGGCAACATTTCCTTTCAAGTCATAAAGTCCCAGTGGATTCGGCTTTTTTGACGCAACTTTTTGATAACTGTTTTCACTGTTGCCACGGAACCACTCGTATTCCTCCAGTGCCATTGCATCTCCTTGCAAATTGTAATTTTGGTAAATGCCACCCCGACAGGCGTATTCCCATTCCGCTTCGGTGGGCAGACGATGAAATTCGCCGGTTTTGGCTGTGAGCCACATGGCATATACCACAGCAGCGTAGTGTGTCATGCCCACTGCCGGGTACCCGATGCGTCCCATGCCGAACGTTTTGTCACCCCAGGGAGGCGAGGGGGTGACAATGGCGTCAGGTTCGATTCCAAACCGGTCCAGTTGTTCCTCTGCAATCTCTTTTTCGACAACTTCCAAATGGAACAATTCGTACTGCTCCCAGGAGATTTCGTGACTGGTCATCCAGAACGAGCCGACACTGACCCGTCGCTGCGGCCCTTCGTGGGAATCCTTTCCCTCTTCGCCGGGTGCCAGGCCCATGGTAAATGTACCGCCTTGTACCGGCACCATGTCCATGGTCACCTCCGAACCGTGAATATTCTGCGTGTATGCCGCAAAATCGGGGTCGATTTCATGCTCAGTTGCCGCCCCGGGTATCTCCTGATCAGTTTCTGCTGTGCCAAACAACTTGCTGCAGCCCGTTGCAAAAAAAACCAACAGCAATAAGGCGGCTGCTGGAATTACGGATTCGGTTACATACTTTTTTACAATGCTAGTGTGATTATTTCCAGACATGTAATTACTGTTGATGTTATGGCCCTTTCCAAAAAGATAGTATAGGGGATAATTTTATCGTTTGCTCATGGAACCGGAGTCCATTTTCTGTCACTTTTACCGGAAGCTATTGCGGCTTCGATGAATTTCATGCCGCGGAGTCCAACCTCCACTGTCGGATAATCCTGCATTTCGGGAGCAGGATCCTCACCCTGCATCTTACTGGCCAGGGTCAGAGCAAAGTTTCTATAGATGTTGGCAAAGGCCTCGATGTATCCTTCCGGGTGGCCGGACGGCACCCGGGTATTGTGCATGGCAGCCTCAGATAGGTAATTCCCATGATCAACTCCGGTTCTGTAAATTTCTACAGGCCGATCAAGGTGTTTCACCAATAACGTATTGGGCTTCATCTGATGCCACTCAAGTCCGCCTTTCTCACCGTATACATAAATCTTCAGCGCATTTTCTTCTCCAGTAGAAATTTGACTGGAATGAAGCACTCCCCGTGCTCCATTATTGAATCGAAGCAGGATGTTCACATCGTCATCCAATTGACGGCCCTCAACCAGAGAACTGAGATCAGCACACAGTTCCGTGACCTTTAGTCCGGAGATGTATTCTGCAAGATTATGGGCATGTGTTCCAATATCACCCAGGCAACCTGCCGGACCCGCCTTTTCGGGATCTGTTCGCCAGGATGCCTGCTGATTCTCCTTTTCCAAACGCGTTGACAACCATCCCTGGGGATACTCCACAACTATCTTACGAATTTTGCCGAGATCGCCCTTTTGGATCATGTACCGGGCCTGTTTGACCATTGGATAGCCGGTGTAGGTATGGGTGACCGCAAAATACAGGCCCGTTTTTTCAACAAGCGAGGCTAGCTCTTCGGCCTCCCTGCTGGTTACTGTCAACGGCTTCTCACATACCACGTGAAATCCATTTTCAAGTGCGGCTTTGGCTATTGGATAATGCACGTGATTGGGAGTAACGATAGAAACGAAATCCATACGTTTCCCTTCCGGCAAGGACTTCTCCCCGGCCATCATCTCCCCGTATGTTCCATAAACCCGTTCATCCGGTAAAAAAAGCTGTTTGCCGGATTTTTTGGATACTTCCGGATTGGTACTGAACGCTCCGCAGACCAATTCTATCTGTCCGTCCATGATGGCTGCCTGCCTGTGCACCGCTCCAATAAAGGCACCAATGCCTCCACCGGCCATTCCCATTCTAAGTTTTCTTTTCATGACTCCTGGTCTACTGTTTGCCAAAATTATTTCATATATAAAAAGACACACTGTCTGCTCAAGACCTGATCAGGACTTATGTCATCGATAAAAAATACTTTTGCGCTTTTGTAAAAAAAGATTATTCATCCAGATTCTCTTCAAGTTCAGCTTGCGTAACTGCACATTGCACCCCCGCTGCCGGAACATCCAGTCCTGCAAGCCAGACCAGTGCATTCAATACAAACTTGCGAAAATCCTCATTGCCCCAGTTTTCGTGAAAATGCCCCCCGGTAAAGCCGAATCCACGTCCGCCATCCTTGCGTTCCACGACCCAGGACACGATTTCGCTTTTTCCATTTTGTTCCTCGATGTGATCATAGGGTCCGTGGGGGTAAACATAGGGGCCGCCCCGGGTTTCATCTGATGGAGCATCGACGAGAAGCGGAGTAACCCCTACTTTGTCTTCACGAAAGCGTATGCTGAAATACCACTCATCCCAAACTGAAAAAGGTTTCACTCCGCGTAATATCGGATGATTGGGCAGATTATTAAAATTGGGTTCCCAGAAGGGATTCACGGAATAGTAGGTCTCGTAATAGCCCCCAATCCAATCCATAAACTGTTCGCCGCCCTGGTCTTTTGGAACTTCAACGGCATAGTGCATCGCCCCGAAACTCACACCCCTGTCAATGAGTCGTTGCATTAACTGCAACCGGTCTTCCTGAATGACCGGATGCCGTTGCCCGCCATCCATGAAAAGATGAATAGCGTCGGCGTTGTCAAACGCCCGGTTATCGCTCGGCCACCCATCAAAATGGCTACTCACTTCCAATCCCGGTACACCGGCAAGGCACCGTTCCATCAACAGCACACCAGCCCGGTGTTCATGTTCTCCCACTCTGTGGCTGGCAGAGCCGGCAACAAGCACCAGATGTCTGGAATCTTCAGAATTGCCGGCAAAAACCATTTCAACATCGATCGAGAACAAAACAAAACAGAGCAGCAAGAACCACATTATTTTTTTCCCCCGATTGACAATCATTTGAGGTGCAAATTTGTATGCGTACAAATAGAATTTTTTCAAGGAGGCACGTAACTGTTATGAGAAGTTGCTAAAGCTCATAAGATACGCCCCCTGGCTAAAAGGCATGAGTTTCACATCACAATATACAGTATTACAATCAGGATTCAGATCACATGGGAAGTCAACTATCGGAAATGCAACCCCTGTTTTTTTGTGTTTTATAATCAATTCAGAAAACAACTCAAACTTTTCCCGATTCAGAACTTGTTTGGGAAAATTCAATTTCAAACAAGGGATTTCATTGCTTCATCCCAACAGGCATCACGGTATTTCATCTGTTTAAATCAATTAAGATTCATAATGTCAGAATGAATTCACATGACAGGATTTGATCATCCTCCTGTGTGTCAGCCGGAGGCTGTCATGTTCATAGCACTGCGTGACCTTCGGTTCATGTGTTTGAAACCTTTGAATTCATAAGGTCAGATGGAATGTCCATTACGATTATAATCATGCTCCTGTGTCACGGGGAGCCGTCATGGACAGTTCACGAAGTTTTTGAATAAGAATCTCAGGGTCTTCAAAGTGGTGAAGCTTTATCGATTGGTTTTTTCTTTTTTCCGGTAGGTCTCCCTGGGCCGTATCGTCAGCACCGGAATTTTCGCCCACTGCACCACCTTTTCGGATGTGGATCCCATGAACAAGTGCGACAGCCCGCTCCGCCCGTGGGTGGCGATCACGATCATGTCGGCATGCTGCTCGGCATAATCCACAATTTCATAGTGCGCGGAAATGCCGCGCACACGCTCGACATGGAAGGGGATCTCATACTGCTCGTCATCGCGGTCCAGCTTAAGGAACAGCTCGTCATCCTCGATCGAACTGAGCCGGATTCTGGCCTTTGGCCGCTCAGCAAAGAAGTCGTGGACTTTTTTTGCCACCTTTTTGCGGAATTTGCGGATGGCGTCGTTTTCTGCGTTCGGATCTTCCTCGGGCTCGGATCCATGGAGTTCGTTGACGTTGAACAGTGTGATGCGTGATTTCAACCGTCCGGCCATGATGGCAGCCGGCAGAATGGCCCGCATCGAAAATTCCGAAAAATCGGTGGGGACCAATATGTTCTGGGTGATTTCCGGCATCACCGATCCCGAGACGGAAAGCACCGGAATCCTGCTATGGCGGATGACCTTCTCCGTGACATGGCCACGGATGATCTTGTCGGCGTGCAACCCCTGGGCTCCCATCACGATCAGGTCGTAACGCTCCTTGTGCGCATGTTCCAGGATGATCTCGTAGGCCTTGCGCCCGATCCTGACTATCGGCTCACCTCTGTGCTCCTCAGAAAGATGGTCCTCCATCTCTTTCCGCACATTGTCATGCGCATGCTCCATGATCTGGGGGTATACGTCATTGTCCAGCGAAAAAGGATAGCCGAGCTTTTTCATGTTTTCCTGAAGGTACTTTATCGTCGGGACTATGTTGATCATATCCACCTTGCCGCCAAAAAACCGCAGCAAATGCTCCGCATAGGAGTACGCCTTGCGCGAACCGTCAGAAAAATCCGTGGGAACCAGAATCCGATTCAATTTTTTCATACTCGCCCTCTGTTCTGAAGTGTCTCCAGGTATTGGATTATCTATTGACAATATAGTATTTATCCCGACCGATTTGAACCGCATTTTCTTCGCTTTGACTGCTGAAAATTGAGCGATTCTGGGTGGATGCGTTTTTTGATTCGGGATGGATAATCCTTGCCCTCAGGGCATCCCGGTCCCGTGCGGATCTTTTCTTCTGGACAGCCGTCCAAGCCAGCCGACCAGCAAGAACCCGAGAAGCATGGTCCCGACTCCGCCATAGAGCGACTGCGCGCCCTTCCGGAGACGATCGTCACGGTTGGGGGAGGTCCAGTCAGGCCAGTACGGCGAGCTGCTGATCAGGCGCCGCCGCACGTGGACGACTTCCACTTTCTGATCCTGACGCGGCACTCCGGGATTCACCACCGGTCCGAGTTCCCAATACTCCGGACGCCTGCGCTCCGGCTCCTTTCCAGCCATCTCACGGGCTCTCAATTCCTGCACGCGTGGATGATCCAGCGGAAGCACCTGCGCGTCCGCGATTTCTTCATATTCACGCTCCTGATAAGGCCAGATCACGTACAGGGATCCGGCCATGAATCCGACCAGCAGGCATAAAGTCAGAATGTGGTAGCGTTTGATCAGCCATGACAGCAGCCGCACAAAAAGAACCAGTCCCACCACCATTCCGAACCCGAACGGAACAAGAACCGACATGGCTTCCATGGTACGGTCGGTCCCCAACAGTGCGATATTACCCAGGATATACTCATATTTGCGCAGGATCAGCAGGATGAACGAGCCGGAAATGCCGGGAAGCACCATGGCCGTGATGGAGAGACTGCCACTCAGGAATACGAACAGCGTGGTTTCCGGGGTGTCGGTGGGCACCAGCGTGACGATGCGGAAACCGATGGCGGCCCCTGCAATGACGGTAAGCACCTCTCGCCATCCCACATCGCCTATGGCTTTGAGCAGCAATAGGATGGATCCCGTGATCAGCCCGAAAAAGAGTCCGTAGATCCCTTCCGGATGGGTGTGCATCAGCACCGGAAGCGACACCACACGAGTGAAGAAAAACACGGCCGAGATTCCACCCAGGAAGACGGAAATAAGAAATTTCCAGTGGATACGGGCGAAGATCCCCACCAGGTTAAGCGAAAAAAAGAGCCGGATGGCCTTCAGGTCTACGCTCTTGATAGCGAATACCAGCCGGGAATAGATGCCCAGGATGAGCGCCATGGTCCCGCCGCTCACACCGGGCACAACGTCGGCAGAGCCCATCGCGAAACCCTTCAGGTACAGGAACGGCATTTCACGGGGACGGGTGAGGTCCTTCTCAAGCGGATCCGCCGGGGATTTCCCGTCCCGAACCTCTGCCCGAATACTATCCGTGCTTTCGGTGCTTTCGAATTCACTCTTCTTTACATCGTTTTCAGGGACTCCGGGGCCATGATTGCGACTTTTTTCTCTTCTTCCCGGATTGGATGCATCTTCTAACAAGGGATTCTCTGCTCTTTTTTCGTTGCCGATGGGATGATTTCTGCTACTGGTTGCATGGTGCACAAGATAACACTAATGGCCTGAAGAACGTAAAAAAAACAGATGAGCACATAACGGCAAGGTCATAACAGACGGGGCATAGCAGACGAGACATAACAGACAGGACATAACGGACGGGACATGACAGAATTCGGATGCAAGGATCATATCAGAAACTTCCAGAATCATCCAGAAGCATCCGTTACCGGTCAACATGAAAGCATTTCATTCTTTCGCGTCGGAGCCGATTTCCTCCGGGGTTTCCCAGTCTTCCGTCATCGTGTAAGGCAGTCGCCAGACACGAGTACCGTCGCGGTTGCTGAAATAGAAGCGCGAAGGCCCCGCCTGTTCGGTATCTCCATCGGCCCACAGAGCGAAGAACGGATCACTGGCATTGACGGGACGGCGGACATACATGTGATTATATTGGCTGTCCCGGGTGACCGGGCGTTGCCGGATCCAGTTTTGACCGCCGTCGTCGGTAGTCCACATTTCGACTTCGCCTCCTGTCCCCCACAGCTGAGGACCATCTCCGGAGGGCAGGAATGCGGTCCACCGGTTTCCCTCCACATGCAGGCTTCCCATATCGTAATTGTGAGAGGTTTCGGTAATCACGGAGGTCGTCCATTGTGAACCGGTCCAGCGGGTAAGGTGCCACTGACGGGCAGGTGAAGTTGGACCGGGCTCATAGTAAGGGCTCACAACGTAAAGCAGCAGCGGATTCCCTTCGGCATCCCAGTTCAGGTCACAGGTATATTGCAAAAGGCCCCGGGCCTCATAATCAATTGCCAGAGCCGGATTTTGCAGCTCAGTCAGGGGAAGTTCGACCGGAATGCCATCGACTGTTGTCCAGTTTGTACCGCCATCGGCCGATTCCATGTAATAGAGGTTGGTGCGGCGGTCGACGTTGCTGCCGGGGTGGTAATTAAAAAAGGTGGCGATCCGGCCGCTTTGCCGATGTACGCCCGACACCTGATAATGACCCCCGAAACGGGCCAGTTCTAACTCATCCGTCCATTTTTTACCGTCCCGGCTTGAGGAAAAGTACAAATTGCGCGGACGGGTGTATTTGGTGAAAAAGAAGTGAAAGCTATGATCATCAAACCAGGGTTGCGGATAGGTCATGCCGGGCCAGATAAGAATCGTCTCAAAGGCTTCAACACTATATGGGTTGGTTGATCGAAGGAGTGTACCGTCTCGGATCACATTCCTGCCGGCCACGAATATCCAAACGTGTCCATCCGAATCCAGGGTAATGGAGGCATTATCGTGCGCGTCGTAGACACCTTCGGCCCCTTTGTCGTACACTATGGTTGGACGGCTTACCTTGTGGCTGGCATGGTCGTAAGCACCCGCCAGAATGAGCAGGTACTGCTTATCTTCTGCTGGAGTGCCACCGAGCACAAAGAAGGTTTTGTTCACCTCTTCCGAGTACACTGCCAGCGGCTTGTGGTTGGCCGTGTAGGTTCCCAGTCCGCCGGAATATTTATCGCCATACTCATAATCACGACCAAGGCGATACCAGATTCCGCGATATCCCTCTGCTTTTTTGCTTTGCAGGCTGTTGTGGTGTGAACCCTGGCCCCTGGCTGCAGCGGATTGTACACTGGGTTGATCAATCAGTTCGGTTTCGCCGGAATCGGCAGTGATACCGTGATTCGTTTCGCCCGGTTCGGCGGCATATGCCGCCGCAAACACAGGCAAGCAGCAAAGCAAGAATATGATTATCAAGTGACAGGTCTCGCGAGTCATGGTGATGGTGATTTTGATTATCCACAATGTTTTATTTATACGGAAAACCGCAACACAAGCTTATCCCTGTGCAAACCGGAACCGTCAAAAACCAGTGGATACGCCTGCAGTCCGGGTACAAAATTGTAAACCCGCTTGTTTTCAGGCAGCGTTTTCCGGAGCCTGTGGTTGGATGTTACCGCCACTGCCCCCTTGTCATTCCGGCGTGTGAAGCGATGGTCACCGATGCCAATTTCTTCGTTTCCCGAGCATACCACCGGGTAGATGAACTGCAGCTTCCCGTTTGAAACCGGCCTGTCCGTCGCAATTTCCACGGTGAAAACATCGTCCGTAATTTTATAATCTATGGATACTTCGGGCGAGCCGTCGGCAGGCGCCACCTGGTTACCGTCAACCAGCCGGGATCTCGTGGAGATAATCAATTCATCGCCGTTTTCCGAAGATGTCATCTTCGCACGGTGATCGCAGATATTCCTGAAAACCCGGTTGTTATCGAGCCTGAGTTCGAGCCGGGGGGTAAGGTCCATGAAGTTTTCCACCAGACTTTCATCCAACATGTTGAACCGCTCCCATCGCTGGTATTCGATCATGCTGGTTGCGCTCAGGATGTCCTGTTTCATGTGGTAGAGCAGTGTCAGGGCTCCTCCGCTGGCATTACCGTTAAGCCTTCCCTCCCGGTAGTCCATGGCATAGGCGGTCACCGTACCCCTCCACGGACCTTTCGAAAAAATGATGGTGTCGATGCTGTCATATCGTTTGGTGCCATACACCTTTTCGCGCGGCA
>SL_8KL_010_SEDDRAFT_10002361_pt1 | contig 15989 bp, 14 predicted proteins | sample SodLakKL_010_SED_4_FD_11160 | JGI IMG/M metagenome (IMG submission 11160)
GCGTATCGGCGTTTTCGGTGTATAAGGGCACGCCGAACGCCCCGGTTAGACCTAGCAAGGATTAGTTACAAGGATGTGATATATAAATTCAATCCTCACCAACTTTTTGAGTACAGAAAAAACCATAGAGCCGCTCCAAAGATAGGGTTCGGGTGGGTAAGTTTTTAATAGGGGAGATATTATGAACTGAATCACTATGAAGAAACCCCGTAAAATCAAGGATTACTGTCCGTCTTGTGACACCCATACTGAGATGGAGGTAAATAGAGGTAAGAATAGGCCAGGCAGTGAACTTAGAAAAGGTCAACGTAGATTTAGAAGAGTAACTTCTGGGTACGGCGGATTCCCATGGTCAAAACCATCAGGTGCTGGAAAGCCGGTAAAGCGAGTTTACTTAAAGTACACTTGTACAGAATGTGGTAAAACTTGGCAGAAAAAATGTCAGAGAGCTGGAAGATTTGAATTTAAAGAGTGAACAGAGCTGATATTATGACGGAAAAAAAGAAATTTGTTAAGATAAAGTGTTCAGACTGTGAAAACGAACAAATCACCTTCAAACATGTCTCTTCTGAAGTCGAGTGTATGGTCTGTGGAGCACCGTTAGCAAAACCTACTGGAGGCTATTCTGAATTCAATGGAGAGATCGTTGAAGAACTAGGGGTCTCAGAAGAGGGTGAATAATGTCAGAAAGTGAAAAATACGAGTGGCCTAGTGAAGGAGAACTCGTTATATGTAATGTGAAGACTGTCAAGGATTTCGGTGCCTTTCTTGAGCCGGAGGAGTACGCTGGAAAAGAAGGTTTCGTGCACATCTCAGAGATTTCCTCAGGATGGGTGAAGAGGATACAAGATCATATTCAAGAGGGAGAAAAAAGAGTCTGCAAAGTACTGAGAGTAGATGAAGAAAAAGGCCACATAGACCTTTCGTTAAAACAGGTAAATGACCATCAGAAAAGAGAAAAACTTCAGGCTTGGAAAAATCAGAAAAAAGCCGATAACCTGCTTAAAATCGTATCGGAAAGATATGGAAAAGAACTTGAAGAGTGCTATGAAGAATTTGGTTTTGAATTAAGTGACGAATTTGGTAGTCTGTATAAAGCTTTTGAAGAGGTCTCTTTGAATTCGGATATCTTGGATCAAAAGGGCTTTGAAGGGGAATGGATCGAGTATTTCGTAGATGTTGCAGAGGAGAATATATCTCCACCCTATGTCAGCATCACCGGTTTTGTTGAAATTTCCTCCACAAATCCTAATGGAGTTGAAGATATAAAAGAATCTTTATCCGCTTTCGAAGACACTGATGACTCCCAAGTTGAGATAAGCTACCTAGCTGCTCCTAAATATAAAGTAGAGATACGATCTGAGGATTATAAAATAGCCGAGGAAATCTTCGAAGACCAAGCTAAAAGAGCTGTAGATAAAATTCAAGAGTTTAGTGGAAAAGGGGAATACTACCGGGAAGAATAATTGAATACCGGATTTACTCTGATAACTGTTTTTGATATCTCTCTTTTTCGCTGAATATGCATCCACAATATCCCTGCTTATAAAGACCCATTTCATCGGCCAACCTATGATGTTCTGAAAATCCATCTCTCATATCTTTATAGATGAACTTTATTCCTTTTTTTTCACCTACCCTTTTACCCACCTCTTTTATCAATTCGTGATTTTGATAAGGAGAGATAGTTAAAGTGGTAGAAAATTGATCGAAGTTTCGATACAAAGCGACCTCTGCGGTTCTACCTAATCTCAATTTGTAACAGAACTCGCATCGTGGATTCGACTTCATTGCCCCTTCTATAAATGATTCTAACATATACTCGTCAATGTAGATGACATCTATCTTAGTTTCATTTTCATAATTTTTAAGAGCCTTATAGCGTTTCTCGTATTCTTTAAAAGGATGTATATTTGGATTGAACCAAAGAGCTGTAACTTCTTTATTTTTTTCTTGAAACACCTTTGATGAATAAGTCAGACATGGAGCGCAGCAAGTATGCAATAACAACTTCAATATTAATCACCTATATATCTAAGGAAACTCGTTTTTTCTTTTTTCTTTCTTTCTCTTTGGTTTTAAGAGGAGTTCCGCAATTTGGACACTCGCCTATTTCCTCACCACAGGAAAGTTCATAAGTATTTCCACAACTGCATAAAATAATATTTTCTTTTTTCTTTATTTTATTTCCACAATAGTCGCACGCACCTTCTTTTTTTGTTTCTTTTATTGTAGACCCCTCACTTACCTTCAAATCTCCTTCATCTTCAAAAGCCTCATTATCAAATATACGAAGGACTCTTGCAATGATCTGGGCTTTCTCTTTTTCGGGCTTGATTTCTACTTCTACTTCTTTTTCTTCGCCGGCCTTTAATTTTTCTCCCCGGTTGAAATCTTTTACTTGACCTCCTCTAACCTCTATCTGAAGATTCTTTCCTAACGCCTCCCCTTCGTTTATCAGATGAATTTTGGTATCGTTCCATTCATTTATTATCAGTGTATCTGAAACTTTAACTTTGAGTTTTGGACTATAATCCTCCAAAACTTCTTCAACCATATTTTTAGCGTTTCTAATTATATCGTAAGCCTCATCTATCTTCTCCATATTTTCTCTATCTCTTGCCTCTTGAACTTTATTTTCTATTTTTTCTACCGAAGCCCCGAATTTTTTAGCATTTTTCAATGATTCCTTTACTTGCTCCATCAGTCTATCATACTTTTTCTGTTTTTTTAACCCCGATAGTTCTTTAGCTTTTTCGATATTTTTCAGAGCTGTGAAAATGTCTTTCATCCCTACCAAAAATTTTGCTTTGTCAAGCTTTTCTATTGCTTTCTCTATATTTTTTATTCCGTTTTCTTCCACTTCTTTCTCCAATTTAGAAATAATATTTCTTAAATAATCTTCATTATCAATAAGTATTTCTTCTACATTTTTCATATGCTGGACCGCTTTCTGGTAGTTCCCATCTTTGTAATTTTCTTCTGTTTTCTTCTTTTCTTCTAAGAGTAGCGAGAAATCTTTTGAACCCTCCCTAAAATCATTAATTATGGAATTCAAGTTTTCTACAAATGATGCTAAATTATCATGAGATTGTAATATCTTACTTAGCTTTTCAGTTGTAGTAAAAGAAAGGTCAACCGCCTTAGGATAAAATCCATTTTCATAAGCTTGCTCACATTCTTGGAAAATTCCTTTAACTTCGTCTATGAATAATTCCTTATTCTGGACCTCTTTTAACATTTTTTTCGTTCTAGATATGATATTACCGGCTATGATTTTTTGATTATTTATCTTTTCGAGTTCTCCCTCACTCTGCATAGAGAATTTTATTGCTTCTATGTAATTCCCCTTATCTCTTGCTTTCTCAGCTTTTTGTATTTTATCCTCTGCGGGAGCGGTGTCTACCCCTCTATTCTTCAATTTTTCTATCTTCTGGTTAAAATTTCCTAGGATACTTCCAACTCTCTTTTTTTGTGCTTTCTGTATTTTTTTCTCTGCGGATTTAGCTTTTTTCAAACTTTCCTTATATTTGTCTTCATCTAGTTTTTTCTGTGCCTCTTCTATGATTTTTGACAATCCACTAATAGAGGCCCCCATAACCTCTGCCTTTTTTGATAAGACTCTTATCTCTTCAATTTTTTCTCTTGCGATTTGTCCCTTCTTGCTTATATTTTCCAGTTCATCTTTGATTTCATCCAAAAATGTCAAGGCATCCAATGATTTTTTTTCTTCAATCAATAAATTCGTTTTCTCAAGTTGATTTTTGTATTCATCTACCTCTAGGCCCATAGTCTCAAAATCCTCTATCAAATCTTTCATATCATCTTTCTTTTCTTTTAAAATCTCCTGTAAGAGTGCATCTAACTCATCCTGTTTTTCCTTTAATTTATCCCTTGCCCCTACTATTCCAATCTCTTCACTCATCCTCTCTATTTTTTCAATTTCAGGATCAAAGTTATTTATTCCTCTATTTATTATATCTATATTTTTCGCCTTCAAAAATTTATCTTCTAATTCTTTCATCCTATCAAAGAATCTTTTCTTAGATTCTAGATTTTCAAGTTTGTCTAAAGCTTCCCCCGCGTCCTCGATAGCGTCTGAATAGTTTTCCTTTTTGAATTCTTTCTTAGCAACTTTCAATAGTTCTCTTATAGAGTCCTCCTCTTCAAGCTCATCTTTTCCCTTTAATTTTGACATCTTAGTGCTTCCATCGTATATTTTTTCATAGGCCTTTTTTCTTTTTTTCCTTTTTTCTTCCGCCTCTCTCATTACCTTTATTGAAATTCGTATCGCCTCAGTGTATTCTTCTTCCCCCATATCATCCGAAGATTTTTCTAGCTCTTTTTCCAAAGATTCTACTCCAACACCTGTTTTCTCTGCTTTTTGTATCTCTTTTTCAGATACCTTATAAACCTCCTGAGATAATTCTGATAGGAAAGTATCTAAGATGTCTAAGGCCTCAGAATATGTCTCTTCATTGAGAGATTTTGTAACTTCTTCAATCCTTTCTTTGTAGGAGTCTAGATCTAATGAGTCTTTGTCCATCTCACCAATTTTAGACAAGAGTTGCGAAGTTTCTTCTAAACGATTCTCAACAGTTTCTTTTCTAGCCTCATCTATCATTTTTTCTGCTTCTTTAAACTTCTCTACCCTCTTAATATGAGAATCCTCATCTATTTTCTCTCTAGATTCATCAATGAGTTCTTCAATATCTTCTTTTAACTTCTCATCTAAATCCCTGAAATCTGTCAAACTCTCTTGAATCTTTTGGATCCTATCATCAAACAGGTCTTCGATCTTTTGCTCAACTGAATTTATACCATTTTTGGCAATATCAGCACTCTCTATATATTTGGAATTATTGAGCTTTCTCCTTGACTCCTCTATCTGTTTAGAAAATTCTTCTATATCGATACTTAGTTCTTCAGCAGCTTGGTTCAATCTCTCAAAGTGATCAATCAAGTTTAATATTTTCTCATGAACCTCACTTTCTAACTTATCATCTACCTTTCCTAGTGTAGATATAGCTTCGTCGGTTTTTTTATTTTCAAGTTTCATCTCGCATTCGTCGATCAAATCTTCCAAGTCTGAAAGATCCTCGTCCAAGATCTCTTTTAATCCGTTCAACTCTTCCCTTTTCTTCTCTATCTCTTTCTCAGCTTTTTCCAATTTTTCTGTCAAATCCTGGACTTCTTCTCTTCCCTTCCTAGCCCAATCAAGGGCTTCTTTATAATTATCATCTTTTAAGGAATTTCTAGCCTTTTTCAGTAATTCCATAGGTTTTTCTATATCTGCTCCCATTTCTTTAGCCTTTATAAAATCCTCCCGAGATTCTGCGATGGTGTTTAATACCTTATCAAATTTTACCTCTTCGATCTCTTCGAAGGCATCTTTCAATCGACTCTCAGCCTTTTCTATCTTATTTTTATCTAGAAATTCCTCAGCCTCTTGTCGAATTTCTTTGACTGTACCAGTAGAGGCACCTATATCTTCTGCTACGTTCATTTCATAAGCCAATTCATTGAATTTGTCTCTCAATATTTCCTCCCCATACAGAGGATTTATCTCCTCCTCACTTTTTTCGAAGAACTCTAGAGTTTCTATATATCGGCCTTCATCTATTTTGGTCTTAGCATTCTCCAACCATTCCTTCGCTTTTTGGACATCAATTCCTTGTTCCTCTAATCGTTTTTTTCTTTCTCTTAACGTTTTTATTTTCTTATTCAAACTATTTTCAACTTCGTCTCCGAACTGCTCTTTAGTATCCTCTATAAGTGAGAGCGTTCTCTTATAATCCTCGGCCTCAAGTGAATACTCTACTTTTGAAATCAGCTCACTAACTCTTTCTTTTCTACCATTAGATTCGTCAAGCAAGTCTAGGATCGATTTCAGTTTTTCCAGTTCCTCATGCAATTTTTTATCTATCACCCTGTTAACTTCATCCTCGATATCAAAAGCTTTCTCGAAAGCCTCTTCAAGTTTTTTATCCTGAAGTAGGCTTTTACTCTCATCTATCTTCTCTCGAAGAGATCCTAAATCTATGTCTTTGCTAGCCTGTTTTAGAAGTTCATCTACAGGCTCAAGAATCTCATCGTGTTTTGTTAAACTTCTCTCATTTATTTCTTCTATAATATCTTCAAAAAGGTCGAACGATTTTTCAAAATTCTTTTTATCCAACTCATCTTTCCCCTCTTGGAATTTTTCCTCTAAATCTTTCAAATCAATTTCTATGTTCAAGGATTTTACAATCTCAAGGGATTCCTCAGCTTGTTCTTTTTTGTTTTTAGCTTCCTTTTTCTTTTCGGCGGTTTTCTTTGCTTTCTCTTCCATTTCTTTCGCTAGTTGTCTGGCCTTGAGATATTTACCGGACATTTTTTCCACCTCTGAGATTGAAAATTCTATGGTTCATTATCAGTTTCATATGCATCCTCTATCTTGTCTTCAATTATACTATAGGAAGAGGGTTTATTGTTTTTTCTATTTTTTAACATTACGGTAGAGGTCTTTAATAGAGGAAATAAATATGTTTGCAAAGGAACCTTACTTTAGATTTGGAATTATAGTGGAACTTGTAACTTTTTAAACCAAGTTACAAGCCCTACAACTTGTAAAATACCCTTAAAGGTATAAAATGTCGTGTCTTTTACTATAACCTTATCTAGGTTCAAATATTGTTATGAAAACCTTTATTTAATTCTGTATTCATATATAGTAAAAGAACGACTATGTCAGAAGAAATGATGATGTATATACTATACTTCATTTATTACATTGTATTCCCTTTTGGAGTATTTATACCGATATTGACCCTATGGAAAAAGAAAGAATTTATCAAAGGAGTCAGTGAGTTTGGGATGGGACGGGGAGAACAATCCTCCCCTATACTGAAGGAAAATATCAGGTACACGAAAAAATTAAAGGTCTTTCTAGTGATATTTTTACTACTCTTTATCCCAGTAATGAATTTTACATCTTCTAATTTAACTGAGATCACTATGGCACGTGATAGACGTTATTTTGGAGGACTAGGTCAATCTAGAGTGTATAACCCAATAAAGAGGCAAATTGGCCCTCGTCTTGATGCTAACTCAGTGATAGAAGAGATGAATAGAGATTCAGATTATTGGTATACGGATGATATCCAGGAACAAATAGATTTTGATGAAATAACTAGAATTCCCGGAACGATGACAGTTTACTATTTAGACAAAAGAGAATGGTCTCATATTGTTATCACCTATACTTATCTCTCCCCACTGCCTATCACGAGAATTTATGGATTTAGAATTTATGAAATGTTAATAGAAGAAGAAGCCATATTAGAAGTAGAGGAGACTATTATCTATCCTATGAACCCATCAAATACTGATCCTTTCTAATGTATTTCTTGACGAAGAAATCGGTAGATAATATTGGATTATTATCCAATCAGAGGTCGGAATCTAGAGATTCTATCAAAACTTTTATTAGTTCCTCCTTATGTGATTTTCGATTGAGAATTCATGTCTGAACTGACGATGTATGTGTTGTACTTCATATATTATGGGTTCCCTTTAGTCTTTATAATACTGGTCTTCCTAACATGGAAAAGAAAATCATTAGTAAGAGGAACTAGTTATTTCGGTAGAGGGCGTGAAAAAGATTCATCTAAAACTATGAAAAATAAGATGAAAGACATTAGAACCTTCCAAGTAGCTCTTGTTATTTTCATATTATTGTTCGTGCCCTTGGCACATTATTCTTTCACCACTCTCAGCGATGGAATGATGGATAGGAACCGAATTGTTCGCGGTCAAACAACTATAATAGAAGAACCTGTAGAGGATCAAATAGGGCCTAGTTCTGATACAGAAGGCGTCATTGAAGAGATGAAGGAAGAGTACTCCCCTTGGATTATAGATGGTATCAAAGAGGAAATAGACTTTGATGAGATTACTAGGATACCAGGCAAATTAGGAGTTTATTATTTAGAAAGATCATTGGGTGAGGGAGTGCGGGAACACAATATTATCATAACTTATAGCTATTTTTCACCTATACCTATAACTAGAGTCTACGGGTTTGAGGTGCTGCCAGGAAACGGTGAAGAACAGGGGGATATATGGTTGGAAGAAGGACCTAATACAGTGATTTATCCGATGGATCCAGCAAATGCTGATCCCTTGTGAATACTAGCTACTACCCCTGTGAACTCTCCCAAAATCTTTTTATCTCTCATATATTTCTCAATACAGAGTTTGGTGGATAATATGGAATTGGTAGAATGTGTACCTAATTTCTCAGAAGGGCGGGACAAAAGTGTGATAGAAGAAATCATTGATGAAATAGAAGCAGTAGAGGAAGTAGAGGTCAAAGATATGGATATGGGTGAAGACACTAACAGAACCGTGGTTACTTTTGTCGGACCGCCGGAAGGCGTCAAGGAAGCAGCTTTCAATGCTATAAAAAAAGCCTCAGTACTTATAGACATGAGTCAACACGAGGGAAGTCATCCCAGGATGGGGGCAACGGATGTTTGTCCTTTCGTGCCTGTTAAAAACGTGACTATGGATGATTGTGTTGAGATCGCCAAAGATCTAGGGGAAAAAGTTGGTGAAGAGCTGAAGATTCCCGTTTATCTCTATGAAGAAGCCGCGACGGAGTCAAAAAGAGAAAATTTAGCAACTATCAGAAGCGGAGAATACGAAGCATTAGATGAAAAACTAGTCGATCACGATTGGAAACCGGATTATGGGCCAGCTAACTGGAATGAAAAAGTCAAAAAGACAGGAGCTACTGTCATCGGTGCGCGAGAATTTCTGATCGCTTATAATATAAATCTGAACACTAAGAACAAGAAAATCGCGTGGGATATCGCTCTAGAGATGAGAAGGAGAGGAAGGGCAAAAAGAATCAACAGTCCAGACCAACATTATTGGAAAGGGAAGATCGTGCGTTATGGCGAAGATGAATTCCCATGTGGCGAATGCGATTTTGTTGGAGATAGTTTTAAAGAAGTGAAGGAGCACACTGAAGAAGAACATGGATATGACCTTAAAGAGTTTCTAGAGAAGGAGTACGATTATGATGTTGATAATTTAGATGGAAAAGCAGTGAAGCAGAGGGGTAAATTTGACCATTGCAAAGCAATAGGTTGGTATGTAGATGAGTATGAACGTGCACAGATCTCTATCAACCTGACGAATTTTAAAGAGACGAGCCTACATGATGTTTACGAATTTGCTAGAGATAGAGCAAGAAATATGGGTGTTAGAGTCACTGGTAGCGAGATCGTAGGTTTGGCTCCTTACGAAGCTTTGTTAAGGACAGGGAAGTATTATCTCGAAAAGATGAATCAATCTAAAGGGATACCTGAAGAGGATATAATAGAGACCGCTATACAGTCACTAGGTCTGAGAGACGTTGCTGAATTCGATCCTGACGAAAAATTAATAGGGGGTCCGATGAAACCAGATGATGCTCTGGTCGATATGGATGTCGAAAATTTTGTCAATGAAGTTTCAAGAGATTCATCAACACCCGGTGGTGGAAGTATAGCCGCTCTATCTGGATCCATAGGTGCTGCTCTTTCTTCCATGGTTTCCAATCTCAGTACCGGAAGTAGAGGGACAGCCGACGTAGATCCTATACTGATGCCTGTGGCTGAAGAGGCGCAGCAACTGAAGGACGAACTCTTAAAAGCGGTAGACGAAGACACCAATGCTTTTGACAAGTATATGGAAGCGAAGCGGATGCCTAAATCTACTGAGGAGGAACGAAAAAAGAGAAAAAAAGCCATGCAGGAAGGCTTGAAACATGCGGTCGACGTTCCAATGGATACTGCGAAAACATCCGCAAAAGTGATAGACCTTGCTGAAAAGGCAGCGGAACACGGAAAGAAGGATGCTGTCAGTGATGCTTTAGTCGCAGCACAGATGGCATACTCTGGTATTATAGGGGGTATAGCCAACGTAAAAATAAATCTAGGCGATATTGAAGACGAGGAATTCAAAGAGGAGATGCTCGAAGAGTGCGAAAGGCTTGAAGAAGAGTACAGAGAGAAAAAGTCTAAAGTGATAGAGAAAGCCGAGAATAGCTTAGATTTGAATTGAAAATCTTTCCTACTCTAAATCTTTTTTCTATTTTGTTGATTAGAAATTTCTTTATACCTACCGGTAGATGTATCTATATGGTCTCAGATAATGAATTTAAACAGTTGAATTATAAAAATATAGAAGATATCATCTGCTGTCCGGGTGGATTAGAAGTCAAGGGAAAGGATTTTCCAGGGGGCTTGTCAAAGACAATCTCCTGGAGAGAGATGATGTTGGACGTTGGTTTAGAAGGATTCGTAGTGTATAAGGATGAAACTCCAAGAGGTTTTATTGAATACATGCCTGCAGAAACAGCTCCAATTCCGATAGAGGCTCCTAGTTCCGCGGTAATAATGTGTTTCCACTGGGCCACGTTAGATGAAAAAGATGAAGAGGAACATCATAGAGAAGAAAAAGAGATGCTCCGTATACTCATTGAAGAAACAGAAGATGAATTCGAAGGGCTTGTTGTATTGGGTTGGGACCATGACGTACATTTTCCAATAGACATGTTCAAGGAATTAGGTTTTGAAGTCATCGATAAGCAAGATTATATTTCCCTAATGTATCTAGCATCCGATGGGAGTTCCAACAAACCTTCACTTTTGGGACCAAATTTTGAACCTAGAGATCTCTCTGATAAAGGAAAAGTGGCCGTAGATGTGGGCTTCAGCCATAGATGTCCTTACAGTATCCATCATAAGACCAAAGTTCAAAAAGCCGTCGACGAATTGAATTTAGGTGAGATAGAACTCAAAATCTATAAAATCGACAATCGAGAAGAAGCCGTGAAGTATTCTATAAGCCCTTGGGATTGGGACTGGGTGTTCGCAAACGGAGAAAAAATCCCTGTTCACAGGTTGAAGGTAGAAGAAATCAAAGAAGTTTTTCTAGAAAAAACAGATCAAAAATAAAAATCAATCTTTTATAAATGAATTCTGATTCATCTTGATTCTAGTGGATCTATCCTTACCTATAACATTTCCACATGCACACATAACTTTTTTGTTTTCTTTCTCACTATTATCTTCAACGATCCTTTTTTTATAACAGTTGATAAGATTTCCATCCCCATATTTTATGTATTCAAATATCTTTTTCTCACATCTTTTGCATTTTATATCTAGAGTTCTTCGTCTCATATCTGCTTTAGTATGAATGGAAAACTTATAGAATTTTTGATTTCAATTGTAACTTCACCGTGTGATTGAAATATTAGAGAACTAGTTAGATTGAGAATGATGGATATCACAGAAAAGATCCTCTCTAAAGGTATCAAATCGGTTTCAGAGGCCGAATATCTTGATTTCATATACGATTCTAAAAAGTACTTAGAGGAAGAGAATCTGATCGAAAAAGGATGGGATGAATTCATAATAGTAGGAGATACTCACGGATATCTGAACGCTGCCAAAAAACCGGCAGAAGAATCTGTCAAAAAAGATATTCCGATAGTTTACCTCGGCGATTACGTTGATCGAGGGGATGAACAATTGGAAAATCTGGCATTTGTACTTTCCCTGAAAATGGAAAGGCCCGATCAAGTAATACTGCTGAGAGGAAATCATGAAACCGAGCGTATGAACCGGAGTTATGGTTTTGAAAGCGTAGCTAATAGAAGGTATTCAAAAAAGCTATTTAGAGAAATAGTTTCTATCTACGACAGATTTCCAGTAGCTGCGGTGATCGGAAATGAATATTTTGCAGTCCATGGAGGTATACCAGAAGGAGTAAACTCTTATTTCGAAATAATGAATCTAAACCATGGAGAGGAGAGCTACAAAGAGATCTTTTGGAACGATCCGAGCGAAGAAATAGACACATTTCAACCCAACTTTCAGAGAGGAGGATACAAACTATACGGAGAAAAAGCCGTCGAGAGATTTCTTAAGGAAAATGATCTTTCCATGATCATCAGAGCTCATCAAGTTCAAACAAATGGCTACAAATATTATTTCGATAAAAAATTGCTCTCGATATTTTCAGTTTCCAATTATAGGGGAGGAAATGAAGGAAAATATGCACACGTGAAAGGGACAGACATAGAGCTGATAGATAACTGAACGATTTTACGGCAATATCTCTAGCAGTTCTCTAAGGTCGTTCAATCCATTTTTTCCATCTCGGCTTACCAGATAAGATCGCATACCTGCTTTTTTGGCTGAGACATAATCGTTCTCACGATCATCTCCTACATGTATAGCTTTCTCGGGCTCTACATCGAGTTCCTTACAAATCTCTCGATATAAATAGGGCGTTTTACTGCTCATTCCAAAATTAGACACCGAGGAGTAAAGTTGGGTAAAGAAGGTCTCGTATTCTCCAAGACCTACTTCTATAAACATCTTGATTCCATTTGAGATTATTATCAATTTATATTTCTCATGAAGCTTCTTGATGACCTCCTTCGCGTCATCAAAGAGTTCATATTCGGTTCTAAGATCTTCTAGGACTTTTTTAGGGTCCTGGTCCAATTCATATTTTGAGAACCAATATCCGGGCTCGTACCATCTGATATCATCTCGTCCCATCTCTTCATACTCTTTCATAAACCTTTCTTGAGTTTCTTTTTGGGATAAACCAGTCTTTTGAGAATAAAGATATGGTATCTTTTTTAGCCAAAAGTCATCTGCAAAATCTTTTGGAATCAAAGTCCCGTCCATGTCGAAGGAGATTATGTCTATATCTTTTTCTTTTTTCATCTAAACACCGCTTGTATAGCTTCTTCAAGGAATTTTAAACCTTACTTGTAGGAGAGAAATAGTTTTAAAGAGATTCAATCATCTTTTTCCATCATCGGCATCTTGATCTGTTTTTCTTTTGCAAATTTCCTAGCTTTATCGTAACCAGCGTCGGCGTGCCTGACCACCCCTATTCCTGGGTCGGTCTTGAATACTCTCTCGATGTTCTCTCTAGATTCTTTAGTACCGTCAGCAACGACAACCATACCCGCATGAGTGGAAAGTCCTATACCAACACCTCCTCCATTGTGGATAGAGATGCTGTCAGCGCCTGCGCTTGTGTTTAGAAGCGCGTTAAGAAGCGGCCAATCAGCTACTGCGTCACTTCCGTCTTTCATATCCTCAGTTTCTCTATTTGGACTTGCCACGCTTCCTGTATCAAGATGGTCCCTTGTGATGGATATAGGTGCCTTCAACTCTCCGCTTTTGACCATCTCGTTTATTCTTTTTGCAAATTTTTCTCTCTCTCCATAACCGAGCCAACATACCCTAGCGGGAAGACCTTCCCATGGCAGATGTTCTTCTGCAAGATCTATCCAATTTACCAACTGCTCGTTATCCGAGAACAGTTCCTTAACGACTTCGTCGGTTTTCAGTATGTCCTGTGGATCACCAGATAAAGCTATCCACCGGAATGGTCCTCTCCCTTCACAGAACATAGGTCTGATGTAAGCAGTCACAAAGCCAGGATATTCAAAAGCGTTTTCGAAGCCTACTTCATAAGCTTGTCCCCTAAGATTATTACCGTAATCGAAAACTATAGAACCCTTTTTCTGCATTTTGACCATAGTTTTACAGTGCAGTTTCATCGATTCCATACTTTTTTCTTTATATTCTTCAGGATCAGATTCTTTAAGATCGAGGGCTTCCTCAAAAGTCAAACCTTTTGGGAAATAGGACATGGCGTCGTGAGCACTTGTCTGATCGGTGACCATATCTGGTTTAATTCCCCTATCGAGAAGTTCCGGATGTGTTTCGGCAGTATTTCCAATAAGTCCAATTGCTTTAGCTTCGCCTTCTTCCTTAGCTTTCTTACATACCTCCATCGCTTCATCTAGGTCTTCTAATACCATATCACAGTAGCCCGCGTTCAACCTCTTTTTAGCTCGATCAGGATTTATCTCAACGACTAAAGCTACTCCACCGTTCATCTTGATCGCTAGAGGTTGAGCACCTCCCATTCCTCCTAGACCACCACTGAGACAGAATTTACCCTTAAGATCGCCGTCATAGTGCTTCCGGGCAGCGGCAGCAAAGGTTTCGTAAGTACCCTGGATTATGCCCTGAGTACCTATATAACACCAGCTCCCTGCGGTCATCTGTCCATACATCATGAGTCCTAAATCCTCAAGCTCGTAGAATTTATCCCAAGTAGACCATTTGGGTACGAGATTAGAGTTCGCTATCAAAACACGAGGCGATCTTTTATGTGTCTGGAAGACTCCCACAGGTTTACCACTTTGTATTATCAACGTCTCGTCATTCTCAAGCTCTTTTAAACTCTCAACAATTTGGTCATAACACTCCCAGTTTCTAGCGGCCTTTCCGGAACCTCCGTAAACGATGAGATTATCGGGATCTTCTGCATTCTCGAGATTATTTTTCAACTGCCTAAGCATCGCTTCTTGTTTCCAACCTTTACAAGATAATTCTGAACCTCGTGGAGCCTTTATATTTGTCATCTTAAACACCTATATTCCGTTAATTCAGGTATGAGGAAATGAGTATAAAAAATTAGTCATCAAGAAGAAGTTTGGAAGACAGTCCGTAAACTCAATCCTTGAAAAGTTCCGGCAATTTTTCTATTATATCTTCCGGGATAAGGCCCCATTTCACTTCATCGAAAGCTCTATCCCCGGCTCTACATGTCATATAAGCTCCAACTCTGCTTGCATTAAAAGCATTCATCCCTTTGCTCATCAATCCTCCGATCACACCTGATAATGTATCCCCAGTCCCTCCGACAGTCATCCCTTCATTTCCAAAATCGTTCCATCTGTAGTTATCCCCGTCGGTGATATAATCTTTCTTTCCTTTAACAACGAGCACGACCGAGTTATCCTTCGCGAACTGATCAGCTTTTTTATCCAATTCTTTCTCTTCCACTTTCCCTTCGATCAGCATCTCAAACTCTCCTCGATGTGGGGTAAGAATAACTTGAGGAGCCAATTCTCTTTCCCCCTGCTTAACTGCTTTCAAAGCATCAGCATCAATAACCATCGGAATATCAAGTTCATCTATCAATTCTTTGACAGCTCTCAAAGTCTCTTCATCGTCTCCCAAACCGGGTCCAATTATAGCAGAATCGCACTTTTTAGAGATTGACAATATCTTCTCGATATGTTTTTCCTTCAAAATATCTCCTTCAAGAGGATGAACTAAAAAATCAGGAGAATAGCTAGCTACTACCTCCATTATAGAGAAAGGTACAGCTAGATGTACGAGATCAACGCCTGTTCGGTACGCTGCCATCGTAGCCAGAGCAGGCGCGCCCGTATAAGGTCCTCCACCGACTATCAACATTCTGCCATTTTCACCCTTATGGGAATCCTCAGACGATCTAGGGTAAAGGAGCATTTCACCAGGCCCAGTATGGGTAAGGGCTTTTTCAGGTATACCTATATCAACAACCTCTATCTTTCCTGAGTTCTCAACGGTCATCCTTTTTTTAGCATCGTGAAAAGTTACCGTGACCTGAGGATCGACTTGGATATTAGACCCGAGACCGCTAGGCACATCTACCGAGACCACGGGATTTTCTGACTCATTAATCTTCTCTATTACTGATCTATACGGTTCCCTGATCTCACCTTTGACTCCGGTTCCCAGCAGGGCATCCACTATTATCGTCTCGGTATCTACATCGGACCACTCTAATCTCTCGATAACCTCTCCGTTGAACTCTTTGAAATTTTCTTCGGCTATGTCGCTCCTGATATCTTCTCTACTTTTAACCAGATAGACCTTAATATCTGCATTTTTCCATCTCTCTCCCAAATATCGGGCCGCGACGTAGGCATCACCTCCATTATTTCCAGTTCCACAAATGAAAAGTACTGGTCTTTCAGAAAATTTTTCCGATATCACCTCAGCTAGTTTTTTACCGGCATTTTCCATCAACTCTTTAGCGGGAACTCCTCTATACTCAGCGTTCCTATCGATAACTGCAACTTC
>SL_8KL_010_SEDDRAFT_10002362_pt1 | contig 15989 bp, 15 predicted proteins | sample SodLakKL_010_SED_4_FD_11160 | JGI IMG/M metagenome (IMG submission 11160)
AGCTGCAGGCTTTCGCTTTGGTTACGCTTTAGCATTCGCCATCTAAGGCTTTAGGCCTCGGCGGCCTGCTTCCATGCAGGACGACCGGCTACAACCTTTGCCTCAAAGGCCATTGCAACCGCTCTATCGCAATGTCACCCGGCCAAAATACAGCGCGACAGTGGAGTAACCATCTTTTTAATTATAGCACTGATTGAGGGTTGAAATCTACTGCCAGGCGCACATCTTCAGATAGCTTCCTGCGATGGTACTCCCTGATAACCTGCTTGATTTTTGGGGCAAGTTTTACCAGGTGGTTTCCTTTAAGCAGGCTGTGCACCCGGTAATGCTCCTTGATCCGGTAGAGGGAGGCCGGAGCCGGCCCCAGCAGTTCAGCTTCCCCGGCCAGGGGAATAATCTGTTCGGTAAACCAGGAAGAGGCGTTGAAAACAGATTCTTCATCGGGACCGCTGAACAGGAACCGCAAGAGTTCCGAAAATGGAGGATAAGCCAGCTGGCGCCGGTTTTCCAGCTCGTTTTCAAAAAAACTCAAGTAGTCATGCTCTTTTGCGCTTAAAATGCTGTGGTGGTTGGGACGATAGGTCTGCACAATGACCTGCCCTCCTCGGGGACCGCGCGCAGTGCGCCCGGCTACCTGGGTCAAAAGCTGAAAGGTCCGCTCAGGTGAGCGAAAGTCGGGGAGGTTCAGGGTAGTATCGGCAGCCACTACCCCCACCAGGGTTACTTCCGGAAAGTCGAAACCCTTGGCAATCATCTGGGTGCCGATAAGTAGGTTAGCCCGGCCTTCCCGAAACTGGCGGTAATAGTGGCTGTGCGCTTCACGACTGGCCGTTGTATCCCGGTCCATGCGGATTAAAGAGGCTTCAGGGTAGAGTTTTTTTACTTCTTCTTCAACACGCTGGGTCCCGGCGCTGAAATAACGTATTTTTGTGCCCCGGCAGCCCGGACAGGTTACCGGCACCGCTTCTTGATGGCCACAGTAGTGGCAGCACATCATCTGCTTGTCCATGTGCAGGGTCATTGAAACATCACAGGAGGAACAGCGAACCACGTGACCACATTCCCGGCAGAGCACAAACCCGGCAAACCCACGCCGGTTGATAAAGAGTAAAGCCTGCTCATTACGTTCAATTACCCCTGCAAGTTCCTTAAGCAAAGGGCGGCTGAAAATCAAGCGATGCCCCTCTTTCAATTCCCGGCGCATATCAACCACCGTCACAGGGGGCAGCTGGGTAGGAGTAACTCTTTCTTTCATATTTAAGAGGACCGTGTCACCCTCCAGGGCCCGGTAGTAGCTTTCCAGCGATGGAGTGGCGCTGCCTAAAAGCAGCACCCCGTCGTGGTAACGGGCTCTCCACCAGGCTACTTCACGGGCGTGGTAACGCGGGGACTCTTCCTGCTTATAGGTGCTTTCATGTTCTTCATCGATGATGATTAAACCAATTGCTTCAAGGGGAGCAAAGACCGCGGAACGAGCACCCAGGACCACTTTAGCCCGGCCGTTTAGGATCATCTGCCACTGCCGGTTCTTTTCCGTGGTGGTCAACCTGCTATGCAAAACGGCAACCCTGCCGGGAAAACGTCCTTCAAAGTGGTCGATCATTTGAGGGGTGAGTGATATTTCCGGGACCAGGATCATCGCTGTACGATCCCGGTCCAGGCAGCGGGCAATGCTCTGCAGGTATATTTCGGTTTTTCCGCTTGCCGTAACCCCGTGCAGGAGGAACCTTGCCGGAAAGAGACTCTTTAAGGCTTCATCGATCCGCTCAAAACACCTTTTCTGCTCTTCACGCAGCAGATGCGGTTTTGTCAGGGCGCCTCCTTCACCGGTTTCTTCAAAGAAGCGATCGACGGATACAGTGATTACCAGCCCCTTTTCCTCCAGGGCTCTGACAGCTTGAGCACTTATCCCCAGGTTGGCAAGTTCTTTTTTAGGAACAGCCTTTTTTTCCCTGATTATAGAAAGCGCTTTCTGCTGTGCCGGCGCTTTCCCCAGGTCGGCTTCATCTGAACCGGGCACTGCCTCGACCATGTTTATTTTACCCGGCCGCCCCCCTTTTCTGAAGGAGGCCGGGATCATCGCATGGAGACAATCGATTTTACGAGAATAGAAATGCAAAGCCATCCAGTGGGCGAGGGCAATTTGTTCATCAGTCAACACGGGCTCGGGGTCGTTTACACTTTTTATATCCTTGAGGTTCTCTACAGGAGTGTTTTCCAGGAGGCGCAGCACATAACCCTGGTAGTTTTTTTTACCAAACGGGACATTTACCCGCACCCCCGGTTTAACCATTTCCTGCAGTTCGGGTGGGATGCGGTAGTGAAAAGGACGGTCAACCCCGTGGCTGACCAGGTCGATTATTACTTCGGCATATTCCGGCATCTATTTACCCCTTCGGGTTATTCTGGTAAGATTTATTCTATGAGACAGAAATGAAAGAAGGTAAAGCTCTATGTTTAGATTGTTTTTTCCGGTTGAGGTAGTTATAAAAAACAACCGCACCTGGATTTTCATGGCTGCTTCGGTTTTCCTGGCTGCAGCCCTGCTGTTTTATTTTTCTACCTATACAAACCCGCAGCTTGCCAAAGAAGCCGCGGGCGGGCAAATTGATCAGCTCGAAGAGCTGTTTTCCACGATCCTGGGCACTCACCCGATAATCGGTGCTATCATGGTATTCATGAATAATTTTTTATCAATGGCCCAGATGCTACTGCTTGGTTTTTTGGCGGGAATTTCACCTTTGGTTACACTCGGCCTAAACGGCTCCCTGGTGGGATCCCTGTTGGCATTTACCACGCAAGAAGGGATCCCCCTTCTTCCCTCGGTAATGTTCGGGTTGATGCCGCACGGTATTTTTGAACTTTTTGCCTTTTTTCTTTGCGGCGCGATCGGCTTGAAATTTGGTTACCACTGCGTGGCTCAACCTCTGCCCGGCAAAAACCGCCTGGAGAGTTTCCGCTATATTTGGAAAGAAGCAATCTCCATCCTGCCCCTGGTAGTTCTTCTTTTACTCATTGCCGCTTTCGTCGAAATCCTGATCACACCGCACCTGCTCGATATCATATTATAACAGTTCGGCTACCCGGTCTAAGATACGGTGGGCCAGCTCTTCTTTCCCCATCAGCGGCAGTTTTTCAATTTTGCCTGCGCGATCAATAATAGCCACCCTGTTAGTGTTCACAGCAAAACCCGCTCCCGGTTCCTTGAGATCATTGACCACAATCAAATCAAGGTTTTTCTTGAATAATTTATCACGGGCGTTTTCGACGGCATCGTTTGTTTCAGCGGCAAAACCGACAAAAATGCGATTCCCCTTATTCCCGCCCAATTCTAAAAGAATATCCTTGTTTTTAGTTAGCTCAAGGTCGGAAAAAGCCTTATCTTTCTTTACTTTCCGCTCTTCAACTCTGAGAGGGCGAAAATCGGAAACAGCGGCTGCCTTGATCACCAGCCGGCAATCTTTATAGTGCTCAAATACCGCCTCGTACATCTCTTCCCCGCTGGTAACCGCTATTTTTTTCACCCCGGCAGGGCCTTCAAGATGAGTCGGCCCGCTAACAAGGGTTACTTCTGCGCCACGTTCTTTCAAGGCACGGGCAAGGGCGTAACCCATTAAACCGGTTGCTGGGTTACTGATAAACCGGACCGGGTCTAAGTGCTCCCGGGTCGGCCCGGCACTGACTAAAGCCTTAATCCCCTTGAATTCCTTGGGTTTGAGCACTGCCGCAGTATAGGTGTAAATATCGGCCGGTTCCGGCATGCGGCCTTTACCATAGACGCCGCAGGCCAGCTCGCCTGATTCGGGGTCCATTACATAACAACCATAGCTCCGCAGTATGTCCAAATTTTTAGTGACGGCAGGGTGTTCGTACATATTAATATTCATCGAGGGTACTACCACTACCGGACACTTAGCCGCCAGGTAGAGGGTGGTCAGCAGGTTATCAGCCATACCTGCAGCCATCTTGGCAATGGTATTGGCTGTCGCCGGGGCGATTACCATGATCTCGGCATCTTCGAGCAAGCTGATATGCCTGATCTTTTCCCCGGATCTTTCAGCGTACATACCAATATAAACAGGCTTTTCGGTTAACGTCTGGAAGGTCAGAGGAGCAACAAACTCAGCAGCTGCCGGGGTCATTACCACCTGCACTTCAACGCCACCGCGGACAAAAAGCCTGGCCAGCTCGGCAGCTTTATAAGCGGCTATGCCGCCGGTAACTCCGAGGATAACTTTTTGCAATAAAAACACTCCTCTGAATATTTAAAGCCCGGTTACTTAATCCCGTCACGAAAACGCTCATACTCAATGTTACCGGCCGCAATTTCATGTAAGGCGGTAGCTACATCTTTCTGGTAATCTTTCTTGATAGTTTTCCTGCTACCGTTGCGCAGCTGACGCGCCCTTTTTGCAGTAGCAATCACCAGGGTATACTTGCTGTCAAAATGCTCCACCAAATCATCAATTGAAGGATAAATCATTTGCTCTCACCTCCCCAACAAGGTGGACGGGCTCCACGAGCTACTTTGCTTTTTTCAGCATCAATTATTGAGGCAATCAACAATGCCGCATTTTCCACGGTATCGTTAACCACCAGGTAATCATAGAAGCGGTACGCTTCCATCTCCCGCCGTGCCGTTTCCAGACGAGAGTTAATTTTTCCCGAATCTTCTGTGCCGCGCCCGGTAATCCTTTGTTCAAGGTCTTTCATAGAAGGCGGTGCTAAAAATATGGAAACAGCCTTGGGGACCTTTTCCCTGATCTGTTCTGCACCCTGGATGTCTATCTCTAGAATTATATCTTCACCTTCATTTAAAAGAGCCTGGACTGTATCCCGGCGGGTACCGTAATAATGATCGTGGACGATCGCCCACTCTAAAAAGGAATCCTGTGCGATCATTTCTTCAAACCGGGAGGTCGTAGTAAAATTGTATTCTTTCCCTTCAACTTCACCGGGCCGGGGTGGACGAGTGGTAGTTGAGATAGATAATTTCAGGGCTTCTTTTTTTTTCAGCAAAAACCGACACACGGTCCCCTTGCCAACCCCGGAAGGCCCGGATATGATCAAAAGAATACCTTCAGCCATTAAGCGCCTCCCGTTTATCTAGTCATTTTCTTCATTTTCCAGGCTTGCTTCACGCGACTGCAGGCGGTGCTTGACCGTCTCGGGTTGGACCGCCGATAAAATGATGTGGCCGCTGTCGGCAATGATCACTGCCCTGGTACGGCGTCCGTAAGTAGCATCAACGAGCATACCTCGTTCGCGGCCCTCACTGATAACCCGTTTAACCGGCGCTGATTCAGGGCTAATGATGGCAATTATTCGGCCAGCCGAAACTATGTTGCCAAACCCGATGTTGATCAACTTGATGTTCATGGTAAAACCCCTTTCACCTTACTCTAAATTTTGCACCTGTTCGCGAATTTTCTCCAACTCCGCTTTCATTTCTACAACAATGTTTGTTAGCGGATAATCACCGGCTTTCGAACCGATCGTATTTACTTCGCGAAACATTTCCTGGGCGATGAAATCAAGCTTCCGCCCAGCTGGTTCTGTTCCGCTCAAATTATTCCGGAAAGCTTCTGTATGACTTTGAAGTCGGACCAGTTCTTCATCAACGCCCATCCTTTCCACCTGAATGGCTATTTCCATCATCAGGCGGGTTTCTTCGAACTGCCCGGCCAGCATTTCTTCAAATTTCTGTTCCAGGCGCTGGCGACACTCTTCCTTAGCAGCTTCGGCCCGTTCGGTTGCGGCGGCAACTTTCTCTTCCAACCGGTCGCATCTTTCCAACAAATCCCGGCAAAGATTTTCCCCTTCTTTGCTGCGTTGTTCCAGTAGCTGTTCCAGGGCTTCCTGTAAAGATGCATTAATTGCCGGCCAAATTTGCTCTTCCGTTAGGACCAGGGCGCCTGTTTTAAAAAGCTCCGGCATCTGCAGCAAATGACTTAAATTCACATCATCCTCAATACCTAAGTGCTTGCAGAGCGCTTGCAGAGATTGATGGTAGCTTTCGGCAAGTTCATAGTTGACCTGCACCTGTCGCAAACCGGCGGGAATATCGTCTAAGGCCACGTTGCCCTCGACCCTTCCCCTTTTAATTGATTTCTGCAGCATACCCCGGATCTGATCTTCTAAGAAATACAGTTCCCGCGGCATACGCACGGAAAAGTCGGCATAGCGGTGATTCACCGAGCGCAGTTCCACCGATACCGTGAACCCTTCCTTTGAGCTGCTGCCGCGACCATAACCGGTCATGCTGTTAATCAAAGGTTTCCTTCCTTCCGGTATATTTCAATAATTGGCCATTACGAGCAATTGTTCCGCAACTTCTAGCTAAATCGTCAACTTACACTAATATTTGCTGGAATTATATTAACATCAATTGCAGGTAATCTCAAGGAATAATTAACCACGGCGGACTGTTTATTTGCCATGTTCACCATTACCGATTATACTGGATTGCGGGAGTGAAAACAAAATGTCATTTGATACGCTAATTATGAAAGCAATAAAAGATGAACTGCAGGAAGAACTAACCGGGGCCCCGGTGCAGAGAGTTTACGAAAATGAGCGCGGTGAAATAATTCTTTATCTTCATTCACGGGGTCACCAACCGGGCCTTCTTTTTTCTACAGATCCCCGTTATGCCAGGATCCACTTGACTCACTCCCGTTATAGCCACAGGGACAAACCTTCTCCCTTCTGCATGCTTTTGCGCAAATACCTGATCAGCGGGCGAGTCAAGGATTTTTTCACTCCTCCGCTGGAACGGATCTTAGAAATGAGATTTGCTCCACCCTACGGAATGCCCCCTGTCAGGCTGATTGCCGAAATAATGGGACGCCGCAGCAACTTGATCCTGGTAGATGATAAAGATAACGTCCTGGGAGCAGCCAAAACCGTGTCCTGGGAGAAAAATCCCAGGCGGGCAATCCTCCCCGGAGAAATTTACCGTCCCGTCCCGCCGCAAAACAAACTCAACCCCCTGGAGATGAATTGCCAAAGGTTTTCTGCTTTTTTCAGGTATTTTTTAAATGAAGGGAAAGAGCCGGAACAAGCCCTTTTTAGTAGCGTCGGCGGTCTCAGTCCACTGACGGCAAGAGAACTGCTCTACCGCAGCGGCTGGAAGCAGACAAGCCATGCAAATACCGCAGATGAGCATTTATTTGAAGAAGTGAAAAAAATATTCGCAGAATCTGAGGCAGGGCGCTTTACACCGGTAATGCTCCCGGACCAAAAAATATATGCAGCGATAGAGCTTACTCACCTGGCCGGGGAAAAACAGGTCACATATGAGCAAGCCTGCACAATGCTTGATCAATTTTACGGAATGTTGATCAGTGAAGACCGGGAAAAAACCCTCCGGGAACAGCTTAAAAATACTGTCAACAAGCGGTTGAAAAACCTGACCAACAAAAAGAAACAGCAGGAAAAAGAGCTGGAAGCTTCCACCAAAGCCCCCAGGCACCGCCTTTTTGGGGAAATGCTTCTAGCCTACGGCCACGAGGTCCCCAAGGGAGCTGATAGTGTAGTTCTTCCGGATTTGTACAACCCAGAAGAAATGGTAGAAATCCCCCTTGACCCGGCCAAGTCGGTTAGCGCAAACGCCCAGCGCCACTTCAACCGTTATCAAAAGGCCAAGAAAGGCCGAAAAAAAATCCGCGCCCAAATCAACAAAACCAAAACGGAAATAGAATATTGCCAAAACCTACTCTATGCCCTTGACAGCGGGGACCTATCCTCGCTTGAAGAAATACGCCAGGAGATGATTGAGGCGGGCTATTTACCCAAAAAAGAGCAGGGCAAAGAAAAGAAAAAGGGCGATACCGCCCCGCAACCGTTTAAGTTTAAATCTTCGGCAGGCCACACCATCTTAGTCGGCCGCAACAACCGCCAAAATGATCATATCACCTTTAAAACCGCCGCCAGGCGCGACACCTGGTTCCATGCAAGGGAAATACCCGGCAGCCACGTGCTGCTTAAAGAAGCTCCCTCTCCTCCCCCGGATGAAGACATCGAGGAAGCGGCTTTCCTGGCTGCATATTTCAGCCGGGGCAGGGAAAGCGGAGCAGTAGATATAGATTACACCGAAGTCCGCCATGTCCGGCGCAGGCCGGGCAGCAAACCCGGTTCGGTTTTTTATGAAAACTTTAACACCGTTACCGCCAATCCCGGCGATCAAAAACTCCGTGAGCGCTTTGGCCTGGAATAAAATGGTTTTGGGGGTCGTACCCTGAAAGGGAGGAATTGGAAACCCGCCGTGGCTTAAGAGTCCTCCCGGTCAGTTTCTTTTTTGAGCAGGAGCAAACCTTCCCTGAAGCTTTTCGGCAAGGGGACACTGAACTGCCTGGTTTCGCCGGTGCGGGGGTGAATAAAAATAATTTTGCGGGCATGGAGAGCATGAGCTTCGGCCAGCTGTGGCGGCAAATCACGCCAGGAACCTTTAGCGTAAGTAAGATCACCGGCCACAGGGTAGCCGATATGGGCCAGGTGAACCCTGATCTGATGAGTTCGGCCTGTTTCCAAGTTCACTCTCAGCAGGCTGTATCCCCTGAAGTATTTTTGGACCCTGTAACGAGTAATCGCTTCTTTGCCCCCATCTACTACTGCCATCTTTTTGCGGTGCCGGGGATGCCTGGCAATCGGGGCTTCAACACGCCCTACCGGTGGTTCTACGCGCCCTTTTACCAAAGCGATATATTCGCGGTTGAGTTTTCTATTGCTCAACTGTTCGGATAAAGTATTATGGGCGGCATCATTTTTGGCTACCACCAAAAGACCGGAAGTGTCTTTATCAAGCCGATGAACTATACCCGGTCGCATTACTCCGCCGATACCAGAAAGATCGCTACAGTGATAAAGCAGGGCATTCACCAGGGTCCCGCTTCCATGTCCGGGACCGGGGTGGACCACCATCCCACGGGGCTTGCTTACCACCAGCAGATCCTCATCTTCATAAACTATTTCCAGGGCAATATCTTCCGGTTCTACTGAAAGTTCTTTACTTTGAGGAATAGAAAGAGCAACCTGATCACTTTCGTTCAGACGGTAATTTTTATCCAGGCAGCTGATAGAATTTACCGTCACCTGACCCGACTCAATCAGTTTCTGGATATGGCTGCGTGAAAAGTTGGCAAGCTGTTCGGATAAAAAACGATCCAGGCGCATGCCGGCATTTCCGGCATCAACGAGCATATTCTTTTCATCGTCTAAAATTGCTTCTTCCCCGGGGCCATTATCCCGGTCATTCATCGACAGACACCCTTTTTTTCTTCTCCCTTCTCCGGGAAGCGCGGGAACTGTTTTCGCCGCTGACGGTGCTTGAGGTTTTACGCCTTTTAGTCCCGCTGAAAAAAATGATCACCAGCACGGAAAGGAATGTCACTGCAAGGCTCAAGACCTGCGCCGGAGTAAGGCCTATCCAAAACTCAGGTTCGAAGCGAAAAAATTCTGTGGTAAAGCGCAAGACCCCGTAAAGGGCAAAAAGGGCCGGCAGCATGAAGCCGACAAAGGGTTTTCTTGAGCGAAGCAATTTGAGGATGATAAACAGCAGGATCGCTCCCAGGGCAGCATATAGCTGGACAGGATGACGTAAAATGTCGTCATGCATACTCACCGGTAAAGCCCAGGGCAGATCGCTTTCCAGGCCGTAACAGCAACCGTTCAGGAAACAGCCAACCCTGCCGAAAGCGTAACCGAGGGCCAGGTAAGGAGCAAGCATGTCGGTAACCTTTAAAAAAGAAATTTTGCGCCGGCTGCTCCAGAGATAGAGCACAGCTGCCCCTAAGAACAGGCCGCCGAAAAAAGAGAGCCCTTCAAACCGGGCAAAAAGGATCTCTGCCGGGTTAGCGGCAAAGTAGCTCCAGTTCAAAGCAACATACATCAGGCGGGCACCAACCAACCCGGCTAGCACAGATACAATCACTGCCTCTACAAGGTGATCCTGGTTAATATATTCCCGGGGGGCTTCCAGGTAAAGGGCGATGGTACAGACAATCACCCCCAGGGCGATCATCAAACCGTAAGAATGGACGGTAATATTCCCGATTTCAAAGAGGACCGGGTACAAATAATCAGCTCCTCTCACTGCCAAAGTCAATATCTCGCCAAAATGCTACCAGGAAGAAACCGATTCCGACTACAATTGCTGAATCTGCAATGTTAAAAACCGGGGGCCAGATGGTAAAATCCAAAAAATCTATGACGTAGCCGCCGGCAACTCGATCAATTAAGTTGCCCAGCGCCCCGCCAAGCTGCAGGGACAAGCCCAGGCGCAACCACCGGTAGTCTTCGGACAACATCCGGTAATAGTAAAGGATTAAGACAGCAACCACCAGGGTAATTGCGATAAAGAAGGCAGTCTGGTAGGGCAGCATGCCGAAAGCAGCCCCGGGATTGCGTAAATAAGTAATATAAAAAAAGTTGTCAATAACGGTAATCTGCTGGCCGATTTCCATATATTCAGCCACCAACCGCTTGGAAATTTGGTCAAGAAACACCGTGCTGCCGACTACTATCGCCAATAAGCGCAAAGATTATATCCTCCCGGTTTTTTGCTCAGCGCCTTATATTTTATCATATTTTCAACTTCACAGGCGAGCTACTACTTCGCTGCAGCGGGGACATAATTCATCTGTAGACTCGGTAAAAATCCAACAACGGGGGCACTTGTGCCCGCCTGCCTTGTTGATCAGGATTTTAACCGGAAGCCGTTGCCCCTCAACGGCCTGGGGAGAAGCCTGGTCCCGTCCCGGGAGCAGTTCCGCTGAAGAAACGATAAAGATGTTGTCCAGTTGATCGGCATAGTCCTTGGTTTTATCATAGATATCCTGATCGGCCCAAACGGTAACCGAACCTTCCAGAGAACCGCCGATGACCTTATCCTTGCGCGCTTGTTCTAAGGCCCAGGTAACTTCATCACGGAGTTCTAAGAGGGTTTCCCAGCGGCTACCCAGTTCCTGATCATCCCACTCCGGCCTGCTTTCGGGCCAATCAGCCAGCTGGACACTTTGCTTGCGGCTGCCAGGCAGATGCCGCCAAACTTCTTCGGCAGTAAAAGTAAGAATTGGGGCCATCATCAAAACAAGGTGTTCTAAGATGGTCATCATAGCGGTCTGTGCCGAGCGGCGGCCTTGATCGCCGGGTGCAGAGCAGTAAAGGCGGTCCTTAATCACATCTAAGTAAAAATTGCTCATATCTACCACGCAGAAGTTATGGAGAGCATGGAAAAACTGGTGGTACCCGTAACTTTCATAGGCCCCGGTCGCTTTTTCGATCAGGTTGTTCAACCGGTACAGGGCCCAGCGATCAAGCTCTTCCATATCTGAGTATTTCACAGCCTGGGTTTCGGGATCGAAATCATAGCAGCCGCCCAGCAGGAAACGAATAGTGTTCCGTATTTTGCGGTATACTTCGATCAACTGCTTCAAAATATCTTCGGAAAGGTTGATATCGTGGGTAAAATCGGCCGAAGTGACCCACAGCCTTAAGATATCGGCTCCGTACTGGTTGATGATTTCCTCCGGCGCAATAACATTGCCCAGGGATTTTGACATTTTTCTTCCTTCCCCGTCTACAACCCAGCCGTGGCTTAATACACCATGGTAAGGGGGTTCGCCCCTGGTAGCTACAGCGGTGAGCAGCGATGAATGGAACCAGCCGCGGTACTGATCGCTGCCTTCTAAATAGAGATCCGAGGGCCAGTGCAGTTCCGGGCGGGTTTCTAAGACTGCGTCATGGCTCGAACCGGAATCGAACCAGACATCCATTATATCTTTTTCTTTTCTAAACTTCTCATGGCCGCATTCCAAACAGGCAGTTCCTGCGGGAAGAATCTCATCAGCGTCATGGGTGAACCAGGCATCCGATCCTTCTTTGCTGAAAAGATTGCTAACCGCTTCAATAGTTTCGTTGTTGATCAGGGGTGTATCACAGTTGAGACAATAAAAGATCGGGATGGGCACGCCCCAGACTCGCTGGCGGGAAATACACCAATCCTGCCTTTCGGCGATCATGTTGTAAATACGCTCTTCTCCCCATGAGGGAACCCATTTGACCTTGTTTATCGCTCTCAGGGCATCCTGGCGAAATCCGTCAAGTGATGCGAACCACTGCTCGGTAGCCCGGTAAAGAACCGGCAGCTTGCAACGCCAGCAGTTCGGGTACTGGTGCTCCACCGAGGTGGACTTAATCAAGACCCCTTTATTTCTTAGATCCTCGATCACCTGATTGCCGCCGTCTTCATAGTACATTCCGGCATAAGGGCCAGCCTCTTCGGTGAAATAACCCCTGTCATCAAGGGGGCTTAAAATCTGTAGGTCATTAGCTTTGCCGATAAAGAAGTCTTCGTGCCCGTGTCCGGGAGCAGTATGCACACAACCGGTGCCCTGCTCGAGCGTAACATGGTCTCCTTCTAAAAGAATTGACTGGCGATCGTAAAGGGGGTGCTTGCAAAGCAGGCCGGTCAACTCACTGCCTTTGAAGCGTTTCAATACCGGCCAGGGCTCTTCGGCTCCGGCCAGCTTCGACACCTCTGCCAAAAGCCCCTCGGCCAGCAGGTATTTTTCAGATCCGGCCTGTACCAGGACGTAGTCTAAGTCCGGATGCAGGGCAATAGCCAGGTTGGCAGGGATAGTCCAGGCGGTAGTAGTCCAGATTAAACAGTAACAGTTTTCAACTCCGCCAAGTAGACCCCGGTCGTCGAGGAAAGGAAACTTGACGTAAATCGATTCTGAGACCTTATCCCCGTACTCTATTTCCGCTTCCGCAAGGGCGGTTTCACAGCTGGCACACCAGTATACCGGGCGCATTCCCTTATAGAGGTGGCCTTTTGCCGCCATTGTGCCAAAAACCTTAACCTGCCGCCCCTCAAACTCAGGTGCGAGGGTCAGGTAGGGATTCTCCCAATCACCGCGGACACCGAGGCGTTTAAATTGATCCCTTTGCACATCAACATATTTCATCGCATAATCACGGCACATCCGCCGGAATTCTAAGTCCGAAATTTCCTTACGGTTAATTTTTTTGGTCTTGATGATCTGGTGCTCGATCGGTAGCCCATGAGTATCCCACCCGGGGACATAAGGGCAATCAAAACCGCGCATAGATTTAAACTTGTTGATAATATCCTTGAGCACTTTGTTCATAGCCGTACCCATGTGTATATTACCATTGGCATAAGGAGGGCCGTCGTGCAGAATATATTTGGCCGCCCCCTTGCGATTTTCCCGGACCTTTTTATTAATATCCAGGGAATCCCAAAATTCCATGATTTCCGGTTCGCGCTGCGGCAATTTGGCGCGCATTGGAAAATCGGTTTTGGGTAGGTTTAGTGTGTCTCGATAGTCCATACTCTTTTCTCCTCCACTTAGTCAAACCAGCCAGTTTCAACCAGGCTTAGACAGCACCTCCATCTGTCTACACTGCCTATCCCGACTTTGCTGCTGATTTTGTAGTTTAAAATAAAAACTCGCCCCTGGAAAGGGACGAGATTATTCTCCCGCGGTACCACCCTATTAGCGTCGCACAAAAAAGTGCGGCCTCTTTAATACAGCCAATAACGGCAGCCTACCGTCCGCGTCTACACTCCTTAGAAAAAGGATTTCGGGCGGAAGCTCCCGGGTGATCTACAGCGGAACTGCTTAACCGGACTCTCACCTTAAACCGGTTCTCTGAATAAGCTAAGATTTCTCCGCTTGTACGCCCCGTTCACAGCTTTTAAAACAGATTTTAGCATGTCACACCAATAAAATCAACACAAGTTTTATGCAAACCTTTAATAATCGGAATCTTTGTCAGAATCCCATTCCCGTGTCGAACTAAAATCAGGGTCAGTCTCAAAATCAAACTGCGGCTCGTAATTGGCCCCTTCCCTGGAATCCTGCTTTGATCGGTACCCTTGTTTAGGATCAAAATCGGGCTTCGGATCAAAGTCGTCTCTCGGCTCAAACTCAGGCTTCGGGTCAAATTCAGGTTTGGGGTCGAAATCGGTCCGTGGGTCAAACCCCGGTTTATCTTGATAGTCTCTTCCGGTCTCATTACCGGCTTGCGTATCTCGTTCAGGTTGATAATCGTACTCCTGTGCTTGCTGGTATGGGCTTTTCGTTTCATGGCTTACCTGCGGTGCAAATTCCTGCTTCATTTCACCGCTGCTAATTACCCGGCTGGATTCGCTTACCCAGTCCTCGTTCTCCAGGCTGGCCAACTGGGCTTCAAGAAACGAACGAAATCGCATTTTAAAAGCCTGGGCCTGTTTAAAAAGATCTTCCTGCTCGGACAAAATTCTACTAGAACGGTAGCGGGCTTCTTCCACAATCCGTTGTCCTTCTTTTTCAGCTTCGCGACGAATCAAATCGGCTTCCCTTTTGGCGTTCTGCTTGACTTCTTCCGCTGTTTCCTGGGCAACTACAATGGCATTATGCATGGACTGTTCCAGTTTTTGATAATTTTCGTTTTTCTCCTGCATCTGGCTGAGCTGATCTTTCAACTCGGCGTTTTCACGAAGTAGCTGCTCCAGATCCTTGGCTACTTGATCCAAAAACTCGTCGACGTCTTCAATATCGTACCCCCTGAAAGCACGCTCAAACTCTTTATTCTGTATATCCATCGGCGTAATTGTCATCTCGTAACCCTCCTTTACATATAAATTGAAGCTTAATCACATAACTGCATTAACCCGGAAAATATTTGTCAAAAAACTTAAATTTACGTTACATTTCAATATCTGGTAAATTCGACAACCTGCATATATTTCCTGCCAGGTTAACTGTATTTTTTCAATTTTAAACGAATTCTTCCCTTGCGGGTTTCACCTTCCACCGACTGAACCAGTAAACGCCCCCGTCCCCTTAAGGATATCTGGTCCCCTTCTTCCAGCTGCAGGGAGGGAGAATCGACGGGACGCCAGTTGACAATAACCAACCCTCCTTTAATCAGGCGAGATACCTTCGACCGGGAAGCACCAAACCCAAGCGATAATACAGAATCCAGGCGCAGGCTGGCAACCGTGCCGCTTATTTCTTTGCCGTTTTCCTTTGCCAGGGGCAGCTTCCCGGGTTCACTGATGGAGCAATCCACCGGCATATGCCCCACCTGGATCAGGTTGGAACAAATATAATCCGCTTTTGATTCCATCACCATTACCGCAGCGCCGCCTTCTTCAAGCATTACTATATCCCCAACCTGGTCGCGGCGTAACCCCAGGGCAAGGATAGCACCCAGCAGATCCCGGTGACCGATCTCGTCTCCTCTACCGGGCCATTTAACTACTAGTGCCGTTACCGGTGGCAATGTTCCCTGGTGTTGATCAGGAAACATATAGAGGGCATTTCTTTCCGCCCGGGGATAGCCGCCATAGACCGTATAAGCCAGATCAGGCCTCTTTTTTAAAGCTGCTTCGGCCAGTTCCAATTGACGGGGATCCAAAAATGCAGTGCTATGTGCCCTGCCGCTCGCTACATCGTCCAGTTTCTGCTCAAACTGCTCCTGCCATTTTTTTTCTTCCTCTGATAAGGGAGATTCCAGGCCCATGTATCAACCTCCAACCTTCTAAAAGTAGATATACTGGTAAATAATTGACCTTGCTATCCTTAACAGGATCAAAAGGATTATTGGGGAAAGATCCAGCGACCCCATACCCATACTCACGGTCGGAATAATGCTGCGCAAAGGCGCCAACAAAGGTTCGGTCAGCCCGTAAAGGATCTGGTAAATTTGTCCGACAAATTCACTGCCCCCGGTACCCATCATAACCCAGGACATAATAATCCGGCCTAGCAAGATAAACGTATAGATATTGATAAATACCAACAAACCTTCTGCCACCAAGTTCATTTGATCACCTGCTTTCTGTGTTCAGTTTAATTCTGCTAAAATTTAAGGGCAGGCCTGCATTATTCGGCAAAAAGGGCGCTGCCTATGCGCACCATAGTAGCTCCTTCTTCAATGGCCACTTTAAAATCATTGGTCATTCCCATCGACAGTTC
>SL_8KL_010_SEDDRAFT_10002363_pt1 | contig 15988 bp, 14 predicted proteins | sample SodLakKL_010_SED_4_FD_11160 | JGI IMG/M metagenome (IMG submission 11160)
GGAGCAAAGATACTTTTAGATGAATTTGATCCTCCCGATATGAGGATAGAGGTGACGGATGAAAGTGCCGAGTTCAATAGGGATGGAAAGAGCGTCTTTTCGAAGTTTGTTACCGGTATGTCTTCAGACCTAAGACGCGGGGATGAAGCCTTGGTTGTAACTCAAGATGATGATTTAGTCGCGACAGCAAGAGTCTTTCTCACTCAGGAGGAAGTAGATGTCTTCGATAAAGGTCTTGCAGCAGATATCAGGACTGGATTTGACCAAGAATGAATGCATCAATCTAAAATAAGACCGTTGGTATGAGGTGTTTAAATGCGTATAGCCGTACTTATAGAGGATAAGTGCCAATCCGACAGATGCAGTTATGAGTGTATAAACTACTGTCCCATGGTCCGAACAGGCAATGAGACCATAGTGAAAACGGAAGACGCTGTGAAGATCTCTGAAGAGCTGTGCGAAGGTTGCGGCATATGTGTCGATAAGTGTCCTTTCGGCGCTATCAAGATGATCAATCTTCCAGAGGAACTTGATACGGATCTGATACACCAATTTGGAGACAACAGTTTCAGGCTTTACCGCCTTCCTCTTCCTGAAGATGGGATGGTGACCGGCCTACTAGGAGCTAATGGCATAGGTAAAACAACAGCTATCAGGATGTTATCGGGTGAGATAACTCCGAATTTAGGGAACTATGAAGAAGACCCCTCATGGGACCGTGTTGTAGACAAATATTCCGGAACGGCTCTAGGAGCCTATTTCAAATCCTTGGCCGATAGTGAGCTTGAGACCGCTTTGAAGCCACAATATGTAGATAAGATACCAGCTCACTATAACGGTAAAGTCGAAGATCTCCTCTCTAAGATAGGTGATGATTACGAGAAATGGGTGGAAACTCTAGAGATCGAAAATACGTTGGACTCCAAGATCACTAATCTCTCTGGCGGCGAACTCCAAAGAGTTGCAATAGCCGCGACTTCTACTAAAGAAGCGGATGTTTATTTCTACGATGAACCTTCCTCTTATCTAGATATAAGTCAAAGATTGAACGTAGCTGAAGCTATAAAGGAAAAGAGTGAAGATAATAGGGTGATGGTAATCGAGCACGACTTGGCCGTTTTGGATTTCCTAGCTGATAATGTACATCTACTTTACGGGTCGAAAGGAGCTTATGGGGTCGTATCCCACCCTAAGGGTGTTAGAGTTGCCATAAACTCTTACCTGAGAGGTTTCCTCGATGAAGAGAACATACGTTTCAGAGATACGGAGATAACATTCGAGAAAAGAGCTCCAAAATCTGAATGGCATTCTAAACCGATCGTCGAGTACGATAAGCTAGTGAAAGAGTGGGATTCTTTCAGATTGGAGACCGAAGCCGGTGAGATACCGGAGGGAGAGGTGATCGGAGTCGTGGGTCCAAACGCTACAGGTAAAACTACGTTCGTGAAGATGCTGGCTGACGCGATAGAACCCACTGAGGGCGAGATAAGAAAGGACATAACTGTCAGCTACAAACCACAGTATATCAAGCCAGACTATGAGGGTAGAGTCATAGACCTGTACAGGATTGAGATCGGAGATAGTCTTGATGAGGGCTTTTTCCAATCCAATGTTCTGAAACCTCTGGATCTTCCGGACTTATATGAGAGAGAGGTTCCAAATCTCAGCGGTGGTGAACTCCAAAGAGTGGTACTCGCTCTCTCGTTAGGTAGAGTTGCTGATCTTTATCTGATCGACGAGCCGAGTGCCTACCTTGACGCGGATAGAAGGATGACCGCCGCTAAAGTTATCAGGAGGTTCATGGAGAAAAGAGACAAGGGAGGCATGATAGTAGACCACGATGTATATTTCATAGATTATGTTTCGGACTTGATAATGAATTTCTCCGGTGAACCAGGAGTGAGAGGAAAAGGAGAGGGACCTTACGAGATGAGAAAAGGTATGAACAACTTCCTAAAAGAGGTAGAGATAACTTTTAGAAGAGACGCTGACACGTATCGACCGAGAGTTAACAAACTCAATTCTAGGCTAGATAGAAAACAAAAATCTAAAGGAGAATATTACTACGTAGAAAAGGAATAGATCAGTAAACGTTGATCCTTCCCATCGATGGCTCTTCCTCCTGACTTTCCATCGCCAGGTCCATAAGTCTGTTTTCTCTTTGCTCTTCTGGGACAAGATTTTCGATCAAGATCTGTCCGTCTGGATAGTCGATCTGCTTGACCTTGATCTTCTTGCTTTTATTGAGGAATAGTGTGGATAAGAGAGCGGTGATGATATCTTTTTTCCGATCGTCATGTATCATGCTCAAAGTTATAACTTTCTGTTCATAACAGCATATCCTTTTCCAGATCTTCGATATTTCGCTCTGTATATCTTCTTCATGGGAACGCGTTTCATAGTTTTCGTCACGCTCTTCCAATTCCTGTTCCCTTTTTCTTTTCTTCTCTTTCCTGATCTTCTCCATCTTTTCTCTGTATTTTGCTTCTTGTTTTGCGTCTTCAAAAGCGTCTACTAGCTGTATAAGGGAAACGGGTTTCTTTTCCTCTCTCCTGACCGCCTTCTCTAAAGGCAATTTATCGTCATCTAGCACTTCCTCTTCATAATCGATATCTTCAGGTTCTTCGTAAAGATCTTGATCCCATATCTCCCATTCATCGAAAAACTCTTCCTGTTCGACCGGTTCCTCCTTACCTTCTTCCTCCGCAGAAGACAAAACCTGTTCGCACTGCATCTTCAGGATAGACCAGGCCATGTTGATAAGCTGACCGGTAACGAGAAAATTCAAATTTTCTTTCTTCTTGGCCTGCTCCAAGTACATCTCTGTGAAAGAGACGAGATCGATCTCCCAGGGATCCATCCTCTCTTCGATGACCAGCTTGAAAATGGATGCTATGGCATTATCGAATGGATCATCAGAAAATTCCTTCCCATCTTCATCCATATTTTCTACCATCTGGATATAGTTATCGATCCTTTCACCACTTCTTTCTTCATCGATGAGAGACTTGTGGAATGTAAGATGCTGGATGACCTCTTCGGGAGAGTTATCTAATTGTATATAAGACTCTTTCACCTCAGATACCAAGTCACTGCACCTCCGTTTTCAATTTGCTGACTTCTGAGAATTCAGGGATATCTCTTTCCTCATCTTCTCCTATATTTACTTTCATTATCACGTCTGAGATACCTTGATCGTTTATCGTAACGCCTATGATGTGGTCTGACTTTTTGAGGGTTACCTTTCTCAACGATATCTGGATGAACTGTGCGTTCTCCGAGTTATCTTTTATCATCTCGGCTACATTTTCGGCGTTTACACCGTCCAAATTTTGGTCGATCTCATCGAGCAGATAGAATGGGGATGGATCATACATCTGGATGGAGAATATGAATGCCATGGAGACCAAACTTTTTTCCCCTCCAGAGAGCGCATTTATCAGGTGCACCTTTTTACCTGGAGGTCTGGCTTTTATCACGAGGCCCGCCTCGAAGGGATCTTCAGGATTTTCGAGTTCAAGATGCGCTTCTCCACCTTCAGACAACTTTTCATACACTTTGCCGAAATTTTTGTTGATCTCCTTTTTCACTTCCAGCAATCCTTCTTTTTTCTTCTCGTCTAGTTCATCAATCAGATTGTCCAATTCTTCCTTCCGCTTCTCTAGCTCTGTGTATTCTTCTTGTAATTCTTCTTTTCTCTCCTTCTTCTCCTTGTAGTCGTCCAAAGCTCTCATATTAACCGGCTGAAGGTTTTCCATCTTGTTCTTACAGCGTCGGATAGTGTTTTTCAGCTCTTTCATCGAAGGAAGTTCTTCGTCCGAATAGTCGATATCGTCATCTATATCTTCTTTCAAGTCCTCGAGCTTTTCTCTTTCTGTGCTCAATTTTCTCTTCGAGCTGATGATGAATTCCTGCTTAGATTCTATTTCAGTTTCGATCTGATCTATACGATGTTCTTTCTTCATCCGCTCTTCTTTTTTATCTTCGAGTTCATCTCTTACCTCTTCAAGTTCCTCACCAACTTCTGACTCTTTGTCTTCAAGTTCTTCAAGTTTTTCTTCCTTCTCTTCTATTATAGATTCGGATTTTTTGATCTCGCTTTTCTTATCCTCTATCTCTTCTTTCAATTCTTCTCTGAGGTCTTTGATCTCCTCGATCTTATCTTCTAGATTCTCTTCACGAGTCTCTTTTTTATCGAGTTCGGATTCTAGTCTGTTCAACTTTTTGTTCAGTTCTACCTCTTCGTCTTTCAAATCTCTTAATTTTTTGGATAATTCCTGAGGGCTTATCTCTCTTATCTGCTCTTTTATCTCTTCTTTCTCACCTTTCAGTTCATCCGTCTTCTCTTGAAGATGTTCAATAGAACTTTCTAGTTTTTCTTTTTTCTCTTCAAATTCTTCTTCTTTTTTTCTTTTTTCTTCCAATTTTGATTCTTTTTTCTCTATCTTCGATTCTAACCTGCTTATATGAGCTTCTAATTCGGATTGTACCTGCTTGTCGCTCTCGTTCTTTAACTCCTGCATCTCGTCTTGGATCTCCTGTATTTCTTTTTGCAGGTCTTTCAATGAACTTCTGACTTTCTTAAGGTTCTCCCGACTGTTTTTTAAATCGCTGCTAACTTTTTCGAGTTGTCCTCTGTCTGGAGCGCTGAACCCGATCATGTTTTTCTTCAAAGTACCTCCAGTCATCGCACCGCTTTTCTCTATCTTCTCGCCGTCCAGGGTGACGATCCTGACGCCTCCCATCTGATCCCTAGCGGCTTCAATATCTTCCATCACGACGGTGTCATGGAACACGTACCAGAAGACGTTGTCGTATTTCTCTTCATAATCTACCAGTTCTATCGCGAAGTCTACAGCTTTTTCGTCCTTTACGGTCCTAAGGGCTTTTCCCCTCGGTCGACCGCTCCTCATTTTGTTTAAAGGTAAAAAGCTAGCTCTTCCGGCGTCGTTCTTCTTCAGGTGTTTTATAGCTTTTGAAGCCACCCCGTCATTGTCCACTACGATACACTGCATCCTTCCTCCGGCGGCCACTTTCAAAGCGGTCTCGTATTTATCATCAACATCTGCCAACTCCGCTATCGTTCCGTGTATCCCCTCAAGTTCGCCTTTATCTCTGGCTTCGAGTATAGTTGACACAGCTCTATTATACCCTTTCTTTACTGACTTGGCAGCTTTCTCCTCTGCTTTCAATTGTTCGTACTTTCTCTTCAGCCTGTTGACTCTCTGTTCTAGGTCCCCTTTATCGTCTCTCAAATCCTCTTCTTTACTCTTTTTTTCGTGAAATTTTTCTTTCAATTCTGTCAATCTTTCCTCGTGGTCTTCATTCTTATCACTGAGATCCTCAAGTTCCATCTCTTTTTCTTTCTTCTCGAATTCGATATCTTCCTTTTCTTCTTCAACTTCAGCTATTTCCTCTCTTATCCTCTCTATCTTGTCTTTAACTGTTTCAAGTTCGATCTTTTTATCAGATAATTTATCCCGTTTCTCTTCGGCCTTCTTCTCAAGTTGGAGAGCTTCCTTTTTCAGCTCTTTTATCCTGTCGTCAGAGTCCGACTGTTTGTCTTCTATATCAGCTATTTCTTCTTCTAATTCTTCGAGCTCTTCTTCTACATCCTCATTTTCTTGCTCTAATTCCCTTCTTTCTTTATTGAGATCGGCGAGTTCTTCTTTTTTCTCCTTTAACTTTTTCTGGAGAGTATCTCTTTTCTCTTTATTTTGCTCTATAGTGTATTGGGCATCTTCTTTTTTGTCGTCGGCCCTACCTATCGCGAGTTTCAGATCATTTATCTTGCTCTGGAGTTCTTTACTTTTCTCGTCTCCCATCTCTTCTAATTCCTGTTTTAACTCTTCTATATCTTTAGTGAGCTCTTCTATTTCGTCTTTCAGTTCCTGTTTCTTCTCTTTTTTCTTTTCGATCTGTTCTTTGTTTTCCTCTATATCGTTCTGAATAGAAGCTATGTTGCTCTCAGTGTTTTGTATCATCTTCCAGGTCTTTTTTTCCTCAGCTTCTGATGCCTTATCTGAGAGCTCTTGATACTTGAGAGCCTTCTCCCTGTCCCCTTCCAATTCTTTAACTTGGTTGGAGATCTCATCTAATAGTATATTTATCCGATCTAGATCATCTATCACATCTTCTTTTTTCTCTTCGGCCTCTTCGATCTCTTCATCGTAGGAGCTTATCCCAGAGATATCATCCAATATCTTTCTTCTCTCTGTCGAACTCATCTCGACGATCTTGGATATGTCTCCCTGCTGAACTATATTGTACCCTCCTGGAGAGATCCTAGCGTGAGCTAACAGGTCTTGAAATTCTGTTAAAGTGGACGATCTACCGTTTACATAAAAATAGGAGTTATATCCCTGCTCGTTATCGGATCTTTTTATTTTTCTGGTGAACGTTACTTCTTCCTCGTCTAATGGGATCGTTCTATCTTCGTTTTCGAATACCAGGCTGACTTTACATTTATCAGATGGTTCCCCGTTCTTTCCGCCGTTATATATGAGGTCTGTCAGACGACCCGCTCTTATCTCCTTGGAACTCTTGGGACCCAATACGAACAAAATAGCATCTGCGATATTCGATTTTCCAGAACCGTTAGGTCCTGTTATATTTGTATACCCTTCTTTGAGGGGTATCTCCATCTTCTTACCGAACGACTTAAAATTCTTCATCCTGACCTTTTTGAGGTGCAAACTTATCTTCCTCCAAGTTACTGGACCGAGGTGGATTCTCCACCTTAAGATTAGAGTGCATATTTGTTCCCATCCCATGGGAAATATCGTCCGACATTTAAGCTTTAAACGTCCGACAGAAAATAGGATGTCATTGATAGTATAAAAGAGTTGGGGTTATAAAGGCTGATCGACGATTCTGAAACGCTTACTGTAAGCTTTGACTCTGGATGTTCTTGAAAAGCTCTACAGCTGCCTGAGATTCAAGTTCACTGTTTTTCAAAACAGAGTCGAAAACGAAGAATACAGTAGTATATTCGTCAGACTCGTCGACCGTTTGTATTTCTATCTCAGATTCTGAAATATCTTCTAACATTATTTAACCATCTCTTTATCATTCAGCTACCCAAACCCGATACTTGATATCTTTATTTTTCAATTCTTCCATAATCCTATCTTTGATCATCTTCTTTGGCTTGTGGACCATAGGCACTCTTTCCATCAGATCATCGAAGGATTCGAACTCCCCGTTTTCTTTTCTATCATCGAGGATAGCTTCCATCTTTTTCTTTCCAAGTCCTGGGAGGAGTTCGAGCATATGGTATTTTTTCGTTATCGGATGAGCTTTATTGTAGAATTCAAGGAACCGATCTCCCTCTTCATCAATTATATCGTCTATTATATATGGCACTTCACTTTTAGCCGCGTTGGTCAGCTTGTCCCAGCTGATACGATTTTTAACATGTTTTATCTTCTCTCTTTTGTCCATATCTTTTCCTATGTAAACTTTGTCGCCGACCAAAAAGTTCTTTCCTTCTTTTGGGATGAGTTCAAAAAGTTTGAACTCGTCCTTCCCTAGAGCGAGGACCAGACTTTCGTGTTGGTAGTCTTTTGAGTCAGGTCTCCCCTCTGGCATATAGTCTAACACGTAAGCATAATCCTCCATAGTTCCTCCCTCAAAGATATTTTTTAATAGTATTTATTATTTTTTCCGCTTCATCATCCGAAGGAGTAAATCTATCCTGCTGAAAAACAGCTCTTACACCATCCTCGTCTTCAGGTAATACATCCGCCAACTTAAATGCCAGTTCTTCTTTCACAAAGTCGAATTCATCCATCAGTTCTTCTATCAGATCCTGCGTATCTTCTAGAGAGAGCTTTACGAAAGTTTCGGCATGACCCAAAGCTAAGCTCTGCTCATATCTCAACTCACGTTCCTCAGACTCTTCCGTAAGCAGTTCCTTGACTTCAGCCAATGAAACGTATCTAGGTTCATCCTCTGACATGAGAATAACTCTCCTATTCCAATTCCTCTAGATGTTCTGATCTAGTTATCACTTTCTTCTTCTTTCCACCGTCTTTAACTTCGACCACAAATGCCTCTCCCTGTTTGCCCTGTACCACTCCTATCTTTCCTTGGAATCTTCTGTGGGGCTGAGCCTTGTGGACACTAGGCTCTATCTTTATCTTTACTTTTTCACCTTCTTCGAACTCACGAAGGGCCTTGTTTATAGGGATGAGCCCTCTTTCGCTTGGGTCTTTTCTAAGGATTTTGCGCGTGCCCTGTCGGGTACCTTTGGATCTTTTCATTTTTCTTCACCTTCAGGATAATGGATTTTTACTACATCCAATTCTTCTACTTCACATCCGGTTTCAAGTAATCCGGCTAGACTCGGCTGAGTTCTATCTTCGTCTCCATGGATGAACTCCTTGACATATGTTCCAGCATCACACTCGATATCGAGAGTGACGCTCGCATCTTCAAGTGAGATCAATTTCAGGTTATGGATAGTGCGTTTTCTGACTTTATCGGATCTTCGGTGACTCACTCGCCGAGGTGTCCTTTGTGAAATCTCTTGCCCCACCAATTCTTCCTTGACCTTTTTAAGTTTTGCCCTTTCTATTCCCTCATCTAAAGCCACCTTTACTCTATAGGTTTTTTTCGCCCTTTCCTGTTTCAATTCAACGACTTTCTCTTTTTCAGTAAATTCCAAAGATTGGACCTGTACCTTATCGCTCTCGTTTACTCTCTCTTCCAGTTCATCTAATTCCACTTTTCTCTTGACCGGCTCTTTGATCTCGATCACGAAGGGCCTGCCGTTTCCAAGCATCTTTGCATCTATATCCTCTCTCCCCATCCCGTGGAGAGTGAAGTCCGCGCCAGAAGTCATCTCTAACAGAGGTTCACCGATGATCTCCTCTACGCTGTTCTCGTACATCTTTCCTGTACCTTCGCATTTTTCACAGCCTTTACCCCTGCACCTCTTGCATATCCACTTTGTTTGAGGTATCTCCCGACTTAACTTGTTATATCTTCCGTACACGTAAAGAGGCGATATCTCGATATCCACGCTGTCGAATCTAGTATCGATTATGGCCTTGATATCTGGAGTTTCAATATCCACCTCTTTTCCGATCTTATCCTGGACGATCTTTCCGACTTCTCGATTAACTTCTGATTTTATAGGTTCTCCGGTGGCTAGATTAAGATCTGTCCAGATCTTCTCTTCTTTTTCTTCTATCTCCGGATCTATTCTAGAACCTATGAGGAAATCTTCGAATTCATAAGCCTGCAGATTTTCAACGGCAAATTCGGCGAACTTCTGGATTTCGTTGAAGAGATCGTTGCAGAGCTCACAATCCTCTGCCTCTTCTGGCACTTCTTTTCTCTCATCTTCGGAGATGAACATCGCATAGAAGATTCTAAGACTTTTACCTCTCTCTGCGTTCGTGATCCCGGTTCCCAGCTGGGCGAACAATCTACCCAAACAGTTATCGCATAGTTCTTTTTCTAAAGCATCCTCGATTTTTTCTATTGATTCAGTCACGGTCATGGTTACAACTCGATATATTTAGATTTACCGTTCGATACTTTTTTGGAGTAAAACTGTCTATCGGCCTAAATCACGAGCAATCCTGTGAAGTCTTTCTTTGGTGATCAATAGAACAGTAACAACCACGGTTACAAAACCCGCTTCCAGGATGAAGCCCTGCTGGATGAAAACACCTATAAGGAAGGTTATGAAGAGTGCTACAGGAGTCGTTATACCTATAGTTTTTATCTCATATTTGAGATAGGCCAATAATATGGAGAATCCTCCAAAGATTATAACTCCGACCTCTATGAATCTCAACCCTATCGATACTGATAGGAATGAGAACAAAACTCCTGACATTGACGTCAGAGGAAAAGTCCGCACTCCAGCTATCACTCTTGGTTTCTTCTTTTCGTGCTCCCTTTCTAGTCCTATCAGTCCCCCCATACCTATCGCTAGAAGCACGTGTACCGTGAAGACTAGGTCTATAGTGCCGATCTCCATATAGTCTATCAGTGAATACTAGTTATTTTTTATTTTCGCCCGATAAGAATCAAATAACACTTTTTGTTTTCTAACTATCATGGATTCGGAAGAAGTAACATCAGTCGCAAGAGAATATCTTTCAAGAGAGCCTGTCGTTAACTCTTACCAGATAGCGAGGTTGGACGAAACAGAGACTAAGATCTTTTTGAAAGGAGAAGATCAACCTTCCGGTGTTTTGCTCCTTAAAGAAGGCACTATCACCATGAGAGGAAGGTACGAAGCTGTAAAGGAACTTTTGGAAGAAAACATCGAGACAGGCGAAGAGTACAGATTCCATGCGGTCGATCCCAACTCTTTCAGGGCTGTGAAGGAAGTACTAGAGGTCGAAGACGATAGACCGACATGGTTGCTCAGACGGGAATATGAAGAACCTAGAGAACCAGAGAGTGAAGTTACACCTCTTCAAAAGGAAGATGCATCTGTGATCAACGAATATTGGGGATTATCGAGCAGCGATTCGACCGATTACATAAAAGAACGTATCGAAAAAGGCCCGGCCTTCGGAGTGAGAAAGGAGGGCGAACTAGTAGGTTGGTGCCTCACCCATTTCATCACTGATACCACAATGGTTCTGGGTATGCTACACATCAAAGAAGAGTGGCGGAGAAAGGGGTTCGCCAAGGATCTGACAGAAAAACTTTGTCTGAGAGCCGAAGAAAACGATCTAATACCCGCTGTCCAGATATTCAAAGATAACGAACCGTCTATCTCTCTAGCATCTACACTTGGATTTGAGATAAGGGCGGATCATCACTGGTTCGACGGTTCTAGGGAGAGCTGAACAGGAAATTTAGGTACGTGAAAGTAAAAAAAGAAATATATAACATCGGTCTTTAAGCGTGGTGTATGCGGACCAGCCAACCTATAGTCAGCGTTCTAGGTCACGTCGACCATGGAAAAACCACATTTTTAGATAGGATCAGAGGAACCACCGTTCAAAAAAGAGAGGCTGGAGCTATTACCCAGCATATCGGAGCTACTGAGGTGCCAATAGAAACGCTAAAATCAGCCTGTTCTCAATTGGGATGTAATATCGATTTTAGGTTGCCCGGTCTGTTGTTTATCGACACGCCAGGTCATCATTCTTTCATCAATCTCCGTTCGAGAGGAGGTGCTCTCGCCGACTTGGCTGTTTTGATAGTCGATATAAACGACGGTTTCATGCCCCAGTCTCTTGAATCGCTCGACATACTCAAGAGGGAAAAGACCCCTTTCGTCGTAGGAGCGAACAAACTGGACAAGATACCCGGTTGGAGGTCCGAGGACGAACCATTCGTAAAGAATCTAGAAAAACAGTCCGACGAGGCGAAAAGTAGGATGACCGACGCGCTTTATGAGATGATAGGAGATCTATATGACAAAGGTTTCTCCGCGGATAGATACGACAAGATAGATGATTTTTCACAGAATATAGGTATCGTCCCTATGAGTGCTGAGACTGGAGAGGGGATAGAGGATATCTTGATGACATTGATTGGACTTGCTCAAACTTATTTAGAAGATCAGATTCAAGTTGAAGAAGGTCCTGGTGAAGGAACGATCCTTGAAGTAAAGGAAGAAACAGGTCTAGGCACGACTTTGGATACGATAATACATAATGGAGTAATAAGGAAGAACGATGAAGTCGTCATAGGTACCAGAAACAAACCTATCCACACTAAAGTTAAAGCTTTGATGCGGCCTAAACCGATGGATGAGATAAGAGATCCAAGCGAGAAGTTTGAAGAGGTGAAAGAAGTAGGTGCGGCAGCGGGCATCAAGCTAGTGACTCCCGAGTGTGAAGGCGTTTTAGCTGGAGCTCCCTTGATGGTCGTGGGGGATAAAGACGTAGAGGATGTCAAGGATCTAGTCAGGAAAGAGAGCGAAGCTAATATAGAAACGGAAGATGAAGGCGTGATAATCAAGGCCGATGCGATCGGGTCTTTAGAAGGATTGGCCTTCGAGTTAGAAGACGAAGATATACCTATATTGAAAGCTGGTGTCGGAGATGTCTCAAAAAAAGATATAACCGATGCAGTCGCTATCGACGACCCTCTTCAAAGGGCTATCCTCGCGTTCAACGTGGATGTGCTTCCCGACGCGAGAGAAAAGATCAAGAAAGAGGATGTTGAAGTTTTCCAGCACGATGTCGTTTATAGATTGGTCGAAGAATACGAAGAGTGGAAAGAGGAGAAGAAGGAAGAACTGAAGAAGAAAAGAAGAGAGGAGATAGTTCATCCAGCAAAATTCCGTATATTGGAAGATCATGTTTTCAGGATGTCGAAACCCGCGATTGTAGGTGTTAGAGTTTTAGCGGGAACTATACGACCTGAAAGAAAGTTATTGAACAAAGAAGGAAAGGTCCTAGGTCAGATCAAGAGTATAAGGAGTGGAGAGAAATCTTTAGATTATGCTGAGCAGGGGGACGAAGTCGCCATAGCGATATCTGGAGTAACGGTAGGAAGGCAGATAGAAGTGGAAGAAGAACTGTATATAGATATCCCTGAAGGGGATGCTAGAAAATTGAAAGATTTAGACCTGACCTTTGACGAAGAACGAGTTTTAGATGAGGTCAGGGAGATCAAGCAGAAAGAAAAAGACTTCTGGGGTTTTTGAATCTAGAAAAACTGACTGGATTAGAAGATTATTAATATGATTTTATCATTAGGTTGATGAGCACTTTAAACTGTTGAAATTCAATAAATAAAAGGTGATCGCTACATGAGCAAAAATATAGAAGCAGAAGTCATCTATGAAACACCTATCGAGGATCAGAATATCGAGATAGTTGAGAGGAAAGGTGTAGGTCATCCAGACAGTATAGCAGACGGTATAGCTGAGGAGATCAGTAAAGCTCTATCGCGGATGTACCTTGAGAAACACGACAGGATCCTTCACCACAACACTGACGAAGTCCAGATTGTTGGAGGTCAGGCGAAGCCGGAGTTTGGAGGCGGTGAGATACTTGAACCCGTCTATATCCTCCTAGCGGGACGAGCTACGACCGACGTCAACGGAAAAAGGTTACCTTATAAATCTACCGCTCTTACAACTGCTGAAGAGTATCTAAAGGAGAACTGTCCCCATCTTAACGTGGATCAGGGAGTGATGATGGATTGTCGAATAGGTAAAGGGTCGGTTGATCTACAGGATGTTTATGATACCAGTTATCAGAACGCTAACGATACCTCATTCGGTGTCTCATATTCTCCACTCAGTGAGACAGAAAAAGTTACCCTAGAGATTGAGAGGTTGATCAATGGACCGTTGAAAGAAGACTTACCCGAGATCGGCCAAGATATCAAAGTCATGTCAGCTAGGAAAGGGAACCGGATCGACATAACTATCGCGGCTGCTCTCATCGACTCTCTAACACCAGATTCAGATCATTATGTAAGCGTTTTAGAGGAGTTGGAAGAAAGAGTTCTTGATCATGCTCATAAATTCACTGATAGAGAGATCAACCTGATGATAAACACTGCTGACGATCACGAAAACGATATCTATTATCTTACGGTGACAGGACTTTCTATGGAGAATGGAGATGATGGTTCTGTAGGTAGAGGAAATCGTACAAATGGGCTTATAACACCCTTCAGACCGATGAGCTTGGAAGCGGCCGCTGGAAAAAATCCTGTAACTCATATAGGAAAGCTCTATAATATCGTGGCTAATGAGATCGCCCAAGAGGTCTATCAGGAAGAAAAAGACGGAGTTCACGAAGTTTTAGTCAGACTTGTTTCTCAGATAGGTAAACCCATCTCTGAACCTCAGGTGGCAAGCATACAACTCGTTGTAGGGGACAATGAGGACCACGATGTGAGAAAAGACAATGCAGAAGCTATCGCTGAAGATCATCTGGAAAACATATTCGATCTGAAAGATAGGATCTTGAACGACGAGATAACTCTCTTCTAGTCTCCTCCGATGGCGAATCGAGCGAAGACTTTGCAGTCTTTGACCATATTGTCTAGAATAGCGTACTCGTTGGGCTGATGAGCTAGACCTTCATTAGTGCACCAGACCGCTGTCGGTATACCTTTTCTTCGGAAGCTTTTCGCAACGGTTCCTCCGCCGATACCGGCGAGACCAGCTTCGATCCCGGTAACTTCTTCGATCGAATCTTTCAAATTCTGTATGACTTCAGAGTCCTCCGGTGTTCGTTCCGGCGCATCGCTCTCCTTAACAAATTCTACGTTTATTTCAGCTTCGGTCTCATCTTCTATCTGTTCGGCCGCCTTTTCGAAGGTAGATTTTACACTTTCCAGATCGACCGAAGGTAAGACCCTGCAATCGAAGTACTGGGTTTCTTTTCCAGGTATAGTATTCACATTTGGTACGTTGCTGAGACGTTTTGTGGGTTCGAAGGTACTTTGGGGCGGGTTGAACAGTTCTTCTTCTTGGTCGAACTCGTGGTGCAGTTCCTCGTCAACAAGGTTTTGATATCTTGCCATGATCCTGTTCGCGTTTATATTTTGACCAGGGAAGGCAGCGTGTCCCTGTTTTCCATGGACCGATATCTTGACCCAGAGTCCGGCCTTCTCGACTATCTCGATCTTTTTACCTCCTTCTTCACTGTGATCGGGAACTACTACCATATCGTTTTCTTTTATCAGACCCTTCTCCAAGAGATGACTAACACCATATTTGCTACCGGTCTCTTCATCGGAGACAATCATTATCTTGACGTTATATTTTGGTTCAACTCCCGCTTCGTTTAGAGCTCTCACCGAATATATGCTGGATATGAGAGCCTGACCGTTATCTTCTGTTCCTCTGCCGTATATCTTTCCGTCTTTGAAAACAGGATCGAAAGGGTCCGTATCCCATTCGTCGAGGTCACCTTCAGGAACGATATCCATATGGGTTATTATTATCAAGTTTTTCTCGGTCTTTCCTTCCTTAGTAGCAACTATATTAGGTCTGACGCCTGCAGGAACTCTATCGTCTTCAGCATCGTGCCTTTCTATCGAGTCAAAACCGAAATCATCTATAAAGTCAATAATGAATTCAGCCCTCTCATTTTCCCCTTTTCCATCGTTTGTAGGTCCTATCGCAGGGATTTGAATCATTTCTATAAGTGATTCTTTCATCTCATCTTTCATCTCTTCCGCTTGTTCAAATACTTCTTCCATAATCTCACCTAATCGTTTCTGAGAAGAGTAAAGAAATATATCGATATAAATTTTAGGCTGGGAGTGGATGTTTCTCGTAGTCTTCTTTTAGATCTTCTCCAGTCAGGTCTAAGTATATTTGGGTCGTTGTTAGAGAAGAATGGCCTAGTATCTTTTGGACACTCCTCAAGTTCATTCCGGATTTTAGAGAGTGAACGGCAAAACTATGCCTTAACATGTGTGGATAGACGTTCTTTTTTATGTCAGCTTTTTTAGCGTACTTCTTGACAATCCTTTCCACCTGTCTGGTGGATATAGGTTCATCTCTCTGCGAAAGGATCAATACGCCCTCTTCTCTATCTTTTATGTAAATCTGTATAAGGTCAAGGGTGTCGTCATCTATCGGGACAATCCTGTCCTTGTCTCCTTTTCCTCCTCTAACTGTTATCATGCCCTCTGAGAAATTTATATCCCTTATCTTTAGAGATGTCAGTTCTGACACGCGGAGACCGCATCTGTACAAGATACGCAGGATAATCCTGTCTCGGAGTTTGTCTCTATTCGGAGCGTTCAAAAGCCTTCTTACTTTATCTTCTTTCAAATATTTAGGCAGTTTTCTTCCCATCTATCCACCATGTCTGACGATTCGTATGACAAATAAAGGGTTGAAGATATAAAAAGGTTTTGCACTGCTCATCTCAAAAAAGCAAGGAGGGTAAATATTTTATACTGACATGCTTCATCACTGAATCCACTTAATGGGCCTGTAGCTCAGCCCGGCAGAGCGATCGGCTCTTAACCGATCGGCCTGGGGTTCGAATCCCCACAGGCCCGTCTTGTAGTTTACACGATTCGCTGG
>SL_8KL_010_SEDDRAFT_10002367_pt1 | contig 15968 bp, 11 predicted proteins | sample SodLakKL_010_SED_4_FD_11160 | JGI IMG/M metagenome (IMG submission 11160)
GGCTCGAGATGCAGCTGTGGATGTTCTCCGCCCAGCAGGCCTGAGGCTCCCAGCGCTCACGTCGGCGCGCGGTCACCAGGAGGCCGCGCGCTGATGGTCCTCATCGACGACACCCCGACGCGCCGGCGGTCAGGCTCCCACTGACCTCACGCCGATCGGGCCGCCGCCAACGGTGGCGTCGTCGCCCCGATCTGGCCCGGCCACTGCCGGCCCGATCGGGGCCACGGCCACCAGCCCTCGATGCTCCCGAGGTGTGTGTCGTCTCACATGTCCGACGCTGGACCCACCAAGACGCGCCCATGCGGACACCCGCCGGCGTCGTGGCGCGCGACGGCGGCGGCGGTCCTCACATGGGCAGCCTCGACCGATCCGAGCCGACGGGTCCATGGTGGTCGGATCAAGGGCAGCGATCGGATCCCTTCCGGACGGCGGCCCCACTCAGCCCGGCGGATGCTCCGGCTCGGCCGGCTCGGCCGGCTCGGCCGGCTCGGCCGGCTCCGGCGGCTCGGCCGGCTCCGGCGGCTCCGGCGGCTCCGGAGGATCCCGCTCGATCGCCAGCGCGATCTGTGTCACCTCGCCATCGGGTGGCCGCGGATCCGGTTGGGCCGCGGCCGGCACCTGGTCGGAGGCCATCGTCGCGGGGTCGTCCGTCCGCTCACCCGGAGGAACGGTGTCATCGGTGCGGCGCACGTAGGTGACGCTGTCACCCTCGATCACCAGCAGGATGTCGTCGTTGGCGTCGAAGCGGCGGTGATGGCGCCGGCACAGCAGCGCGGCGTTGGCGGGGGAGAGGATCCCACCCTTGCGGAAGGCGGTGTGGCCGTGTGCCACGTCGCACCAGGACGGTGGCGCATCGCAACCGGCCCAGGTGCAGCCGCCGTCGCGGGCGAGCAACGCCCGCCACAGGCCCTGGGGCACGGTCCTGACAGCCTCGGACGCCTCGATGGGCGTGCCGGCGGCGTCCCGGACGAGCCGGCTCACCGTGCAGTCCGATAGCAGGTGCTGCAGGGACGACATCGTGAGGGGCTGGCCCGAGTGTCCGAACCTGGCGGTGCCGTCGCCGCGGAGGAGGTCAGCCTCCTCGACGATCACGAGGAGGTGGGGTCGGACACCGTGCTGGGTGGGGGCTTCGCCGGCCCGGAGCGCGACCTCGCAGAGCTGTTCGAAGGCGTCCGCGTTGCGCTGCTCCGGTGTGCGGTGCTCACCGGGCGCGTCAGGTGTCCTGAAGGCGTGGATGGCGGTCCGAGCGGCTTCGGCAGCCGTGCCGTACAGCAGGCCGGAGAAGGCGAAGCCGCCGTCAGCGGTGTCGGCCATCCTGACGGCGCGACGCAGCTGCTGACGCTGCTCGGCCTTCGCGGCGCTGCCCGGGGCTTCCTTGCCCAGGAGCTCGCGGGCGGCGCGTCCGAAGGCGTTGGGATCGCGGTCCTCCGCGAGGGAGAGCAGCCGCGCCTCGACCACCTCGCGGCGTTCCGGGGACACGTGCTGGAGCGTGTCACCGATGATCCGCGCGTGCTCGGCTCCGAGGTGACCCTCCCGGAAGGCGGCACCGGTCGCCGCATGGTCGGCGGCGGCACGACCTGCCTCCGCGGCACGCTTGGCGTCGGAGCGGGAGAGTCGGTTCTGTTCGGCGTTGCGCCGGCGCTGCTCGTCACGGGCACCGGCCATCTGGTGGCTGGGTGCCTGCTGGACGGCGCGCCGCTCGAGGTCGGCGAAGGCCCGGGCCCGGGCGGCGTCGAGCTGGGTCATCGGACGCCGCAGGCCCTCGACCAGACCCTCCAGCTCGGCGTGGGTCAGGGCATCGGTGTCGAGCGCCGCGACCCGAGCTGCCGTGGCCGCCAGCTCAGTGACCGCGGCCTGCGCGTCGGCACCGGCGTCCGGCTCACCGTGGTTGGCCGCCGCGTGGTAGGGCGCGGCGGGCTCGGCGGCGAATGTCGGCACCGAGCCGGCCCGAGTGGTCCGGGGCGACGACGTCAGCGGCGTGGGTGACGATCGGCGCAGCGGCGATGGCGGCGAGGTGGTGCGCGAGCCTGTCGCCGCTGCGCCGCGCTCCAGGACCCGTCGGTCGGCTGGCCGATCCCACGAGCGAGGGGAGCGGCTGAGGCGTGTCGCGGGCGTCGTCATCGCCGCACCCTCCTTCCGTCAGCTGTGGTGGTCGGGTCGAGCCGGGTGTGCTCCGATCAGGCCGGAGCTGTGACCGAGGATGCGCGGAGGATCGGAGCGAGAGCCGACCCGCCGGGACCTCATGCCATGACCCGATAGTAGTCGAACATACGTTCGAGACAAGCGCGACCGCGCCGCCTGTGGACGACGTTGCCCGACGTCATCGTGGTTGACCCCCGGTTGACCCCCGGCTGACCCCCGGCTGCCCCCCGGTTGACCCCCGGCTGACACACCAGGTCGGCGCGACCGGGAGCCACAGAGCGGTCACCATCCTCCCGGCGACGGTCTGCAGCCGGTTGGTCAGCGCGGCTGGCAGTGGACCGACCGGCGATCACGGCGTGCGGCGCGCGTGCAGCTGTCGGCCCTCAGGCGGGAACTCAGCGCGACGTGCCTCAGCTGCGAGGGTCCGGTTGAACCCGGGGCGCATCGGCGCCGTCGTCGCGATCCGCGAGGCCCGGCGGGGCGATCTCCTGTCCCTCGGGTGGGCCCAAGGGGCCGTCGACGCCGGGTCCGCGGCGGCCGGGACGATCGTCGGTGTCGGTCGTCGAGCCGGCGTCCGTAGCCCCGTCGTCGACCGTGTCGGTCGCGGAGTCGCCATCGGCTTCAGCGGCGCCCGTCTCGGGATCGCTGTCCGCTGCACGGCCCGGTGCTGGAGGTTGGTTCTGCTGCCCGGGCGGCTGCTCCGGCCGCTGATCTGCGCCGGGAGCTTCCTCGCGGCGGTCCTGGCCGGTTCGGTCCGGATCCTGACCGGGAGCGCGCTCAAGGCCGGGGGCAGCGTCGCGACCGGGTGCCTGCTCCAGGCCCGGGGCCGTTTCGCGTCCAGGCGTGGCGTCGCGGCCCGGTGTCCCGTCCTGGCCCGGTGCGACCTCGAGACCCGGAGCGTCGACCCCCTCGACGGGTGAGCCCGGGGCCCGGTCATCGGGGTGTGGCAGGTCGATCGAGACCCGTTCAGCGAGGTCGGCGACGAAGGCCTGCGCGGGATCCGGGAGGTTGTCGGTCGCCGCCATGGACCCCGTGGTGACCGCGATCGCGGCAGCGATCGCGGCGATCAGCTTGGTCCCCGCTGCTACGCCGCCGGCGCCGGCCCCGACCGCGGTCCCCGCGGCGAACACGCCGGTCGTAGCTGCGGCACCGACGGTGAGCCCCGCACCGCCGGCCCCGAGCCCCGCACCTACTGCCCCTGCCCCGCTCACACCGCCGCCCAGGGCTGCACCGGCGCCACTCCCCGCGGTGGCTGCCGATGCTTCAGTGGCGGCGGCCGCGGCCCCGGCGCCCGCGACCCCGGCGGCCCCCGCCGCCCCGGTCGCGCCGGCCAGGGTGAGGATCGAGCGCAGGTGGCGCCGACTGACGTGCTGGGGGACCGCCTTGACCACGTCCCCACGGGCGGTCAGCAGCAGACCCGCGAGCTCGTCGTCCCCGAGCTCGCGGGCCAGCTGCTGCCGGCGGTCACCCTGCATCGTGTCGTCCATCCCGGTCAGCAAGCGTGCGCGGCCACGATGAGGACACGGGTGGCCGCCCATTCGCGCGCCGGGCGCGCACCGTGCCGACATCCCGGCCAGCCACCGGCGCCGACCGTCGGTCGCCTGCGCTCCGTCGAGGTCGGTCCTCCCCGTCGGCTGTTCCGCCACCCGACCCGGCATCGAGGTGGCGACGCATCGCCTCGGCAGCCCGGCGCTGGAGCTGCTTGACGGCTCCGGGCCGTTTGCCGGTGATCCGTGCCACCTCGGCGATCGGCAGATCACCGATCACCCGGAGCAGGAGTACGGCGCGCTGCTCCTCGGTCAGCTCAGCCAGCGCAGGCTCGAGGCGACCGAACCCGAGCGAGGCCAGGGTCTCGGCTTCCGGGTCGTCGGTGGCGGCTGCCTCGGTGGCCTCCTCGACGGGAGCGACGCCGAGCGGCCGGCGGGCCTGCTGCCGCCGGGCATCCAGCAGGCGGTGATGGGCGATCGAGAGCACCCAGGACCGCAGGTTGGCGGCGTCGCCGCGGAAGCGTCTGAGGTCGCGGACGGTCTCGAGGAGGACCTCGCCTGCCACGTCCTCGGCGTCGGGGAGCCGCTGGGCACGGAGGTAGCCGATGATGATCGGCGCGAGCTCGTGGTAGAGCTCGACCCAGGCGATGTCGTCGCCGTTGCGGGCTGCGGCCAGACGTGCCTGGAAGGCTGCGTCGTCCGGTGGCACCGTCATCCTCGTCGTGGCAGTCACGGGCCGCGAAACCGGGAGTTCCCCTGGGCCGCGATCCACGTCACCCAGCGTAGCGCCGACGGTCGGCCCTCCGCGTGGCGACGGCGCCCGTCCGCAGGGCTCAGGGCCGGTCGTTCACCCTCAACTCTCCTGTGCGACCGCGTCGAGGTAGGCCTCCCGCATGGCCTCGCCTCCTGACTCGTACCTGCCCGAACCCGGGTGGTCCGGGTCGATGATCCGGTGCCCCCCCTCCCGCGGGCCGCGCAGCGAACCGAGCGCGGACCTGCGCGCTTTGGTCGCGATCGTGCGGAGCGTGCGTCGCTGCGTTGCCCGCACGGACCTGGCGACCAGTCGTCCGGGCGAGCCGAGGCCGTCCTCACGCTCGACCGGATAGGCCCGCCACGCCCGGTCGGAGATCGCGGTCCAGACGCGATGTCTCGGGAGCATCGACAACAGCGGCACCGCGTCGTCCGGCAGGCCGATCGTGGCCTCGACCCGGCGGAGGATCGCTGCGAGGGCGAGCTCGGCGCGCCAACGCCGTGCACGATCCGCGATCGCCTCGAGCCCTGCGAGGTCGGCTGCCAGCAGACGCTCCACATCCTTGATCCAGATGAGGCGATCGGCCCCCGAGAGGACGCTGTGCAGCGCCACGTACACCACCGTGTCTGCCGCGTCGATGGTGGGCACATCCAGGCCACCCACCTTCACCGTCCGTGATCGCTCGAAGAGTCCCTTTACGCGGATCGGGAAGTTCTCCCGACGATCCCGGTCGTTGAGCAGATGCCAGTGCAGGTCGAGTTCGGTACCCGAAGGCAGTGCCAGATGCACCTCCCCCTTCATCTCGGCACGCAGGAGCGTCCAGTTCCGATCGATGAGATCGGCGCCTGCCGCGGTCAACGCCGCGATGGCGTCACGCAGGAGGGATGGAGGCACGATGATGTCCAGGTCGGCGTAGCCCCTGAGAACGGGGCTGCCGTGGACCGGCTCAGCAAGCGTCGGGCCCTTGATGGCCAGCCAGGGCACGTCCGCCTCGTCGAGGACACCGTGGAGGAAGCGGAGGTTCCCGAGCATGCGTAGGTGATCGATGGCGGTCGCACGACGCTGCTCACGCAGTTGCTCACGCTCATCCGTCGGGAGTGCCCCGCCTTCGTCGCTGGCTGCGAGGAGGTAGGACGACACGCCGTGGTACGCGGCCGCGCGGGCCAGGCCGCTCAACTCGCCGGTCGGCACGCGCTGGAGCGCGGTCCGGGTCGCCTCCCCGGGTTCGTGATGGGCGACGCAGCCGCGCAGGACGGCGGCGATACCTGGCGCAAGGCCCATGACCGTTCCTCGTCCCGACGTCGAGCCCGGGCGTGGTCGTCGAACCGGTGCCACGGGCCCATGGCCCGAGCCGGCCGGACGCTAGCATGCCGTCCGCGGCCCGCTCATGCGGGGCCACCGACAGCGAGAGGAGGTGCGCATGACGATCGAGCCGTCCCAGACAACGGTCACGGTTCCTCCTGATGTGCTCGTGCAGCGCCTCCCCGATGACGAGTCTGTGTTCCTCAACCTCGCGACCGAGCAGTACTACGGGCTGGACTCCACCGGGACCGCGATGTGGGCGGCGTTGACCGAGACCGGCAGCGTCGAGGCTGCTCTCGCTCGACTGCTGGAGGAGTTCGATGTCGGCCGCGAGGTACTCAGCCGCGACCTCGACGCGCTCGTCGAGCGGCTGGTCGGCCGCGGTCTGATCGTGGTCGAGCACGGGCCAGCTGAGCAGGCCAAAGGGGCGTCGTCAGCCTGACGGCGAGGGACGGACACCGACGCAGCACGTTGTCGCGAGACCGCTGCTCGTTAAGTACCGAGGTCCACCTCGACAGCCGCGACGAGTTCCGGTAGCCGATCGAAGCCTGATGGGTAGATCACACGACGCACCGACACGAAGCGGAGCACCTGGGCGAGCATGGCGAGGCGCGGGCCAGCCAGACCGAAGCTGTGGACAGCGTCGTGGAGGAACGAGTTGCGCACCGTTGCGATCAGCGCTTCACGCGACGAGACCGGCTCGATGGTGACCTCGCCACCGTCCCGGCGGACGGGCAGGTAGATGCGCCGCAGCGGTACTGCGCCGATGTGATGCGTGCCGAATCCGTCGCCCACCCGGACCCGGCGCTTGGTGAAGGAGGGATGGACCAACGGTAGATGGTCACCTCCACCGAGGAAGTGGTCGATTTGCTCGGGCCACAGCCGCAGCATCGGGTAGCCGGGCTGAGCGAGAACGTCGCCCCCGGTCAGGCGCAGTGCCAGAAGGTCGTCGACCAGGAGCGGATACCCGGCGGCGACCATGGCGGTCGCAGCGGTCGTCTTGCCGCCTCCCTTCGTGCCGAGGAAGGCGACCGCCGAGTCATCGACCACGACCGTCGAGGCGTGCAGCGTGGGCGTGCCGCCCAACTCGAGCCACAACGCCAGCACCATGCCGAGCAGCTGGATCTCCACGAGCCAGGTGAGCGAGGGATCGTGGAGGTGGCAGACGATGCGGTCAGACCAGAGGTAGTGGTCGGCATCCCGACCGAAGCGCAGGACATCGACGCCATCGCAGCGGTGGTACGAGATACTTGGGGCTCCGGCCTCCATGCCGAGCGGCAGCTCGAGGACGCGCGTCGCCGCGCCCAGCTCGACACCGGGCGGCGCCTCGTCCACGCAGGAGAACGACACATCCGGGTCCGCTGTTCCGCCCGGCAGCGGCCACTGGAAGGGGAAGTCCGAGGCAAGCGTGCGGCCGTAGAGGGCGTACCGAGCCAGGGGAGTCTCCACGTTCACTCAGACGCGACCGGAGGGCACAGCGCTCCGAGTCGTCACTGGGACCGCAGCAGCCCGCGGGCTGCCAGGCGTTCCACGAGCCTAGCGAGGTCGCTCCGGACCGTGCCTTCCGGAGCTTCGTAGATCGCGGCGACGGCCTGGCCGGCAGCTTCAGCATCTCCATATCGCACCAACTGGTGCCAGCAGACAGCGGCTACACCGCTCAAGCGGATCGCCCGTTGGTCGCCGAGTCCGGCGACGGCCACGTCGCCGCCGAGTTCGGCCCACACCACATCATCGGCTGGACCGTGTGGTCCGTTGGCTCCGGTCGCGATGTACTGAACCTCGTCTGGCGCGCTACCAGCATCGACTCGGTTCTTCAGACACCAGGACGGGGGGACGATCCGCCAGGCACGTTCCGTGACGGCGCGTTCTGCGTTCCAGACCCCTGCGTCGGGTTCGTTCCACGGGAAGACGACGTGCTCCGGATCGCCGGTCCACAGATCCCCCGGCGAGCGTGCCATCCAACGCTCGTGCCACTCCTCGTCGTGCTCGGCCGAATGATCGACGAGATCGATGGCTGCGATGCAGTCCGAGACCCGCGGATGGTTCGCCATGATCGCCTCACGACAGCTCGGCACGGAGGCGAGGTGGACAGCGACCACCGTTGGGCCTGGGTTCGCGTCGAGCCACCGGGCGAGACGCGATCCTGAGAGCACGCAGTCATCAACCACCAAGAGGCGGCCGCCCTCCGCCGGCGGACCGCCCATCGGCTGCGAGGGAAGCCCGAGCGCGTAGGCCAGTAGGCCGGCCACGATCGATCCACCGCGAGGGATCCCCACCACGCTCGATGCGTCCAGCACGTCATCGGCGAAGCGCGCACGTAGCTTCTCCGCCAGGGTCTCACAGGCTCGCTCAGCCTCGGCATAGCCGATGGGCCGAAGGCGTCTGAGAGACGCATCCGTGTGCCATCCGAGCGCGTCCAGGAGCGGGCGATCCTCGTCTGCGACGACGCCGAAGACCGCGATCATCGGCTGCGGCAGGGGCCGAACAGCCAGAACCGCCTGGCTGCGGAGGCGCGACCAGACACTGCTGGTGGTCAGTGCACGAGCGAAGGCGAGAGCGCGTTCGGCGGGTTCACGGCCGTAGAGGTCGGGGTGCCTCGCAAGTAGTGCGTCATCGATGCGACGGAGGAGTGCGACTGGTTCGACTGTCATGGGACGCCTCGGTGTCCGCCCCAAGGAACATGCATTGGGTGGTCCGCCATGGAAGGGCGATGTTCGAGCGAGGACCAGATGAGGCACCCCGCGGGGTGCCTCATCAGCGGTGATGAAGGTTCTACACGCCCGGCGAACCGACGCTGCCGTTCTTCGCGTCTCCACCCGGGTTCGTCTGACCGGTCTCGGTCAGGTCGGTGACCGTCCCGTACTCCTCGAACTCAGGTGCGGCGTAGTTCTTGTCCATTGGGATCCCCTTGGTTAGCCCGTGCTGGTCATCGCGGGCCTCCCCCTCTGGGTCGTCCGCACCAGCGAGGTGAGGGTACGGCGGCACAGCGACCCAGGTCAACGATGCTCGAGACCGCGCTGCCTCCAACGTCACTCTTCGTAGAGACGCAACCACCACTCGGTTACCAACAGGGGCCAGAACGCCGCTGGCAAGCTCTCTCCGTGCAGTGCGCGCTCGAACGAAGCGTGCGCTGGTCGCTCATTGATCCATCCTTCGCGCACGGTTCTCATGTCCCGTAGCAGATGACGGACCGTGGCCGCCCCCTCGTCCAGTAGTCCGCGATCGTAGAGAGGCTGTGGAATGACCTTCTTCGCATCACGGAGGGTGGCGGCTGGCACGATGCTCTGCATGGCGGCGCGCATGAGCGGTTTGCTGTGATCGCCAGCGATCGTGATGGCTGCCTGTGGTATCGCGAGCGCGAACTCGATGAGTCGTCGATCGCTGAAGGGATCAGCGAACACGAGACCGTGTTGCGCGTAGCTGCGCTCCGACCAAGCCATCCCCCGGATGTGTAACTGCGAGAAGATCCAGTCATGACGGAGCGCGCGGGACGGTCCGAACCTCGCGTCGGTGCTGGCGCCAGGCAGGTCGGCGAGCCCGTTGCGCAGCACGAATCCCGGCTCGAGCCACGAAGGGAGCGAGCCGGCCGCCTCGCCTCCTGACAGAAGGCGGCGCGCGGGACGACGCAGGACCCGGCGCCGGAGGCGGGAAAGCCCTGGGGTGACCAGGTGCCTGCGGGTCACTCGCGCCAGCGATTCTCCCGTGACGGCACGGTGCTCGAGAAGTTCGGTGCGCAACTCCTGCCACCTCCGCTCTCTTGCGAGAGGTAGGTGGCGGAAGCCGGTCCACCCGATCACCAGATCCCCCCGATCACCACCCAGGATCACCCGTGTACCCGCGTCCCGCAGGGTCGCCAGCCCGGCGTCGATCATGGGCTGAAAGGCCCCGACGAAGGGTTCATCGCGCGGTGGACCGTGCGCCGGGAAGCCTCGCAGCGGCCACAGACCGTCGGCAACCACCTCGGTGTGCTCGAACCCGTACCGCCCGGTGATGGAGCGGGCGACCTCGCGTTCGTCGCACTCGGTGAGCTCGTCGAAGACCCAGGTACACGCGTGGACGCTCGGCGCTGGGGCGCCACCGTGCTCGAGGAGCCATCCCGCCGTGGCGGCGACGCTGCCCGAGTCGACGCCTCCTGACAGCAGAACGCCGACCGGGTGGTGCGTACGAAGGCGTGCAGCTACGGCTTGGACGAACAGCTCTCGCAGGTGCTCGGCGTACTCCTCCGCGTCCCGGTGCCAGATCCGATGCTCCGGGTCAGGGGTCCAGAACGGTCGCAACTCGAGACCGTTCGCGTCGATACGCAGTAGGTGGCCCGGCGCGAGGACGCGCACCTCCTCGTAGGCGCTCCAATCGGGTTGTCCATAGTGACCGATCAGGTCCGCCGCTACGTGCAGCTCGTCGATCCGGGCCGGGACACCGGGACCGGCGAGTACCTGCTTCACCTCTGTGGCGAGGACGATCCGGCGCGGCGTGTGGTGGTAGGCGAGCATGCGCATGGCCATCGGATCCCGGGCGGCGAACAGGGTTCGAGCCCGGTCGTCCCAGATCACGATCGCGAAGTCTCCGAGCAAGCGCGATGCGAAGGACGAACCCCAGCGACGGAAGGCCGCTGCGATCAACTGCGTGTCGGTGGCGTCCGGGGCCACATCTCGCAGGGCGGCGAGCAGCTCCTCCCTGTTGTCGAGCCGAGCGTCAGCGATGATGACCAGCTCACCATCGACCAGCGGAGCCGCGGTCTCGTCGCCTGTGGCGAGCAGCAGCTGCTGGGCGACACCGACACCATCACCGAACCAGCTGTCGGAGCCGTCCCTAGCTCGGTATGCCGCCGCGCTCAGCATCGGCTGCAGCTCGTCGGCTTCGACGACGGAGCCATCGAAGGTGACGATCGCGCAGACACCGCTCAACTCCACCACCGCCGCAGCCAGAGCTCGGTGGTCAGCACCCACCAGTAGTCGTGGGTGATCTGTCCTGTCCGTCGGTAACGGTCGTGGGCCGCCCGGACCTCCTGGGAATCGAGCCAGCCGTGCTCCGTTGCCACGGGTTCCGTGAGCAGCGCATCGATGATGGCTGTCGCCCGATCCCGCATCCCTCTGTCGTACAGCCCAGATGGGATGGTCTTCGCGGCGGCGATGCGGGCCGTCTCCGGCACGATCCCAGCAAGAGCTCGACGGGCAAGCCGTTTCGGTTCACTGCGCCGCTGTACCTGCCACGGGGGCAGGGCGAGGACGAGCTCGGCCAGTCGACGATCCGCATACGGGTCGGCAGCGACCATGCCGCTACGTGCCAGCGTCCGCTCTCCGTGGACGGCCAGCCTGGCCGACTGCGCCGAGGTGACTCGAGCGAAGCGCGAGCTACGGCCGAGCCCACCGAACCGGGGAAGTGCGCGCGAGGATGCGATCAGGTCGTCGAGGTCGGTCCGCCGCCGCAGGGCGTCGGGGAGCCAGGGAGGCACGGAGGGCGGCCCGACACTCCGTCGCGATCGGCGAACCGCCGGCCAGCGATGCGCCAACTCCGCAGCCGCGCCCCGGGCCGCGGCCGTGACCGTCCGGGTGTTCCGTGACCGCGCCAGCAGGTCGAGTTCCTGCCAGGCTTCTCGCGCGCGTCCAACTCGGAGCAGCCCGAGCTCGTCGAAGGCCCAGTCGCCGATCAGCTCATCGCCTCGGGCTCCCGTGAGGAACAGACCGACACCATCTGCGCGTGCGTGCTGGTGCGTGCGGTGCGTCAAGGCCTCGTAGGGCCAGCGGAACGGATCGTCACGGTCCGGCGCGGTCGACTCGGCGTCGCTCAATGGCCAGCAGTCGTCACCGACCACGGTGTGACCCACGATGGGGAACGCGTCAACGATCCGGTCGCTCACCGACCGCTCGTCGGCGCCTTCGACCTCATCGAACCGCCATGCGTAGGCGTGCAGCGCCGGAGCGGACGTCTGTGAACGCTGCTGCAGCCACCCGGCCATCGACGCGAGATTGACGGAGTCGAGCCCCCCGGACAGCGAGATGCCCACCGGGTCCGTGGTGTCGAGCCGATCCCGTAAGGACTGCTCCAACCGTTCACGGTAGGCAGTCGTAGCCTCGGTGTCGGAGCAGCGGACGCGGTCTTGGGGCTCCGGTCGCCAGTGTCGCCAGCTACGGGAGCCTTCAGCGTCGACCACCATCGCATTGCCTGCGGGCAACTGCTCGATACCGGCGTACAACGTGCGATCCGCTGGGAGGTAGGGGCCAGCCAGGTTGGCGGCGATCGCCAACTCATCGATCTCTGCGTGGACCCCGGGGGCCACGAGCAACTGCTTGAGCTCGGTCGCGAACAGCAGACGACGGCGCGGCTCGTGGCGGATGTAGAGCGCGCGCATCCCCATGGGATCGCGGGCCAGGAACAGCTGCCGACTCTGCTCGTCCCAGACGGCGAAGGCGTAGTCCCCGTACAGCTGCTCCGGGCAGTCCCGACCCCAGACCCGAAACGCGCCCAGCAGCAGCGTGGCGTCGTCGGCGTCATCGGCGACCACGATGCTCTGTGCGCGGAGCAGATCTCTGAGCGTCGACCGCCCGTCGAGTCGGACATCGGCAACGCACACCAGGTGATCATGCCTCACGGGTCCGAGCTGGGTCGACGTCCCAGCGGATGACTGGCGTCCGAAGCCGGCTCCATCCGCGCACCAGACCGCGACCGCGGTACCGCGGTGGTCGGCTTCCCGTGCCATGGCATGCACCTGCTGCCCGGTCACGGGGCGCCCGTTGAAGTGGAGCACCCCCGCGATGCCTTGGACGGACAACGACATTGCTCCCCACTGGTCCCAGGAGTCGCCAAACGGACCCCTCGGGCCGGCTTTCCGACCCTCGCTCCCGCTACCAGGCTCGTTGACGGCGCGGTGCGGGCTGGCAGGAGTCTAGGGGCGCGGGCGGTGCGAGCCTCGTGACCTCACCATCGACTGAGCGAGGAGCCGTGCCTCCCACCCGCTAGGCTGCTCCGGCGGTCGGCTCTCCATGCGGTGTCGCTCGAGGACCAGGTCGGGGCACTGGCTCCGTGGGAGACTTGCGATCAGGAGAGCTCGGGGTGCCCGCCCGGGAAGCCATCGCAGGGAGGGGAGATGGCCGACACGCCCCACCAGCCCTCGGGGACTCCCCGGGCGACCATCGATGAGATCCTGCGTCCGAGTGACGCCGAGCAGCGCGACCTGCGACGGTTGCCGGCGCTGATCCGTCAGGCCTTCCAGCTGGTCTGGCGTGCCGCTCGGCGTGGACTCATCGTCGCTGGCGCGCTCCAGCTGCTGGCTGCCCTGAGCCTCGCCGGTCAGCTGCTCGTCATGCGCCAGCTGCTGGAAACCTTCGGCGGTACCGAGCAGCTCCCTGATCTGACCACCGTCCTGCCTGCACTGGCGCTCTTCGGTGGGCTGCTCCTCATCGTGGCTGTCGCCACGCTGGCGCAGGCCGAACAGCAACGGACGCTCGGTCTGCAGGTGCAGAAGTACACCACTTCCCAGGTCATCGATGTCGCCACGCAGGTGGATCTGATCCATTTCGATCATCCTGGCTTCTACGACCGCCTGCAGCGTGCCATCGTCAACGCGGGTATACGACCGCTTCAGATCGCCAGTGGTGTCATCGGGTTCATCGGCAGCAGCACTGCGGTGATCGCCGTGGGTGCGGCGCTTGTGATCATCGAACCTCTCGTCGCCGTCCTCATGCTGGCCGGTCTGATCCCGAGCCTCTACCTCAACCGGTTGTCGACACGGGCGCTCCACACGCACACGGTGCGCCAGACCCCGAACGATCGTCGGCGTGCCTACCTGTACCACGTGCTGACCCGTAAGGAGGAGGCCCACGAGGTCCGGGCCTTCGACAGCGGCGAGTACCTGCGTATCAAGCACGATGAGCTCTTCGACGCCAAGCTCGACGACCTGCGGGGCACGGTCCGTCAGCGGCTGCGCTATGGGACGTTGGGTGCGGCCATCGCAGCGGTGATCACCATCGCCACGCTGCTGCTGCTCGTGGCATTCGTGAGCGCCGGGCGTCTGGCGCTGAGCGATGCGGTGGTCGCCGTCGGCGCCGTCGTGATCGTGACCGGACGTGTGAGGGCTCTGTCGGCCAGCACGAGCTCGCTCTACGAGGGCGCGCTGTTCCTCAGCGACTTCACCGACTTCGTCGCGTTGGAGCAGGACAGCATCGAGGGGCGACGCCCCTGGCACCGTCCCCCGGATCCCTTCGATGAACTCGCGTTGGAGGAGGTCAGCTTCACCTACCCGAGCCGCACCGAGCCGAGTCTGGTCGATGTCTCGCTCACGCTCCGCCGTGGTGAGGTGATCGCGCTGGTGGGGGAGAACGGTTCGGGCAAGACGACCCTCACCAAGCTGCTCGCTGGCCTGTACCGACCGACCGAAGGCACCATCCGCTGGGACGGCACCGATCTGTCCGGCTACGACCTGGCGCCGCTCCGCGAGCATTCGACGGTGATCTTCCAGGACTTCGCCCGCTACTTCCTCACCGCCGAGGAGAACGTCGCGATCAGCCGGGTCGAGAACGTCGACGATCGTGAAGCGGTGCGACGGGCGGCCACGTTGGCGGGAGCGGACGGCTTCCTCAGCGCACTCGCGGGCGGCTACGACTCGCTGCTCGGCCCCTCCTTCGTCGGAGGGAGCGATCTCTCGCTCGGGCAGTGGCAGCGGGTGGCGCTGGCGCGGGCGTACTTCCGTGACGCCCCGATGCTGATCCTCGACGAACCCACCGCCTCGCTGGATCCGAGGGGTGAGTACGAGATCTTCAAGCAGGTCCGGCGGCTCGCCGAAGGGCACACCGTCGTGCTGGTCTCCCACCGGTTCTCGAGCGTGCGGGCCGCCGACCGCATCCTGGTGCTCGAGGGCGGCCGCATCGTCGAGGAGGGCAGCCACGAGCAGCTGATGGCCCTCGGGGGCCTGTACGCGGAGCTGTTCGAGATCCAGGCGCAGGGTTACCGGGGCAGCACCGCAGGCTGAGCGTTTCAGCCCTCGCTGGTGACCGCGTGGTGCTCGGCGACGACCGGCGCTCCGGCCGGGCCAGGCAGGCCGGCGGCCCGGCCAGCACGTCGAGCCTCGCCGAGATCGTCGGGTCGGACCACCTGCGGATCGTCGCCACCGAGGTGGAGGTCAGCGGCCACCCCGCACCACCACAGCCGCTCCGCACCGGTCACCAGCCCCTTGCCACCGCGGCCCTTGACGGGGTACTCGGCCAGCGGGGTGCGCTTGCCCGTGCCGTCCGCGCCGACCGTGACCACCTCACCATCGTCGCTGCCGCCGGGGACCACGCTCAGGGTCACCACCTCGGCGCCCGGCGGGACCTGCATGCCGGTCACACCCGCTGCCGAGCGGCCCATCGCCCGGACCTCGGCCGCGGTGAAGCGCGTCACGAGTCCCTGGTCATGAGCGAGCAGCAGATGGTCCTCGTCGCGGCACAGCGCCACCGCGATGATGCGGTCGGCGGTCTTGACCCCGGCGGCCTGCAGCGTGCGCTGCCGGGCGTCGGTGAACTCCGTGGCGGCCGTGCGCTTGATCTGCCCGCCGGCACTGGCGGTCACCACCGTCCAGCCGGCGGGGTCGTGGGGGAGGACGACCGCTCCGGCGACCGGGCTCTCGGGTCCCCCACCGAGCACGCCACCGAGGTGGGTCCCCCGGTGGCTCGGTTTCGCGATCGGGAGGTCGCCGACCCCGACACGGTGGCCGAGACCGGTCTCCTCCACCAGCAGCAACGTGTCGTCGGTGGTGCAGCGCAGGACCGCGACCAGTGGGTCGTGGCCGTGCTTGTGGACCGGGGTCGTGCGCCGCCGTGCCAGCGGCTTCGCGTAGCCGCCGCGGGTCAGCTGGACCGTGACGTCCTGGGCCTCGAAGCCGGCCTGGGACCCGCCGCTCAGCACGTCGGCGGCCTCGATGCCGTCGGCCACGATCCGGGATCGCCGCGGGGTGGCGTGCACCCGCTTGATCTCCGTGAGCTCCTCGGCGAGCAGGCGGTCGAGCACGGCCGGGTCGCCGAGGATCTCCTCCAGTCGTGCCATCGTGTCGAGCAACTGCTGGTACTCGTCCTCGAGCTCCGCGCGCTCCAGGGCGGCCAGGCGCCGCAGCTGCATGTCCAGCACGGCCTGCGCCTGGATCTCGCTCAGCTCGAAGCGGTCCATCAGGCCCTGCTTGGCGGCGGCGGCCGACTCGGACGCTCGGATCAGGGCGATGACCTCGTCGAGGTGGTCGAGCGCGGTCAGCAGCCCCTCGACCACGTGAGCGCGTGCCCGGGCCTTGGCGAGCCGGTGTTCGGTGCGGCGGGTGAGCA